>Ga0138280_1211073_pt1 | contig 28204 bp, 36 predicted proteins | sample M_140625_M_mt_FD_106909 | JGI IMG/M metagenome (GOLD analysis project Ga0138280, IMG submission 106909) | Freshwater microbial communities from Lake Montjoie, Canada - M_140625_M_mt (Metagenome Metatranscriptome) | ecosystem: Environmental > Aquatic > Freshwater > Lake | place: Canada: Quebec...
ACGCGCGTACCAATGAAGCCGGTGCCGCCGATAACGAAAATAGTCATGGATCGTTTCCCCTATTACGCGGGGGGAGGATTATCCGATCCTGCCAAACGGGCAAGGGCGACGGGCAACAAAAAACGGGCCTGGACAACCAGACCCGTTTCGCTCGGCATTGACGTGACGCGGTTCGCGCTACGCTTCGGCGTCGTCCGCGGGCTTTTCGGCGACCGGGCCGCTATCAAGACCCTTCGCGCCGGGATCGCGATCAACCAGTTCAATGACCGCCATGTCGGCTGCGTCGCCATAGCGCACGCCGGCCTTCAGCACGCGGCAATAGCCGCCGGCGCGACCACGATAGCGTTCAGCGAGCGTGCTGAACAGCTTAGCGACGATCACGTCGTCTCGCAGTTGGGCATAGGCCAAACGCCGATTGGCGAGGCCGCCTTTCTTACCGAGCGTGATCAGCTTTTCCGCGACCGGGCGCAATTCCTTGGCCTTGGGCAGCGTGGTGGTGATCTGCTCGTGCTTGATCAACGCATGCGCCATGTTCCGGAACATGGCGAGGCGATGGGAAGAGGTAACGCCGAGCTTCCGGCCGGCAACTCCGTGACGCATTGGTTAGATCCTTTTGCCGGCTCAGAACGGCTCTTCGAGCCGCTTGGCCAAGTCCTCGATATTTTCCGGCGGCCAACCCGCCACTGTCATGCCCAGCCCGAGGCCCATGGAAGTGAGTACTTCCTTGATCTCGTTCAGCGACTTGCGGCCGAAGTTCGGCGTGCGCAGCATTTCCTGTTCGGATTTCTGCACGAGGTCGCCGATGTAAACGATGTTGTCGTTCTTGAGGCAGTTGGCGCTACGCACCGACAGCTCAAGCTCATCCACCTTACGCAGCAGGTTGCGGTTGAACGGCAGATCGTCCTGCGGCTCTTCGGCACGAACCTGTTGCGGCTCATCAAAGTTGATGAACAGTTGCAGCTGGTCCTGAAGGATGCGCGCGGCAAGCGCCACGGCGTCTTCGGGGGTTACAGCGCCGTTGGTTTCCACGGTCAGCAGCAGCTTGTCGTAGTCGGTGACCTGACCGACGCGGGTCGGGTCAACGCGATAGGACACGCGACGGACCGGAGAATAGATGCTGTCGATCGGGATAAGCCCGATCGGGGCATCTTCCGGGCGGTTAAAGCTGGAGGGCTGGTAGCCCTTGCCGAGGTTCACCGTGAATTCCATGCCGAGCTTCACGCCGTCGTCGAGCGTGCAGATGACAAGGTCGGGGTTCATGATGTCGATGTCGTGACCGGCAGTGATCTGGCCGGCTCGCACTTCGCCGGGACCGGTCGCGGTCAGCGTCATGCGCTTCGGCCCTTCGCCGTGCATCCGCAGCGCGAGCTGCTTGATGTTCAGCACGATGTCGGTCACGTCTTCACGAACGCCGGGGATGCTGCTGAATTCGTGCAGCACACCGTCGATTTGCACCGCCGTTACGGCCGCGCCTTGCAGCGACGACAACAGAATGCGGCGAATGGCATTGCCAAGCGTCATGCCGAAGCCGCGTTCCAGCGGCTCCGCGACGATGGTGGCCATGCGCGCCGGATCGGCCCCAGGCTCTACTTCGAGCTTCTCGGGCTTAATCAGCGACTGCCAGTTGCGCTGAATGACTGCGCTCTGCCTCATGCTAATAACACCTTTCGAACCGCGTCATGCGCGGTTGATGTTCATCGACAGTGGCTTCAAAGAGATCAGGCCAACCACTTATCGCCGGCCTGTCGCCCGGACGCGCCGAAATCAGACGCGCCGACGCTTGCGGGGCCGGCAACCGTTATGGGGGATCGGGGTCATGTCGCGAATCGCGGAAACCGAAAAGCCGACAGCCTGAAGAGCGCGCAGGGCGCTTTCGCGACCGGACCCAGGCCCGCTCACTTCAATCTCCAGCGTTTCCATACCGTGCTCGCGCGCCTTCTTGCCGGCGTCTTCGGCGGCGACCTGGGCGGCGTAGGGAGTAGACTTACGGCTACCCTTGAAGCCTTGGCTGCCGGCGGACGACCACGCAATGGCGTTGCCCTGAGCGTCGGTGATGGTGATCACGGTGTTATTAAAGGTCGCGGCAACATGCGCCACGCCAGACGTGATATTTTTTCTCTCTTTACGACGCGGACGAGCGGCGGCGGCGGGTTTCGCCATGGTGTTCTATCCTGTTCCAACTGACGCCCGCGCCCTTGGGAGGCGCGGGTCATATAGACGCGACACGAATAAGCCGACCTAGGCTTACTTCGTGACTTTCTTCTTACCGGCGATCGCCACGGCCTTACCCTTACGGGTGCGGGCGTTCGTATGGGTGCGCTGACCGCGGACCGGAAGGCCGCGACGATGGCGAAGACCGCGATAGCACCCGAGATCCATCAATCGCTTGATGTTCATCGAGACTTCACGCCGCAAATCGCCTTCGACCCGATAATCGCGGTCGATCAGTTCACGCAAACGGAGCACTTCCTCATCCGACAGCTGGTTGACCCGACGATCATCGGGGATTTTCAACTGGCTGCAGATATCGGCGGCCTTGGACGGACCAATGCCATAGATGTAGCGAAGGCCAATGACCACACGCTTGTTGGTCGGGATATTCACGCCGGCAATACGCGCCACGCTCGACTCTCCTGTCGTCCGGCGTGACGCCGGACCTTTACTGCCCCGAAAGGCTGGAATGTGCGCAAGCGGCGCTAACCCCATGAGGGGTCGCGCCGGAGCGCGGGACTATAGTCAGACGAACGGCGGAGTCAACGCGATTTCGCGCACTCCACACAAGATCGTCATGGCTTCTTAACCAAAGCCAGAATTGCATCGATCTGACGTGCCACCGCACCGACCTCCGCCATGCCGTCTACCCAGGACAGCGCGCCGCTTGCCGCATAATGCGGCAGAATCGGTGCCGTCTGGTTGTGATAAGCGACCAGTCGCGCGGACACCGTTTCGCGATTGTCGTCGGCGCGCCGGGTAAAATTGGTCGACCCGCAGGAGTCGCACACACCGTCCTTGACCGGACGTTTGAACTGGTCGTGATAGCTCGCGCCGCACTGAACGCAGGTAAAGCGACCGGCGATACGTTCAACCAACGCATCGTCGTCAACCTTAAGCTCGATGACCGCATCAAGCGCCAGGCCCTTACGGTCTAGCAACGCGTCAAGCGCCTTCGCCTGCGGTACCGTCCGCGGGAACCCATCCAGAATGAAGCCCTTGGCCGCATCCGGCTGTTCCAGCCGCAGACCGAGCATCCGGATCAGGATGTCGTCGGACACAAGCTGCCCGGCTTCCATCACCGCCTTGGCTTCACGGCCAATCGGAGAGCCGGCCGCGACTTCCGCCCGGAGCATGTCGCCGGTCGAAATCTGCGCGATGCCGTACTCGTCTTGGAGTCGCTTCGCCTGAGTTCCCTTGCCCGCGCCAGGCGGACCTAGAAGTATCAGCTTCACCGGCGTCCCTTCACCCGTGCCTTGCGGATCAGCCCCTCGTATTGGTGCGCCAACAGATGGGACTGGATCTGCGTTACCGTGTCCATGGTCACGGACACCACGATCAATATCGACGTGCCGCCAAAGTAGAACGGAACCCCATATTCGCTGATCAGAATCTCCGGCAGCAGACAGATCACGACAAGATAAATACCGCCGACGGTCGTCAGTCGAGTCAGGACCTTGTCAAAATAGGCAGCCGTCGCCGAACCAGGGCGAATACCTGGCACGAAGCCGCCGTACTTCTTGAGGTTGTCCGCCGTCTCTTCCGGATTAAACACCACTGCCGTGTAGAAGTAGGCGAAGAACACGATCATCGCCGCGTACATCGCCATATACAGCGGCTGCCCATGCGCCAGCTGCGCCGATATAAACTGCAGCCAGCTCGGCCCATCCGTCGTAAGCCCCGCCAAGGTCGCGGGAATCAGCAGGATCGAGCTGGCAAAAATCGGCGGGATGACGCCGGAGGTGTTGATCTTCAACGGCATGTGCGTCGAATCACCGCCGAACATGCGGTTGCCGACCTGGCGTTTTGGATACTGGACGGGGATGCGCCTCTGCGCACGCTCCACATACACAATGGCCGCAATCGTGCCGATGGCGATCACCAGAAACAGCAGGATGAAGAACGGCGACAGCGCGCCGGTTCGGCCCAGTTCCAGCAGATTGACCAACGCCGACGGCAGCCCAGCGACAATCCCGGACATGATGATCAGGCTGGTGCCGTTGCCGATGCCCCGAGCCGTGATTTGCTCGCCAAGCCACATCAGGAACATCGTGCCGCCGACCAGCGTGATCATGCACGAAATTCGAAAAAACCAGCCGGGATCGAGCACCGCGCCGCCGAATGCGCCCCGCATACTCTCCAACCCGACCGCAATGCCGTAAGATTGGAACATCGCGATCAGCACGGTCAGATAGCGGGTATATTGGTTGAGCTTCTTCCGCCCCTGTTCGCCTTCTTTCTTCAAGGCTTCCATCGACGGGACAGCCGCGGACATCAACTGAACGATGATGCTGGCGCTGATGTACGGCATGATATTCAACGCGAACACAGTCATGCGACCCAGCGCACCACCCGTGAACATATCGAACATACCGAGAATGCCGCCGCCATGAGAGCGCAGCATTTCCGCCATCACCGACGCATCAACGCCAGGGACAGGAATATAGGTGCCGACCCGATACACAATCAGCGCACCCAGAGTGAACCAGATGCGCTTCTTGAGTTCGGTGGCCTTGGACAGAACGCCAAGGTTCAGGTTGGCCGCAAGCTGTTCGGCAGCGGAAGCCATTGGGTGTCCCTCTGTGGTCGCGGCCTGATTGTCAGCCGGGGAAGACCGCGGCGCAAGCGGGGCTGTTAAGCCTCCGCCGGCGCATCCACCGCGACCGTAGTCGTAACACTGCCGCCGGCTTGTTCGACCGCGGCCTTTGCCGCCGCCGAAGCGCCGGAAACCGTGATCGTCACAGCGCGGGTGATTTCACCGCGCGCCAGCAGCCGGACACCATCCTTGTCGCCGCGAGCCAAGCCCGCCTTGATCAGGATAGCTTCAGTGATTGGCTGCGCGCCATCGAGCTTACCCGCCGCGATCGCCGCATCGAGCGAACCTAGGTTCACCGGCGCATAGACTTTGCGGAACAGGTTATGAAACCCGCGCTTCGGCAAACGCCGATAGATGGGAAGCTGACCGCCTTCGAAGCCATTCAGCGATACGCCTTCGCGTGCCTTCTGACCCTTAACGCCCTTGCCGGAAGTCTTTCCCTTGCCCGAGCCAATGCCACGGCCGAGCCGCTTGGACTTGAGCCGCGCTCCGGGGTTGTCGCGCAGTTCGTTGAGGTTCATGTCAGGAAAGCTCCTCCACCTTGATCAGGTGGGCCACCTTGCGAATCATGCCGCGGACGGAGGGTGTATCCTCCAACTCCCGCGTGCGGCGGATTTTGTTCAGACCGAGGCCCGTCAGGGTCTCTTTCTGGCCGGGCTTGCGACCTGCCGGCGACGCGATCTGAGTGACGCGAACCTTAGGCATGCGCCGCCTCCTCTGGCTGACCGGCCGGAGTTTCACGACGACCGAAGAGTTCGGCGACCTTCTTGCCACGGCGCGTAGCGACAGAACGCGGGCTCGCACACTTCTGCAACGCGGCAAACGCGGCCTTGACCATGTTATGCGGGTTCCGGCTGCCGAGGCTTTTGGCCACGACGTCGCCGATGCCGAGCGACTCAAAGACGGCGCGGAGCGGGCCGCCCGCGATGATGCCGGTGCCGGCGGCCGCGGAGCGAAGAATAACGTTACCCGCGCCAAAATGCCCTTCGACATCGTGGTGCAGCGTGCGGCCTTCCTTCATCGGCACGCGGATCATGCCGCGCTTGGCACGCTCCGTCGCCTTGCGGATCGCTTCCGGAACTTCGCGTGCCTTACCGGCGCCATAGCCGACGCGGCCTTTCTGATCACCAACCACGACGAGCGCGGCAAAGGCGAAACGACGACCGCCCTTAACCACTTTCGCAACGCGGTTAATCGTCACCAGCTTATCGGTGATGCCATCGTCGGGCTCGCGCTCGCGCTCCCGACCCCGGCCGCCTTCCCTGGGTTCACGTGCCATTCGCTTGTGTCCTTAGAAGTCCAGCCCGCCTTCGCGGGCGGCATCGGCCAGCGCTTTAACGCGGCCGTGATAGATATAGGAACCGCGATCGAAGATCACCTGCGTGACTCCGGCAGCCAAAGCCCGTTCCGCGACCAACTTGCCAACCGCCGACGCCGCGGCCTTGTCGGCCCCGGTCTTCAGCGCATCGCGCAAATCCTTGTCGAGCGACGACGCGGCGGCCAAAGTGCGGCCTTCGGAGTCGTCGATCACCTGCGCGTAGATGTTCTTGCCGGACCGGAAAACGGACAGCCGCGGACGACCATAGGCCTTCTGACGCAACTGATACCGCAGGCGGGTACGCCGACGGATTTGCAGATCTTGCTTGGTACTCATGGATGAATATCCGCTTGCGCTTGCGTGCCGATCATTTCTTCTTGCCTTCCTTGCGCCGGATAATCTCGTCCGAATAGCGCGCGCCCTTACCCTTGTAGGGTTCCGGCGGACGGAAGGCCCGAATTTCCGAGGCAACCTGGCCAACAAGGCGCTTGTCGATTCCTTCGACCTTGATGGAGGTCGGACGCTCACAGCTGATCTTGATCCCCTCGGGAACCGGGTAGATCACGGGATGCGAGAAACCAAGATTGATCTCAAGGTTCGGACCCTGCACCGCCGCACGATAACCGGTCCCGGTGATCTCAAGCGACTTCTGGAAGCCGGTCGACACACCTTTGACCATCGTAGCGATCAGGGCGCGGGTCGTTCCCCACATCATCCGCGATTGCGTCTGATTGCTGGCTGGCTTCACCGTCACCTTGTTACCATCGACCGTCGCTTCCACGAGTTCGGTCAACGGCATTTTCAACACGCCCAGTTTGCCGGTCGCGGTGACAATGCCACCCGCGATCGCAACCTGAACGCCGGCCGGGATTTCGACCGGATATTTTCCAACGCGCGACATTCCATGTCCTCCGTCAGAACACGCGGCAGAGGATCTCGCCGCCAACATTGGCGGCGCGTGCCTCGGCATCGCTCATGACGCCACGCGGCGTCGACAGAATGGAAATGCCGAGACCGGCATAAACCCGCTGCAACTCACTGATCTTTGAGTATACGCGGCGGCCAGGCTTGGAAATACGAGTGATTTCCTTGATGACCGGCTCGCCCTCGCTGTATTTCAGCTCGATGCGCAGTTGCGCGATGCCGGGACGAATTTCCTCGGCCGCATAACCACGGATATAACCCTCGCGCTTCAGCACGCCGAGGACGTTTGCCCGCAGCTTCGAAGCGGGTGACACGCAAACCGAATGACGCGCGCGTTGCGCGTTCCGGATGCGGGTCAGCATATCCCCCAGGGGATCGGATAATGACATTGCGCCCGCCCCTTACCAGCTCGCCTTGACCATACCGGGAATCTGTCCCGCGCTCGCGAGGTCGCGCAGAGCGATACGGCAAAGCTTGAATTTACGATAATTACCACGCGAACGACCGGTCAGCTCACACCGCAGGCGAACACGGACAGCCGCGCCGTTACGCGGCAGCTGCGCCAACTTCAACGCGGCATTGAACCGATCTTCGACCGGAAGAGTGCGGTCCATGACCACATCCTTAAGTGTCTGCCGCTTCGCCTTATCACGTTTGACCATCCGTTCACGCATCGCGTTACGGTTGACCTGAGACGTCTTGGCCATCCTGTCTATACCCTCCGGAACCTGTCGGGCGCACCCGACGGTTTTCCAAAAAACTTAATTAGCGAACGGTAGATCGAGAGCCTTTAGCAAGGCTTTCGCTTCCGCGTCGGTCTTCGCGGTGGTGACGAACTGAATGTCCATCCCGCGAACCGCGTCGACGCGATCGTAGTTGATCTCGGGGAACACGATCTGCTCTTTCAAGCCCATCGCGAAATTGCCCCGGCCGTCGAAGCCCTTACCGGTGATGCCGCGGAAGTCGCGGACACGCGGCAGAGCGATCGTCAGCAGCCGATCCACAAACTCATACATGCGCGCCTTGCGCAGCGTGACCTTGCAACCAATCGGCAGACCCTTACGAATTTTGAAGCCGGCGATCGCCTTCTTCGCAACCGTTTTGACCGGCTTTTGCCCGCTGATCGCCGTCAGTTCGGCCACGGCGGCGTCGAGCTTCTTTTGGTCGCCGGTCGCTTCGCCAACGCCCATGTTGATGACGACTTTTTCAAGCCGCGGCACCTGCATGGGGTTCTTGTAGCCGAATTCCGCCTGCAACTTCGCACGGATCTCTTCCAGGTAGCGCTTCTGCATGCGCGGCATCTCATCGGGAGAGGCCACCGCATGATCTACACCGCCGGACGCGTTGGCATTACGCGCCGCGCGACGTTCTTCCTTGCCCGGGGGCGGAGCGCCGCGCGGACCGCCACCACCACGAGCCGCGCCCTTGGCGGCTCCCTTCGAGGCATTCTTTGTTCCACTCATCGTCTGCGCCCTAGCTTTCGATCACGTTGCCGGTCGCCTTGGCGACGCGAACCTTGCGGCCATCGTCGAGGACCCGGAAGCCGACCTTTGTCGGCTGCTGCGAGGTCGGATCGACCAGTTTCAGGTTCGAAAGATGAACCGTCGCTTCCCGCTCCTGGATACCACCCGGCTGACCCATGCCCGTCGGCTTCACATGCCGGGTCGCCATGGCGACACCCTGCACGATCGCACGATCGTCACGGGGGATAACCCGCAACACTTCACCGCGGCGGCCCTTGCTGGCTCCGCTGATGACAAGGACTGTATCGCCCTTACGAATACGCGCGGCCATTACAGAACCTCCGGCGCCAGGGAGATGATCTTCATGAACTTGCGTCCGCGCAGTTCGCGCACGACCGGTCCGAAGATGCGGGTGCCGATCGGCTCTTGCTGCTTGTTGATCAGCACCGCCGCATTCCGATCAAACCGGATCGCAGAACCATCGGCTCGGCGGACCGGAAAGCTCGTGCGCACGATCACCGCCTGGTGAACGTCGCCCTTCTTCACCTTGCCGCGGGGAATGGCTTCCTTGACCGACACAACGATCACATCGCCGACCGAAGCGGTCTTACGCTTGGAACCGCCCAGCACCTTGATGCATTGCACCCGACGCGCGCCGGAATTGTCCGCGACTTCGAGGTTTGCTTCTACGCCGATCATGCCGAGGCTCCTTCAGCCGGCTCATTGAGCCGCTGGCCGTTGCGCTCGATCACAAGCCACGTCTTGCGCTTGCTCATCGGGCGGCATTCCTCGATCCGCACCAGATCGCCGGTCTTGCACGTATTGGCTTCGTCATGCGCCGCATACTTCTTGGAGCGACGAATGAACTTCTTATACAGCGGGTGCATGATGCGACGATCAACCAAAACCGTAATGGTTTTGTCCATCTTGTCGCTGGTCACCCGACCGCTCAGGACGCGCCTTGGCATCGCCCTCTCTCCTTACGACTGAGCCGAGGCGGAGCGTTGCTTCTCCGCCGAGATTGTCTTCACCCGGGCAATCTCGCGGCGCACCTCGCGCACACGGCCCGTGCCTTCCTGCTGACCGGTCGCCCGCTGAAAGCGCAGGTTGAATTGCTCTTTCCGCAGGTCCAGAAGCAGTGCGTTCAGTTCGTCCGGGGTCTTGGCCCGAACGTCACCCGCCTTATGAATTGCCGACTTGGCCATATCAGGCGTCTCCGATCCGCGCGATGAACTTGGTCTTGATCGGCAGCTTTGCCGCGCCCAACGCGAGCGCTTCACGCGCCAGCTCCGGCGTGACACCGTCGATCTCGAACATGATGCGGCCAGGCGCCACGCGGGCTACCCAGAATTCCGGCGATCCCTTGCCGGAGCCCATGCGGACTTCGGCCGGCTTCGTCGAAACTGGCACATCCGGGAAAATCCGGATCCAAACGCGGCCTGCTCGACGCATCGCGCGCGTGATCGCCCGGCGAGCGGATTCGATCTGGCGAGCAGTGATCCGTTCCGGCTCCAGGGCCTTAAGCCCAAAAGCCCCGAAATTCAGCGCGGTGCCACCCTTGGAAAGCCCATGGATCCGGCCCTTGTGCTGCTTACGGTATTTTGTGCGCTTCGGTGACAGCATCGTTCTATTACCGTTCCATTACCGTTGCGGCGCTTGTTCGGCGGCGCGGCGGTCCTGCGCCATCGGGTCGTGAGCCAGGATTTCTCCCTTAAAGACCCAAACCTTCACGCCGCACGTGCCATAGGTTGTCTTAGCGGTCGCAACGCCAAAATCGATATCCGCACGCAGCGTATGCAGGGGCACGCGGCCTTCGCGATACCATTCAACACGCGCGATTTCCGCGCCGCCGAGACGGCCACCGCAGTTAATCCGAATGCCCTGCGCGCCAAGCCGCATCGCGGACTGAACCGCGCGCTTCATGGCCCGACGGAAGGCAACCCGACGCTCAAGCTGCTGAGCAATATTCTCGGCGACGAGCGTCGCATCGATCTCGGGCTTGCGGATTTCGACGATGTTCAGCGCAACCTCGGCCCGCGCCATCTTCGTCAGATCACGCTTCAGGGTCTCGATATCCTGACCCTTCTTGCCGATGACCACGCCCGGACGCGCCGCATAGATCGTAATCCGCGGCTTCTTGGCCGGACGCTCGATCACAACGCGCGATACGCCCGCGCCACGCAGCTTGTCACGGAGATGAGCACGCAGCTTGAAGTCGTCGTGCAGCAGGCGAGCATAGTCGGCACCGGCAAACCAGCGGCTGTCCCACGTGCGGTTGATGCCGAGCCGGAGCCCGATTGGATTGACTTTGTGACCCATCCTACGCGGCTCCCTGTTCGGCTTCGGGCGCTTGTGCCCGTTCGGCCACGACGATCTTCAAATGGCTGAACCATTTTTCCACGCGCGCCGCCTTGCCGCGACCGCGCGCATGGAAGCGACGCATGACGATCGAACGACCGACCTCTGCCCGGGCGACGACCAAACGATCGACGTCAAGCTGATGATTGTTTTCAGCGTTCGCAATGGCGCTTTCCAGGGCCTTGCGGACCTGCTGCGCAATACGACGCTTGCTGAAGGTCAACGTCGCAATCGCGCGCTGCGCCGGCAAGTTCCGGATCATCGCGGCCACCAGGTTCAGCTTGCGCGGGCTAACGCGCAGATTGCTGACGATCGCCTGCGCCTCGTTTTCCGCCAGTGCGCGGGGTTGGTTTGGCTTGCTCATGTCAGCCTCGTTTCGCCTTCTTGTCGGCGGAGTGACCGGTAAACGTCCGGGTCGGCGAGAACTCGCCGAACTTATGACCGACCATATTCTCGTTTACCTGCACCGGCAGGAACTTGTGGCCGTTATAAACGCCGAAAGTCAGCCCGACGAATTGTGGCAGGATGGTCGAGCGACGCGACCAGATCTTGATGATCTCGTTGCGGCTCGACGCGCGTGAGGCTTCCGCTTTTGCGAGCAGATAGCCATCGACGAACGGACCCTTCCAGACAGAGCGCGCCATGTCTTACTTGCCTTTGCTGCGGCTACGGATAATCAGGCTATCCGTCCGCTTGTTGGTGCGAGTCTTGTAACCCTTGGTCGGCTTACCCCACGGCGTAACCGGATGACGACCGCCGGAGCTCCGGCCTTCGCCACCGCCGTGCGGATGGTCGACCGGGTTCATGACAACGCCACGGTTATGCGGCCGGAAACCCAACCAGCGCATACGGCCGGCCTTGCCGACCTTCTGGTTCATGTTGTCCGGGTTGGACACCGCACCAATCGACGCGATGCATTCCGCGCGGACAACGCGCAGCTCACCCGACATCAACTTGATCTGCGCGTAACCGGCATCCTTGCCGACCAGCTGAGCATAGGTTCCAGCCGAACGAGCAATTTTGCCGCCTGCGCCGACCTTCAACTCGATATTGTGGATGATCGTGCCGACCGGGATCGTCGCCAACGGCATCGCATTACCCGGCTTGATGTCGGCGCGAGCACTCGCAACGACGGTGTCGCCGACCTTCAGACGCTGCGGCGCCAGAATGTAGGTCAGTTCCCCATCCTGGTACTTGATCAGCGCGATGAACGCGGTGCGGTTCGGGTCGTATTCCAGACGCTCCACGACCGCAGGCACGTCGAACTTGCGACGCTTGAAGTCGATGATGCGGTACGACTGCTTATGACCGCCGCCACGGAACCGGCTGGTGATCCGGCCGTGATTGTTGCGACCGCCGTTGCTGTGCTGTCCTTCGGTCAATCCCTTAAGGGGCTTGCCTTTCCAAAGGTCAGCGCGATCGATCAGAACCGTGCCGCGAAGGCTGGGCGTGACCGGATTAAATTGCCTGAGTGCCATCTCTCGCGCGCCTTATGCGAGGCCAGTAGTGAAATCGATCGACTGACCTTCAGCCAACCGCACAAACGCCTTCTTCATGTCCGAACGCCGGCCCGGACGCCCCTTGAAGCGCTTGGTCTTCCCTTTTTGCACGAGCGTGTTCACGCCGAGCACGGTCACGCCGAACAGGCCCTCGATCGCAGCCTTGATTTCGGGCTTCGTCGCATCCGTGGACACGCGAAACACGACCTGGCCTTTTTCGGACAGCGCGGTCGACTTTTCGGTGATCAGCGGCGCCTGAATGATTTGGTACATCGCCTCGCGCGACAGAACCGGCTGGCGCTTTTTAGTCTCGCTCATGCCTCTGCTCCCTCATTCGCGGCGGACGCACCATTCAGCCGTTCCGTCAGCCCGGCGATCCCGGCCGTCGTGATGGCCAGAATGTCGTGCTTCAGAATGTCATAAACATTCGCACCTACGGTCGGCAGCACGTTGAAGCCAATCAGGTTACGGCTTGCCAGAAAGAAGCTGTCATCCACCGAACGATCGACGATCAACGCCGACTTCCAGCCCAAGGCCTTCAGCTTCTTGGCCAGTTCGCCGGTCTTGGTGACGCCGCCGGCGGAGTCCAGAACCACGAGCTTGCCTTCGGCTGCCTTCTGCGACAGCGCCGAGATCAACCCAAGGCGACGGACCTTTTTGTTCAGACCGTATTCGTGCGACCGAACGACCGGACCATGAACCACGCCACCGGTGCGGAACTGCGGCGAGCGTAAGCTGCCCTGACGCGCGTTGCCCGTGCCCTTCTGGCGATACGGCTTCTTGGTCGTTCCCGAAACCTCGGCCATGCCCTTCACTTTGTGGTTGCCCGAGCGACGCTTGGACAACTGCCAGTGAATCACCCGCGCCATAATGTCGGCGCGCGGCGTGGCGGCAAAGTATTCGTCCGGAAGCTCGGCGCTTCCAGCGGTTCCCTTATCCAGGGTGGTGATCTCGACTTGCATCGTCTGTTGCCTCTCAGCCTGCCGCCGGCGGTTCAACCGCCTGGGTGTCGACCGGGGCGGGCGTCAACAAAGCCGCCGGATACGGCAAATTCGCCGGACGGGGCTTCTTGATCGCGTCGCGCACCAGCACATAGCCACCCTTGGAACCCGGGACGGCGCCTTTGATCATCAGCAGGCCACGGTCCGCGTCCACGCCGGCGACCTCAAGATTGAGGGTCGTGATCCGGTCGACGCCCATATGGCCGGCCATCTTCTTGTTCTTGAAGGTCTTACCTGGATCCTGACGGTTACCCGTGGAACCATGGCTACGATGGCTGACCGACACGCCGTGGCTGGCCTCGAGACCCGCGAAGTTCCAGCGCTTCATCGCACCGGCAAAACCCTTGCCCTGCGACGTCCCGCAAACATCGACGATCTGACCGACCACAAAATGTTCGGCGGACAGCGTCGCGCCCGGTTCCAACAGAGCGTCGGCCGACACGCGGAATTCCACGAGCTTCTTCTTCGGTTCAACCTTGGCCTTGGCATAGTGCCCGCGGTTCGGCTGGGTGACGTTCTTCACCTTCGCTTTACCCCAGCCGAGCTGAACGGCCGTGTAGCCGTCGGTTTCCATGGTGCGCTTGGCCACGACCTGCACCTGATCCAGGTGAAGAACCGTAACCGGCACATGGGTGCCGTCGTCCTTGAACAGCCGAGTCATACCCAGCTTCTTGGCCAGCAATCCGGTGCGCATGATCTTTGCCCTGGCCTCAGATCTTGATTTCGACGTCAACGCCGGCGGCGAGGTCGAGTTTCATCAAAGCGTCAACTGTTTGCGGCGTCGGCTCGACTATATCAAGCAAGCGACGGTGGGTCCGAATCTCGAACTGCTCGCGACTTTTCTTGTCGACGTGCGGCGAGCGGTTGACAGTGAAACGCTCAATATGGGTCGGCAGCGGGATCGGTCCGCGAACCCTGGCACCCGTGCGCTTGGCCGTGTTCACGATCTCCTTTGTGCTGTTGTCCAGCACGCGGTGATCATAGGCCTTAAGCCTGATGCGGATATTCTGGTTGTCCATGGTTCGCTCTTAACTGTCCTGCCGCTTTGACGATCGTCCAGTCGTCGCGCCGGGGAACCCGACGCGACGACGGTCGTGTCTGTAGCTCGATTACTTCGAGATGCTGGCGACCACGCCGGCGCCTACGGTGCGGCCACCTTCGCGGATCGCGAAACGCAGCCCGTCATCCATCGCGATCGGCGCGATCAGCTCGACGTCCATCGAAACGTTGTCGCCCGGCATCACCATCTCGACGCCTTCCGGCAGGTTTACCACGCCCGTCACGTCGGTCGTGCGGAAGTAGAACTGCGGACGGTAGTTGGTGAAGAACGGCGTGTGACGGCCACCCTCTTCCTTCGTCAGAATATACGCCTCGGCCTTGAACTTCGTGTGCGGCGTGATCGAACCCGGCTTGGCCAGAACCTGGCCACGCTCTACGTCTTCACGCTTCGTGCCACGCAGCAGCGCGCCGATGTTGTCGCCGGCCTGGCCCTGATCGAGCAGCTTGCGGAACATTTCAACGCCCGTCACGACGGTCTTCACGGTGTCCTTGATGCCGACGATTTCGACTTCTTCGCCGACCCGGACGATGCCACGCTCAACACGGCCGGTCACAACAGTGCCGCGACCGGAGATCGAGAATACGTCTTCGATCGGCATCAGGAAGGGACGATCCAGAACGCGTTCCGGCTGCGGGATATAGGCGTCAACCGCGGCCATCAGTTCCAGGATCGCTTCGTGGCCGATCTCGGGCTGCTTGCCTTCGAGCGCACACACCGCAGAGCCCTTGATGATGGGGATATCGTCGCCGGGGAACTGATAGCTGGTCAGCAGATCCCGAACTTCGAGCTCCACCAACTCAACCAGTTCGGCGTCGGCGATGTCCATCTTGTTCAGGAACACGACGAGGGCGGGCACGCCGACCTGACGCGCGAGCAGGATGTGCTCCCGCGTTTGGGGCATCGGGCCGTCGGCGGCGGACACCACCAGGATCGCGCCGTCCATCTGCGCCGCGCCGGTGATCATGTTCTTCACATAGTCAGCGTGGCCGGGGCAGTCGACGTGGGCGTAATGGCGGTTGGCGGTTTCATATTCGACATGCGCGGTCGAAATCGTGATGCCGCGCGCCTTTTCTTCGGGCGCTTTGTCGATCTGATCATAGGCCGTGAAGGTCGCGCCGCCGGTCTCGGCCAGCACCTTGGTGATGGCGGCCGTCAGCGACGTCTTGCCATGATCGACGTGGCCGATCGTGCCGATGTTGCAGTGCGGCTTATTGCGCTCGAATTTGGACTTACCCATCGTCGTATGCTCCGTCGATCCAGTAGTTGGGGTCCGCTAAGGGGTCTGCGTCAGTTACCAGCGATAATGGCTGAAAGCCTTGTTGGCTTCGGCCATACGGTGGGTGTCCTCACGCTTTTTCACAGCCGAACCGCGGTTGTTCACCGCGTCCAGCAATTCGTTAGAGAGGCGATCCTGCATCGTGTGCTCACCACGCTTGCGCGCCGCATCGATAATCCAACGGATCGCCAGCGCCTGGCGGCGTTCGGCCCGAACTTCCACCGGCACCTGATACGTGGCACCGCCGACACGACGAGACCGAACCTCGATCGCCGGCTTCACGTTGTCCAGCGCTTCGTGGAACATGCGCACCGGATCGGCCTGCTGGCCACCCCGGCGCTTCAGCACGTCAAGCGCGTTGTAAACGATCGACTCGGCGGACGATTTTTTGCCATCGTACATCAGCGCATTCATGAAGCGCGTCAGGACAACGTCACCGAACTTGGCGTCCGGCAGGATTTCACGCTTTTCGGCGCGATGGCGACGGGACATGTCTGATCCTCCCGATTACTTCGGCCGCTTCGCGCCGTACAGCGACCGGCGCTGACGACGCTTCGCAATGCCCTGCGTATCCAGCACGCCGCGCAGGATATGATACCGAACGCCCGGCAAATCCTTCACGCGACCACCACGGATCAGGACCACGGAGTGCTCCTGCAGGTTATGGCCTTCACCAGGGATGTAGCTCACGACTTCATACCCGTTGGTCAAACGCACCTTCGCGACCTTACGAAGCGCCGAGTTCGGCTTCTTCGGCGTGGTCGTATAGACGCGCGTGCATACGCCGCGTTTCTGAGGGCAGCCCTGCAGTGCCGGAACCTTGTTCCGGGTTTTCTGCGGCTCCCGCCCCTTGGCGATGAGCTGATTGATGGTCGGCATGGACCTCTTTCTCTTCTCCGTTCGCGCCCGCCCAACCTGATCCGGACACCGTCGATTAACAGGCAAAACCCGCCGGCGTGAGACGAGGTCTCATCCCGCGGGGTCTTCGATGCAAGCGGCCTTGGCATCCCCTGTGGGGTGCGGCGCCGCCAGCGTCACTGGCCTGTATGTCAACGGCTGCCCGAAATTCCTTGGGGTAGGCCGAGGGCGCGGAACCTAGTTGGGGGATGGACCGGAGTCAAGGGTCCAATATCGAGTCCCGCACGATCATCAAATCCCTGAAATCTCCGCGCCATTTCAGGGGCTTATATGATCGGCGTCACGGTCGCCGACAAACCGGGAGAAATCCAGGATTGTCGGCGACCATTTTCACGTCGGCGGCACGTTACTCCGCCGCCTTCACTTCCGCAATGCGCGCCGCTTCGCCACTCAGGTTCCGCTGGTCGCGGCCCGCGGCGATGGCACGCAGGCGGTTCATCACCGCCCCGGTGCCGGCCGGGATCAACCGACCGACGATCACGTTTTCCTTCAGGCCCATCAGGCTGTCGGTCTTGCCGGCCGTAGCGGCCTCTGTCAGCACGCGGGTCGTCTCCTGGAACGACGCCGCGGAGATGAAGCTGCTGGTCTGCAGAGACGCCTTGGTGATGCCCTGCAGGACCGGCATGGCCACCGCCACCCGTTCGTCGGCCGCCAGCTTGCCGTTGACCGCGTCGAATTCGACGCGATCCACCTGCTCCCCGGTCAGGAAGGTGGTGTCGCCGGGTTCCGTGATCTCAACCTTCTGCAACATCTGGCGAACGATCACCTCGATGTGCTTGTCGTTGATTTTCACGCCCTGCAGTCGGTAGACGTCCTGGATTTCGTTGACGAGGTAATCCGACAACGCCTCCACGCCCAGCACCTTCAAGATATCGTGCGGCACGCGCGGGCCATCGACAAGCGGATCGCCGCGACGGACGAAATCGCCTTCCTGAACCGAGACGTGCTTGCCCTTCTGGATCAGATACTCGGTTTCCTCGCCGGTCTCGTCGTTTTTCACGATGATGCGGCGCTTCGCCTTGTAATCCTTGCCAAACTCGACCCGACCGTCGGTTTCCGCGATCACCGCGTGGTCCTTGGGACGCCGCGCTTCGAACAGTTCCGCGACGCGGGGCAGACCACCCGTGATGTCGCGGGTTTTGCTGCCCTCGCGCGGGATACGCGCCAGTACGTCACCCGCGGCGACCACGGCACCGTTATCAACCGAAAGAATCGAGTCAGGCGACAGGAAGTAGCGTGCGTCGGTGCCGTTCGGGAGGCGGATGACCTCTCCGGCATCGTCCTTCAATTGCAGGCGGGGCCGCAGATCGACGCTCTTGCCGCTCTGCTTGTAGTCGACCACAACCTTGGAGGTGAGGCCGGTGATTTCGTCCATTCGTTCGACGAGCGTGATGCCGTCGATCAGATCGATATACTCCACCTTACCATTCTGCTCGGTGATGATCGGCAGGGTGAACGGATCCCACTCGGCGAGCTTCTGGGTCCGCGCGACGGCCTGGTTCTCGTCCACGAGCAGACGCGCGCCGTAGGGCACGCGGAAGCGGGCGCGTTCGCGCTGCTTATCGTCAACCAGGACGATTTCGCAGTTCCGGCTCATGACCACGGGAACGCCCTGGCTGTTCATGATGACGTTTCGGTTCCTGACCGTCACCGTGCCTTCGTGGCTGGCCTCGACGCTGGATTGCTCCGCGCCGCGCTGCGCCGCGCCACCGATATGGAAGGTGCGCATCGTCAACTGCGTGCCAGGCTCACCGATGGACTGCGCGGCGATGACGCCGACGGCTTCACCGATGTTCACCGTGGTTCCGCGCGCGAGATCGCGCCCGTAGCAATGGCCGCAAACGCCGACCGCGGCCTCACAGGTCAGGACCGAACGGATTTTTACCGCCTCGACGCCGGAGGTCTCGATAATTTCGGCTTCGATTTCCTGGATCAGCGTGTTCGCCGGGATCAGGACGGCATTGCCGACGGGATCGAGCACAGGCTCCGCCGTGGTGCGACCCAGGGTGCGTTCCGCGAGCGAGGACACGACCTCACCACCGTCCATGACGGCGCGCACGGTCAAGCCACGATCAGTGCCGCAGTCTTCCTCGACGATGATGCAATCCTGCGCCACGTCGACGAGTCGGCGGGTGAGGTAGCCGGAGTTCGCCGTCTTCAACGCCGTATCCGCGAGGCCCTTGCGAGCGCCGTGGGTGGAGTTGAAGTATTCCAGAACCGACAGGCCTTCCTTGAAGTTGGCGATGATCGGCTGTTCGATGATTTCGCCCGACGGCTTGGCCATCAGACCGCGCATGCCGGCCAGCTGGCGCATCTGCGCCGGCGACCCACGCGCGCCGGAATGGGACATCATCCAGACCGAGTTGGTCTGCTTACCGGCTTCCTGACGGCTGATTTCCTTCATCATCGCGCCGGCGACTTCGTCGGTGCAGCGCGACCAGGCGTCGACGACCTTATTATAGCGCTCGCCGGCCGTGATCAGGCCTTCCTGGTACTGCTGCTCGAACTCTTTCACCTCGCCCTGGGTGTGCAGGATCATGGCGCCCTTGGACGCCGGGATGATCATGTCGTCCTTGCCGAACGAAATGCCGGCCTTGCAGGCCTGCGCGAAGCCCAGCCCCATCATGCGATCGGCGAAGATTACGCATTCCTTCTGACCGCAATGGCGATAGACCATGTCGATCACGTCGGAGACGTTCTTCTTCGTCAACTGCTTGTTGATGAGATCGAACGGCACGTTCGGGTGCTTGGGCAGGATTTGCGCGATCATCATGCGACCGGGCGTTGTCGTGACCAGCTGGCGGACGGGATTGCCGCCGGCATCGATCGTCTCAAACCGCGCCTTGATCTTGTCGTGCAGGGTGATCGCCTTGGCGAACAGCGCGTGCTCGATCTCTCCGATACGACCAAACGCGGGGGCCTTATCGTCCGGGGCGGCGCGGAATTCCGGCGTTTCGAGCGACAGGTAATAGAGGCCCAGCACGATATCCTGGCTGGGCACGATGATCGGCTTGCCGTTCGCGGGGCTGAGGATGTTGTTGGTGGACATCATCAGGACGCGCGCTTCCAACTGCGCTTCAAGCGACAACGGCACGTGGACCGCCATCTGATCGCCGTCGAAGTCCGCGTTGAAGGCGGTGCAGACCAGCGGATGAAGCTGGATGGCCTTGCCCTCGATCAGCACCGGTTCGAAGGCCTGAATGCCGAGGCGATGGAGGGTCGGGGCGCGGTTGAGCATCACGGGATGCTCGCGAATGACCTCTTCCAGGATATCCCAGACTTCCGGGCGTTCCTTTTCCACCATCCGCTTGGCGGCCTTGATGGTGGTGGCGTGGCCGTATTTTTCCAACTTGGAGTAGATGAAGGGTTTGAACAGCTCCAACGCCATCTTCTTCGGCAGACCGCACTGGTGCAGCTTCAGCTCGGGACCGACGACGATGACCGAACGGCCGGAGTAGTCGACGCGTTTGCCGAGGAGGTTCTGCCGGAAACGGCCTTGCTTGCCCTTGAGCATGTCGGACAGCGACTTCAGCGGGCGCTTGTTGGCACCCGTGATCGCGCGTCCGCGACGGCCGTTGTCGAACAGCGCATCGACCGATTCCTGCAACATGCGCTTTTCATTGCGCACGATGATGTCCGGCGCGCGCAGCTCGATCAGGCGCTTCAGACGGTTGTTGCGGTTGATCACGCGACGATAGAGGTCGTTCAGGTCCGACGTCGCGAAGCGACCGCCGTCCAGCGGCACCAGCGGGCGCAGTTCCGGCGGAATGACCGGCACGACGTCCAGGATCATCCAATCGGGGCGGCAGCCGGATTCGCCGAACGCGTCGATCAGCTTCAGCCGCTTGACGTATTTCTTGCGCTTTGCCTCGCTGCCGGTTTCCTTGAGGTCCGTGCGCAGCTTCACCTTTTCGGCGTCCATATCGAGACGACCGAGGACCTTCTTGATCGCTTCGGCGCCGATTCCGACCTCGAACTGGTCTTCGCCGAACTCGTCCTGCTTCGACAGCAGCTGATCTTCGTTCAGCAACTGATGCATCTTCAGGTCGGTCGTGCCGGGTTCCAGCACGACGTAGCTCTCGAAGTACAGGATCTTCTCGAGTTCCTTCAGCGTCAGATCGACCATCAGGCCGATGCGGCTGGGCAGGGATTTCAGGAACCAGATATGCGCGACGGGAGACGCGAGCTCGATATGGCCCATGCGCTCGCGCCGGACCTTCGCCAGCGTCACCTCGACGCCGCACTTCTCGCAGATGATGCCGCGGAACTTCATGCGCTTGTACTTACCGCACAGGCACTCGTAATCCTTGATCGGCCCGAAAATACGGGCGCAGAACAGGCCGTCCCGCTCCGGCTTAAACGTGCGGTAGTTGATCGTTTCCGGCTTCTTGATCTCGCCATACGACCAGCTCCGGATTTGCTCCGGGCTGGCGATCTGGATTCGGATCTGGTCGAAGCTCAGCGCCTGGCCGTTCTGGCCGAGGATCTTCATCAACTCATTCATGCGTCTGGCACCCTTCGAAGCAGCGGGTTCATCCAAATAGCAACCGCCATGGCCCTATCTAGGGTGGGCCATGGCGGGTCGGTCTTCAAGCCACCCGGTTATCCAGGTCGACGTTCAGGCCCAGCGACTTCAACTCTTTCACAAGCACGTTGAAGCTTTCAGGGATGCCGGCCTCGAAGTTATCCTGCTCGCGCACGATCGCCTCGTAGACCTTGGTGCGGCCCGAAACGTCGTCGGACTTCACCGTCAGCATTTCCTGCAGGGTATAGGCGGCACCGTAGGCTTCGAGTGCCCACACCTCCATCTCCCCAAAGCGCTGTCCGCCGAACTGCGCCTTGCCACCCAGCGGCTGCTGGGTCACGAGCGAATACGGCCCGATCGAACGCGCATGGATCTTGTCGTCGACCAGGTGATGCAGCTTCAGCATGTAGATGTAGCCGACCGTCACCTTGCGTTCGAACGACTCACCCGTGCGCCCGTCGGTCAGAACGACCTGGCCGGAGGTATCCAGACCGGCCCGGGTCAGCATGCCTTCGATATCCGACATGCGCGCGCCGTCGAACACCGGGGTCGCGATCGGCACGCCCTTTTTCAGGTTCTCGCAGAGCTCGATCAGTTGCGAGTTGTCGAGATCGGCGATCTGCTCGTCGAACACGGTGTCGCCGTAGACGCCGCGCAGGCGATCGAGCAGGGTTTCCCGCTCCTGGCCCGTGCGCCGATAGGTGTCCACCAGCTCACCGATCTGCTTGCCCAAGGTCGCGCAGGCCCACCCGAGATGGGTTTCCAGGATCTGCCCGACATTCATCCGGCTGGGCACGCCCAACGGATTCAACACGAGATCGACCGAGGTGCCGTCGTCCAGGAACGGCATGTCCTCGACCGGCAACACGCGGGAGCACACACCCTTGTTGCCGTGCCGTCCGGCCATCTTATCGCCCGGTTGCAGCTTGCGCTTCACCGCGATGAAGACCTTGACCATCTTCATCACGCCCGGCGGCAACTCGTCGCCGCGTTGCAGCTTTTCGACCTTGCTGTCGAAACGCGCCTGCAACTTACCGACGGCGGCATCGAATTCCCGCTTCAGGATTTCGATTTCCGTCATCACCGCGTCATCCTGCACGCCGATGTGGCGCCAGGCGTTGCGCGGATGTTCGGCGAGCACCGCTTCGTCGATCATCGTGCCGGACTTGATGCCCTTGAAGCCGCCCGAAGCCTTACGCCCGATCAGCTTCTCCCGCAGCCGGTTCAGGAACGAACGCTCCTGAATCGCCTTTTCGTCGTCGCGATCCTTGGCGAGACGTTCGATTTCCGACCGCTCGATGGCCATCGCGCGTTCGTCCTTATCGACGCCGCGACGGCTGAACACCCGCACATCGACGATCGTCCCGGTGACGCCCGGCGGCAGCTTCAGCGACGTGTCGCGCACGTCGGAGGCCTTTTCGCCGAAGATCGCGCGCAGAAGCTTTTCTTCGGGGGTCATCGGGCTTTCGCCCTTCGGCGTGACCTTGCCGACCAGAATATCGCCGGGGTTCACTTCCGCGCCGATATAGACGATGCCGGCTTCGTCGAGGTTGCGCAGCGCTTCCTCGCCCACATTCGGGATGTCGCGGGTAATTTCCTCCTGCCCGAGCTTCGTGTCGCGCGCCATCACCTCGAACTCTTCGATGTGAATGGACGTGAACACGTCGTCGCGCGCGATACGCTCGCTGATCAGGATGGAATCTTCGAAGTTGTAGCCATTCCACGGCATGAAGGCGACGAGCACGTTGCGCCCCAATGCCAGTTCGCCGAGTTCCGTGGACGGGCCGTCGGCGATGATGTCGCCGTCGAACACCCGATCGCCCACCTTCACCAGCGGGCGCTGGTTGATGCAGGTCGACTGGTTGGAACGCATGAACTTGCGCAGACGATAGATGTCGACGCCCATCGTCGTGCCGTCGTCGTTGGTTGCCCGCACCACGATGCGCGCGCCGTCGATCTGATCGACGATACCCGCCCGACGCGCGACAATCGTCGCGCCGGAGTCACGCGCCACCGCCGCTTCCATGCCCGTGCCCACCAGAGGCGCGTCGGCGCGGATCAGCGGCACCGCCTGACGTTGCATGTTGGAACCCATCAACGCGCGGTTCGCGTCATCGTTTTCCAGGAACGGGATCAAGGCCGCGGCCACCGACACCAACTGCTTCGGCGACACGTCGATCGCCGTCACGTCGGTCGGCTTCACCAGACGGAAATCGCCCTGCTTGCGCACGGAAACCAGTTCCTCGGTAAACTTGCCGTTCGCGTCCATCGGCGCGTCGGCCTGCGCCACGACCAGGCGCTCTTCCTGCATTGCCGACAGATAGAGCGGCTCTTTCTGAACCACCCCGTCCTTGACCAGCATGTACGGCGTTTCGATGAACCCGTACTTGTTGACCTTGGCATAGGTCGCCAGCGAGTTGATCAGGCCGATGTTCGGGCCTTCCGGCGTTTCGATCGGGCAGATGCGGCCGTAATGGGTCGGATGCACGTCGCGCACCTCAAACCCGGCGCGCTCCCGCGTCAGACCGCCCGGCCCAAGCGCGGACAGGCGGCGCTTATGCGTCACTTCCGACAGCGGGTTGGTCTGATCCATGAACTGGCTGAGCTGGCTGGATCCGAAGAATTCCCGGACCGCCGCCGCCGCCGGCTTCGCGTTGATCAGATCGTGCGGCATCACCGTGTCGATGTCGACCGAGCCCATACGCTCCCGAATGGCGCGTTCCATCCGCAACAGACCGATGCGGTACTGGTTTTCCATCAACTCGCCGACCGAGCGCACGCGCCGATTGCCGAGATTGTCGATGTCGTCGATCTGACCGCGACCATCCTTCAGGTCGACCAGCGTCTTGACCGTACGCAGCAGATCGTCCTTGCGCAGGACCCGCAAGGTGTCCGGCGCGTCGTCGATGTTCAGGCGCATGTTCATCTTCACGCGACCGACCGCGGACAGGTCGTAGCGATCGCTGTCGAAGAACAGACCGCGGAACAGAGCTTCCGCCGTATCCGGGGTCGGCGGTTCGCCGGGACGCATGACGCGGTAGATGTCGATCAGCGCGTCGTCGCGGTTGGTGTTTTTGTCCACCGCCAGCGTATTGCGGATCCACGGCCCCGTGCTTTGGTCCACCGCCAGGGTCGGCAGGCGGGTCACGCCGGCTTCCTCAAGCGCCAGCAGGCGGGATTCGACCAGTTCTTCGCCGGCCTCGGCGTAGATCTCGCCGGTGTCGAGGTTCACCAAATCTTCCGCGACGAACCGCCCCAGCAGATCGGCACGCCCGACCAGCACTTCCTTGGTGGTCTCGGCAATGCGACGCGCCTGACGCGCGCTCAGCTTGGCTTCGGCCTCGGCGACTACTTCGCCGGTGGCCGCGTCGATCAGCGGTTCCATCAGCTTGATGCCGCGGAAGGCGTCGGGATCGAACGGACGCGCCCAGCCGGCGGCCGAACGCTCAAACACGACCTGGCCATAGAAGGTGGCCAGGATTTCTTCCTGATCCATACCCCGGATTTCGCCGGGCTCGACAACCTCTCCCTTGGCCTCGCGCGCGGCGCGCAGCACTTCGGTCGAGGCACCTTCGAGCGCATAAAGCAACGTCGTCACCGGCAGCTTACGCTTGCGATCGATCCGGACGTAGACAAGGTCCTTGCTGTCGAATTCGAAGTCGAGCCACGAACCGCGATACGGGATGACCCGCGCCGCGAACAGGTACTTGCCCGAGGAATGGGTCTTGCCCTTGTCGTGGTCGAAGAAGACGCCCGGCGAGCGGTGCATCTGGGACACGATCACACGCTCGGTCCCGTTGATGATGAACGTGCCGTTATCCGTCATCAAAGGCATGTCGCCCATGTAGACGGGCTGTTCCTTGATGTCGCGGATCGACTTCGCGCCGGTATCCTCGTCGAGGTCCCACACGATCAGACGGAGGATGACCTTCAACGGCGCGGCGAAATTCAGCCCGCGCTGGATGCATTCCTCGACGTCGTATTTCGGCTCTTCCAATTCGTAATAGACGAACTCAAGCCGACCGCGGCCGGCGAAATCGTCGATCGGGAAGACCGACTTGAAAACTTCCTGAAGCCCGGTGTTGGTCCGACTGTCGGGCCGCACGTTCATCTGCAGGAACGCCTCGTAGCTGGCGCGCTGCACGTCGATCAGATTGGGCATCGGCGTGACTTCGGGGATACGCCCAAAGCTTTTGCGGATGCGCTTGCGCCCGGTAAATGACCTGGAAATCGCGTTCATCGACTATCCTGCCTGCCTGCCATTAACGCTTCAGTCTACCGCCGAAAACGACCGAGGGGGCGGAAATCGACTGATTTCCGCCCACCTTCAGCCCAGTCAGGAACATACGGTCCGGCGGGACCGTAAGCCCGGTTATCAAAGGCGCGCGACGCGTTACTTCACCTCGACGGTAGCGCCGGCGTCTTCGAGCATCTTCTTGATCTTGGCCGCTTCGTCCTTGCTCGCGGCTTCCTTCACGGTCTTCGGCGCGCCTTCGACCAGGTCCTTGGCTTCCTTCAGGCCCAGGCCCGTGATCGTGCGCACTTCCTTAATCACGTTGATCTTCTTGTCGCCGGCACCGGCCAGGATCACCGTGAATTCAGTCTGTTCCTCGGCCGGAGCAGCGGCGGCGGCGGCGGCCGGCGCGGCGGCGGCGGCAACCGGAGCAGCAGCGGAAACGCCCCACTTCTCTTCCAGCATCTTGGACAGTTCGGCGGCTTCCAGAACGGTCAGGGTCGACAGTTCGTCAACCAGCTTTTGCAGATCGGCCATTTCGTCAGTTCCTTGATCTTGACTTCGGTTAGGTCCAAGCCGCCGACACGCGTCGGCGACCGGTCACAGGTTCAATCGCGGGCCGCGCAACTACGCGGCCTCGGCTCCCGTCTCGTCTTTCTTGGCATAAGCCCCGAACACCCGGGCGAGTTGTCCGGCCGGAGCCTGAAGCACGCCGGCGATCCGCGTGGCAGGGGTCGAAATCATCCCCACCAGCCTTGCGCGCAGCTCATCCAGGCTCGGCAGCGCGGCAAGCGCCTTGATCCCATCCGCATCAAGCGTCTGGGCGCCAAGCGCTCCACCAATCAGCACGAACTTCTCGTTGGTCCTGGCGAACTCAACAGCAGCCTTCGCCACCGATACCGCGTCGGTCGACCACGCAAGCGCGGTCGGACCTTTCAGCATCGGCACTATGCCGCCGAACGGGGTCCCTTCCAGAGCGAGGTTGGTCAGCCGGTTCTTCGCGACCTTATAAGTTGCCCCCGCGGCTCGCATCTTGCGTCGCAGATCCGTCGCCTCGGCAACCGTCAGGCCCGCATTACGGGTCACGACAATCATCGAAGTGGCGGACAACGCCAGATTAAGCTCGGTGACGAACTCTCGCTTCTCCGTACGATCCACGTTTCGTCTCCGTGCCCCGGATCGGATCCGGGGCATGTCTGGCCCGATGCGGCGTAACCGCCTCGGACCGGGTTGCCCATGAACCGCACCGGCACATGGCCCGTACGGTCCGGTTCGCCTGTCCTGGGCCTACGCCACGCGAACGCGGCGCGAAACCCTGCAAGCCGGAACCACCAAAATCACACTGCGACACGCGGTCGCACCGCTATTTTTGGCTTCCCCGTCTCCCGCGCGCAGGCCTTGCGGCCTATTAGGTCACCCCCGAAAGAGCGACACGAACGGTCTCGGACAGGTTCGGGACAACTTTCGTTGTCCCTGCCCATCGTCCCGCCGGTTCCCCGACGCGACGACGTATCTTGTTAAACGCCCGGTTTAGACACCGAGCGTGGCGACGTCGACGCGAATGCCGGGGCCCATGGTGGAGCTGATCGACACGCGCTGCACATAGGTGCCCTTCGCGCCGGTCGGCTTCGCCTTCTGCACCGCGTCGGCCAGGGCGCGCGCGTTTTCCAGCAGCTTGTCGGCGTCGAAAGAGGCCTTGCCGATGCCGGCGTGAATGATGCCGGCCTTCTCGGCGCGGTATTCGACCTGACCGGCCTTCGCGGCGGCGATCGCGGACTTAACGTCCATCGTCACGGTGCCAAGGCGGGGGTTCGGCATCAGGCCGCGCGGGCCCAGGATCTTACCCAGACGACCCACGACGCCCATCATGTCCGGCGTCGCGATGCAACGGTCGAAATTGATCTCGCCAGCCTGGATCTTCTCGGCCAGATCGTCGGCACCGACAACATCGGCACCGGCGGCCAACGCTTCCTCGGCCTTCGGACCGCGCGCGAACACGCCGATGCGAACCGTCTTACCCGTGCCGTTCGGCAGCGAGGTCAAGCCACGCACCATCTGATCGGCATGACGCGGGTCGATGCCGAGGTTCATCGACATCTCGATGGTCTCGTCGAACTTCGTCTTGGAAACCGACTTCAGCAGCGCGATCGCGTCCGCCAAGGCATAGGTCTTGTTCTTGTCGATCGCCGCATAGGCGCTCTTGAGACGCTTATCATGTGCCATGGATCAGCCCTCCACCACGGTAAGGCCCATCGATCGGGCCGATCCCACCAACATGCGGACCGCGCCGTCGACGTCGTTGGCGTTCATGTCCTTCATCTTGATGGCAGCGATCTCGCGCAGCTGCTCCATCGTCACGCGACCGACAGCCGCGCCCTTGCCGACCGTCGTGCTGCCCTTGTCGATCTTGGCGGCGCGCTTCAGGAAGTAGGTGTTCGGCGGAGTCTTGGTCACGAACGTGAAGCTGCGGTCGCCATAGGCCGTGATCACCACGGGAGTCGGCGTGCCCGGCTCCATATTCTGGGTGAACGCGTTGAACTCCTTGACGAAGGCCATGATGTTCAGGCCGCGCTGACCCAGCGCCGGGCCGACCGGCGGAGACGGGTTCGCTTTCCCGGCCGGAATTTGAAGCTTAATGTAGCCGACGATCTTCTTCGCCATAATCCCTGGTCCCTACTGTTCCGCGTGGGACCTGTCCCAGCGGTTGACCCAAGGACCGCGGTGCAAACGGCGATCCAGCCGCGTACGCAGCCGTCACGCCTCCCGCGTTCCGATGGAGGGCGGGCGTTTACCGGGCGGCGGCGTCGCTGTCCAGTCCTAT
>Ga0138280_1136211_pt1 | contig 21075 bp, 23 predicted proteins | sample M_140625_M_mt_FD_106909 | JGI IMG/M metagenome (GOLD analysis project Ga0138280, IMG submission 106909) | Freshwater microbial communities from Lake Montjoie, Canada - M_140625_M_mt (Metagenome Metatranscriptome) | ecosystem: Environmental > Aquatic > Freshwater > Lake | place: Canada: Quebec...
CAATTTTTATTACTTAATTTTAGATTTTATAGATTGTTTTAAAACATACTTCGTAAACCCCGGATCAAAACCAATGACATAACCTGACTGTTTTTTTTTATTTTTAGGTGATACGTTTGCAGACGCAATAGCTTTTAAATCAATTTTAATTAGGTTTTTAGATTTTTTTGATTGGGCTTGTCTTTGACGCTTGGCTTTTTTCCATTCAGAATCCCATTGCAACTTCCAAAGATTGTTTATTTGTTCGGCTAGATAAGCTAGATTCAACTCGCTGATAGTAATTGATGTGTATAACCTTTTAGATAATTTTATTTTAAATTGTCTAAGTGCTAAATTAGACCTGTAACTTGATCAAGCGTTTGTCCAAGTTCGTTGCCCTCTGACGGGTAGTCCAAATGCGTGTCTTAAACCCTTATAAGAATTTATTAAATCTAACATAAATATATTAAAGACCATTTTTTTCTTTAGTTCTTTATTAGATGGTACAACATCGAGTAAAATTTTATAAACCATTATGACCTTGGATGTATTTAAATCTTTTATTTTTTTATCAATTCTGTTTTCTAACCTGGATGTTAAAATATTGTACAATTTTTTTGAGAACCCATAACAAGAATACTTAAAAAAAAACTCTTTAAGTGAATAACTTGAATAAAATGTAGATCCATTTACTTTTTTTCCTTCACGCAAACAACAAGATATGTTTTACACAAGCCACTATTAGAACCCTATAGAAGTTTGTCCGCTAAATTTTTTTTTTTTGAATCTATACCCTTTTTTTCTTTTCCAAAAAAGTAAAAAAACTTTTGTTGTCTTTATTTTCTTTGATTTAATTTTTTTCTTCTTTTTAATTTTAAAATAGAAAAATACAAAAGTTGTGAACAGTATAAAGCTATTATATTTAAGTAACCACATCTTAGTAAAATTGTACTTCTTAGTAAGATTTTTCTTGCTTCTTCCTTTCTTAAAAACTTTTGTAAAAAATGCTTTTTTTTTTTTTTTGAGTAATGATAATCGAAATTCTTTTTTAATTTGTTTTTTTAAAATTACATTTTTAAAAAAAAATGTAAATACCATCTCAGAGAGAATATATAGAAACACGTTTTCAAAAAAAAGGGTTTTATTAAAAAAATCTTTACCATTAAATGTATGAACCCATGAGTTGTTTCAGTACATATGGGTTCCTAAACGGTTTAGCATCGGTAAATTTGATTGACCTATTACTTGATTTACTATCTTTTAGATTTTTTATTCTTAATTGGAAAACTAAACGGTTTCCTAGTAACACCGAATTCGCCCAATTTATATGAAATATGGTATTTAGTAATTAAAACCCTAACAAATATATTCCCTTTATAAAGGGAAATTGTTTTTTTTAAAAATGTTCTAGGTATAGTTGATGTACGGCAAAAGATTTTAGGTATTTTAATCTTTTTAAATTTAGTAATAAAGATGTTTTTATATAAATTCGAATTTATATAATTAAATTTTCAACAAGATCTAGCCAATAAAAAATTATTTATTTCTTTTTGCTACCCAACCCCATATAGAGACTTCAGGTTGATTGGTTTTGGTTCTACCTCCGTGCGGGTGGTCGACAGGATTACGAGCAACACCCCTAACCTTTGGTTTTTTACCTGAAAGGATTTTGGTACCCGCTTTACCAAAAACTTTGAACTTATTATCTGTTTGTGTATTTCTTCCTAAAATTACAAAATTTCAGCCAGAGACTAATTTAACCTGTTTTGAGGGTAGTACAACCTTAAAGAGATTATACTCGTTGAATATCTCTAAAATTTGACAAAATGTACCATTTGATAGCGAGTATTTTCGTAATTTTTGGGTAAATATACTGGACACTATAGTGTATTTTGTTAAAAACTTTAACATTACTAAATTACCAGGTAAATTATTTATTCAGAAGTTTTGTGGTAGATTTGACGAAAAAGTTTTTTGGTTTAAAAACATTCCCAGAACCAAAGGTTTAACAGAAAATGAACCTGATAGGTGTTTACTTAACCCGTAAAGTTTTTTTTTGCTACGTATAATAGATACAATTACAGATAAGTACTTATCTCACAGTAGGGGTTTACACAATGCGATTGTAGAGGCTTTCTTTTTAATACCTTTTGAAAAAACAGTAATACCTCCCGAGTTGCATCTCCCAGCTTTATTTTTTAAAAAAATTTTGAAAAACTTATTAACTCTTGTGTGTTTTAATAGAAAAATACTTTTTTTAAATCTTTGTGTCGATGTTATCGGTCTGTATGTTTTGATAAAAATATAAATTAATAAACATTAAAATTTTTGTAAAAAAACGTTGTTCGTTGTTGGTACACTTCGAGGGGTTTAGTGATAGTTTTTTACTTGGTAATGAAAACTTTTTCAAAAAAACTTTTTCAAAAAAACTTTTTCAAAAAAACTTTTTCAAAAAAACTTTTTCAACATGAAATTTTTTTAAAAAAAATGATTTTCTTAAAAAAAATGATTTTCTTAAGAAGTTTCTGGTTTTAGCTCTTCTAAAGGTATTTATCAAACCCTTGTTTTCTGTTAAGCTTTTTACCTTCTTCATTGATTTGTCTAAAAACAATTTTTTGTAAATGAATTACCCCAAACATTAAAGCTTCTGCTGTTGGTGGGCAACCAGGAATATAAATATCGACAGGGATTATTCTGTTACACCCTCGAACTACACTATATGAATAATGGTAATAACCACCACCGTTTGCGCAACTACCCATAGATATAACCCACTTAGGGTCCATGGTCTGCTCGTATATTCTACGGAGTGCTGGCGCCATCTTATTGGTTAATTTACCTGCGACTATAATAAAGTCCGCTTGTCTTGGTGTTGGTCTAAAAATAACACCGAACCTATCAAAATCATATCTAGCTACTGTGGCATGCATCATCTCAACAGCACAGCAGGCTAGTCCAAATGTTAAAGGTCAAAATGAACCTTGTCTAGCTCAAGAAACAACGGCTTTGGCCGGGGTAACTACATAATCAACTCTCATTTAACAAATATATTGTTGGTGTGCTTGTGTTGTAGACTAACCAACTCTAAACCTCCTTCTTAATTTTTTTTTCAATGTATCGGGTCGTTTGACACCATAGATAGATCTTCTACGAACCTTACCAGATACAGGTGATAAGTCATAAACACCCCTAATACACGAAAAATGGACACCTGGCAAATCACGAGCACCTACACCAGAAATTAAAACTTCTGAATGTTTTCGCAAGTTGTGGCCTTTACCCGGTATGTGAGCCACTCTTTGTTTCTTGTTGGAAAGTAAGACTTTAACTACAGGTCTTCTAGCAGAATTAGGTTTTCTAGGTGTTGTTATACGAACTTTAGTAACTACACCTTTTATTTGTGGTCTGGTACTTAAAATAGGGTTCAGTTTTTTTTTAAAAAGTCGTTTTTGTATTAAAATTTGGTTTAAAGTTGTCAAAGTTAATAGAATAATACAAGATTATAGGATCTGGTAACCTACCACGGGGTTATATATTTTTATAACTTACTATATTTATAAATATGTATAATACATCTTCAAAATACAGTATACCGAAAAAGTTCACTAAGTTAAACAAAACGATTATGTTTATTAATTTTTTATTAAAAAAAACGTAAAAGCCACCAATAAGGAAATTGTGTTGTTGTGTTTTGCTTACTAGGAATCTTAAATTTTGTATATAAAAATATATTGAAAAAAAGTTTAGTAAAGAGAATATAATTACAAATATGTATTTCTGTGTTAAAAATAAAAAATTAAAAAGCAAAAATTTACCTATAAAGCCCGCTAAGGGTGGAATACCCGACATTGATAAAAATATAAGTACTATAGTAATTGAGACGAAGTTATATTTATTAAAAATTTTCAAGTTTGATAAAGTTTTTATTTTTTTAATGTCGTATAAAAACAATAAACTAAAAAATAGGTACAGCATAAATATATATATATATATGTTTAAGTATATTATAGCTATACCGTAAACAGGGTTTAAGAAAAAAGGACTTAAAGTATTTTGAAAAAACAAATGTATTACATGAATAGAAGTATATTCCAAATATGGAAGCCAAATGTGCCTAGAGATATAACGAATATGAAGAATATAAAAACGATGAATATAAACTTTGGGCCGCAACATCCAGCTGCACATGGTGTACTAAGACTAATACTTCAACTAAACGGCGAAGTTGTAGAGAAGGCAGACCCACATATTGGTCTTCTACACAGAGGTTCTGAAAAGTTGATGGAGGATAGGTTCTACTTACAATCATTACCCTATTTCGATAGATTCGATTATTGTTCGATGATGGTTCAAGAACACGCATATTGTTTAGCTATAGAATCTTTAATAGGTACTAGCAACTATTCATCAACATGCTCCCAAATAAGAACCTTATACGATGAACTAACTAGAATACTAAACCACATGTTAGCTATAGCATGTCACGCTCTTGATGTAGGAAGTATGTCTTCAATATTTTGGGCATTCGAAGAAAGAGAGAAGATTATGGAATTCTATGAACGAGTTTCCGGTGCTAGAATGCACGCTGCCTTTTACAGACCTAATGAAGCTAATTTAGATTCAATATCATCCTTTTTAATTGAGGATATTTTAGATTTCACAAGAAACTGTTTTACGACACTAAACGAGATGCACAACATACTAACGTTTAATAAAATTTGAAAACATCGTCTTGTAAATATTGGTGTAATCAATTACCAAACATGTTTAGATTATGGGCTAACAGGGGTTATGTCAAGATCAACAGGTGTGAAAAGAGATTTAAGATTATCTAAGTTGGAAACGTACTCAAACTACTATTTTTTAAATTTTCGTAGTTTCTTGGGACAGCATGGAGATTCTTATGATAGATTTTTAATAAGGATGAATGAAATGGCAGAAAGTTTAAACATAGTCAACCAAGTGGTATACAAGATAATAAAACACAAAAAATTGGGATCTAAAAACAAAAAGTACACAAACATAAGTCCACATAATATAATAAAATACACCAATCCGGGTTATTGGAACCAACATAACCTAAAAAACAGTTATAACAGTATGGAAGATTTAATAAAACATTTCAAACATTGAAGTGAAGGTGATAAGATAGAATCTAACTGAACCTATCAGTCTGTAGAATCCCCAAAAGGAGAGTTCGGTGTTTCACTAATAGCTAACAATACAAATGCACCTTACAGATGTAAGGTTAGATCCCCTGCGTATCATAACATGCATGTTCTACCTCAGATATCTAAAGGCCATTTTTTAGCTGATCTTGTAGCACTGATAGGTACAATAGATGTTGTATTTGGTGAAGTTGATAGGTAAAAAATCTAGATGAACTCAAATATAAAGAATATACTAAAAGAGAAGGTTAAAAGAGAGAAAGCATATAAGAGGAATGTTTTGTGAAATGTGTTAAAAAGTGTAAGTCAAAATAATAATATAAAAAACAATATAAAAATATACACAAACTTTATACTAGATAAAAAGGGAGAAAAAAGTTCAAATATGTCAAGAAAACATAGAGTGTGTTTGTTAACAGGAAAGCGTAGCTCTGTGTTAAAAGGTTTTAGTTTTTCTCGTTATACTGTTAAAAAACTAATACTATCGAACCGACTAACAAACTTTAAAAAAAACAATTGGTAAAATGGGAAATAGTTTAATAAACTTTTTTAATTTTAAAACAAGTGTGTTAAAAAGGAAAAGTCATATATATATATATATATAATAATCATTATTATTGCCTATTTAAAGTATCAAATACAGTGGATATAAGCCTGATCAACAGTTCAGCGTACTTATTGAGTTGTTCGGGTGTAGAACTAAAGACAGCTGAGTTTTTAAAGCAATTTTTTGTATGTAGTTTTAGCAAGATAAAATTTACAGGTAAAGGGTACAAGATAAAGAAAAACAGTAAAAAAAGTGTAATACTGCTATTCAATCGGGCACATATAACGATATTTTGGTGGAATAACTTTATTTTAAAAAAACTGAAGAAGTATAAAATGTACATAAAACACACAAGTAAAAATCACCAAGCAGTTAAGGCTTTATTGAATGTGAGAAACATAAATATATTTACAAAAAAGGGTTTAAGATCTTCTAGGCAAATCCTGTATAAAAAAAAGGGTAAAAAATAATATTTTAAAAAAAGACTAAGAAAGTGAAACCCAGAGCACCTGTAAAAGTTCAAATAGGTGTAAACTTTATATCAGTTTTCATGTACCTTGAAGTAAGGCTATGTTTACCAAAGTAAAAGAAGTACCTACGTTTCTTTGCACTACCACTGACACCGATCTTACCCTTTACATTAAAAAAAACACCGAGAACGCCTAAAAAGTTGAATATAGGTTTAAACACATCTTTAAAGAGTTTCTTTAAACCACTAAACAATTTTTTATGTAATTTTATGTTTACCTTTTCTAGTATCTTTCTAAAAAAATTAACAAACATTGAAGAGTCTTTTAATAGCAAAGTATAATATAATACACCTACTATCTGACGGCTGGTTTTTAAATTTCTTTTAAAGTACTTAAAATAAAATTTTCTAAAACCTACTTGTCTTATCAAAAGTTTGTTGGAACCCTTTTTTATATTAAATATAATATTATTTTTAAAAAAAAATTCTAAAAAGTTTAGCAGGAAAGTACTAAATAGTGTAAGTGCGTTGTGTCTTCGATTTGATGACCTAAGCTTATTTCGAATTCTTTGTGCTGACTTCAAAATTATTAAAGATTTGTACAGAAATGACTTTTTAATCCTATTGTGGTTGGATGGTTGTAAACCCATAGGTAAAAAGTTACTAGAGCGTACATCTTTTAAAAACGTGTAGTTGTTGTTTTTTATTTTCATTTTTAGTTTTGATATCTTATATAGGAAGAAAACGCTTAGATTCAAATTTTTTTGATTTATTTATTTAGATGTTGGTTTCGGCAAGATCGATATAACCCAAAATAAGATGATTTCTTAAAGAGAGGTTTTCACTTTAATTTACCTCTGTTTAGTATACCTGGTACTCAGGTATATGCATAATTCAAAAATACTTTAACCTTTGATCAATATGTCATTAAAGTGTAGATGGTATTGTGATTTGATAGTGTGTGGCTTTCGGATGATGAATACAACAAAATACATAAGAGGGAAGAACCAAATAACAAGGTTATTAAATCACAGAAACTAAAGAACGTCAATAAAAATAAATATATTACCAGTGTGAATAACATTATGTCCGGAATTGGGCTTGAACCAACGACCTTCAGCTTTTCAGGCTGACGCTCTACCACTGAGCTATCCGAACTTTTTTAAAAAAAAAGCAAGAAGTAGGAAAAATTAAATACTAGGTACCCTAACCAGACAAATATAAAATGTTTTCAATTAAGCTGAGTAATTTGGTCAAATCTGTATCTCGGTAATGTACCTCTAATAGCTATTGCAATTAAACAGACGATTAATGTTTTAAAGGTTATTATTATATAACACACAAATTAAAATAAAAATTATAAAGAGTAAATTAGGTAACCTACAATTAGGGATGTGAAGACGAATGTCTCCATTAACGCAAAACCCATTAATGTAGCATTGAATAAATTTTCGTTTTCTTCTGGGTTTCTTGCTACAGCTAAATTGTAACAACCGAATAAGATACCTGTTCCTAATACAGCGAATGCGATAGGTGTCATACAACCACCAAGTACGTAAGTTTTAACAGCCAAAACTAATAACATAAATTAAAATTTAAAAAATTTTTTAAAAACCATAGTCTTTAGCTTAAATAGGTGGGAATTTTTCCAGTCTAAAAACGAAAATATAAGAGATTTGTATAACCTAACGTTGAATTTATTGTCGGAGAATTGGTTACTATAGTAATACAGCTGTTTGAAAGAACTTTTAAGTCTTTTGTTTTCATTTTTGTACACAATTTTAATTACGTATTTCTGCTTTGTTTTTTTTCGTAATTTCTTGGGCACGGCTACTGATTTTATTACGAAGGGGGGTTTTATTAAGTTGGTTGTTATATTAAAAATACTTATATAGTTTAGGTTATTTATTACTAAATCATCTACTATCCATTTGATGTTTGGGTAGTTATCAAATATGAAATTACAATTTTGGTAGAAAAATCAGTTAAGGTTTTTATTAAGCTGCAGGAATGACGACCTCCCTTTAGTTAAAAGACCGTCCTTGCAAATAAATTTTATAAATTCGGGGACATTCTCTGTACCTAATTCGTACAACTTAAGTACCTTTCTTTTATTATTTACTTTGTTGTAGAGTGTTTTTTCTTGGTTTTTATAAAAAAATTTCAAAATCTACAAATTAAAACCGGTTTAGGTGGATTGGTTTAAACCACAGTGGGTTTACATACTCGCTAGAAAAGCTACTAGGAAACCAATGGTATTGATGACAGTACTGTAAGTGAAGAAAGCTTTTAAAAAGCTAACATCAAATAGGAGAATAAGAACATATACAGATCCGGAAAATATAATAAATGACAGGAATATAAAATATTGTGCTGAGAAAAACGCTAAAAAGTCCGACATTAAAAATATGAAAAATATGAAAAATACTGAAAAATAATAGGTGGTGTAGAAAAAAATAGAAAGATAAGGTATACCTTTATAAACCTCTACTTTGAATAAGTGGAATGGGGTTATACCCAATTTTAATAAAACGCTAGTTAGAAACACAATGACCAGTAACCTAATCAGAACCACATGACTAAAAGATTTTTCAACCTCCAGAGAGTTTAAGAATTGGATTAAAAATCAGTCACTTGTACCGTACATATAAAACATATTGATATAAAAATATACTATAAATATAGTTGAGAAAAATGTTACCCAATACTGGAAAAAAACCATATTGATATAGTTTTGTGGTATATTATTAACGACAGCTTTATTTTTCTCTGTATTTTTGAACCATATCTTTGACGATATAAGTTTATATAGAAGTATTGCTGAGACAAGTTCCAGTAAAAATAAAAAAGTGAAGATAGTATTCACAAAAAATAAATAAGGAAATATCAACACCAGGTTGTTTATGGAAAATAAATAATCTACAGATTTAAATAAATTTGTTTTTTTTGCAATACTTTTTAATAAAAAAAAAGTGGAGAAACACACAAACAAAAACAAGTATAGGAGGTTTAAAGTAAAATTGTTTAAATTAAAATGGTTGAATCAGGCCAGATCATTCCTACCTCTAAGTGTGTACACACCAATGTATGTAAAAATTAACAATAAATAATAAAAACTGACAAACACTGAGTTTGAATTTATCTTTATAACATTGATTTTTAATGTAGTATCTTTGCTCGACTTAGTGATTGTTGTGTTTACCTTAAAAAAAAAAAACCACAAAAATGAGATTAACAATATAGGGTTAAGTAAAAAGAAAAAATCATTAAAATTTAATGAGACCAAAGGAAATAAAATAAATCTGATATAATACAAATTAGTCCTCTAAAAGGACATTGTTACTATTACTATATTTTACAAGAACTTCATTGTTAACGCTTTGAAAAGAGGTTGTATTAGTGTACATAAAATACATATGTACAATAAACAGACTGAAGGGTTTCTTAACATTATTTATACTAACTTTAGTTATGTATCTTGTCGATCTACTTAGATGTATGTGTAATAAATACTTTGTAAACAAAAAAATTAGAATAAGTCAAATCTGTGCATTCGATTAATTGTCGTGGTAATTTTTAACCTATTTAAGGTGTTCGATCCTATTTTAGAGAACACTAAATCCAGCTTTTTTATAAGGTCTAATACATTTGAGTCCAAAATGGAAACCTCCCTTTGTCAAGACCATTTAAATTTAAAAAAGATTTTAATAAAAAAGGTTTCAATTTTTATTTGGTGAAAGAACTTTTTGTGTCTCGAAGGCGCCTTAAGAAGACTTGAGGATAGTTCACTCTTTTTCAAGAAAAGAAGTTTTACTTCGCAATTCTTAAAAAAGAATTTACTCAATAATATGAATATAACCATATTTTTGATAAATATTTTTTTTTCTGATTTTTTTTTTAAAAAACTTTTCATTTTAAAATGACTTTTGTATACTGTTTTTATTATCAAAATCTACACATAACGTACTCTATTATATTAAATATGGTAATTTGCTTATTCTGAATATTTTCGGCATCTGAAGAGGTTCTCGTTTACAGAACACAGTATGTAAGATTTGTTCAAGAAGTAGTCCGCTCTTATCTTAACAGGAATTTTTACCTTCTTATTAAAAATTTTTTTCAAAATTGTTAATTCTCTTATATTAAATCCACTGAATTCTAATATGTTGTGATTTTGATAAACTCTAGAACAATACCTACTTAAGGCACCTTTACCTTTACCCATCCTAGCATTCTTAGACTTTTTAGTTAGCGGGTAGTTTTTATGTAAAAACAACCACACCTTTTTTAAAGTGTTTTTTTTAAAAGGGTAGTATTTTTTTAAACTTTTTTTAAAATTATATATATATATATACTCTAAGTTATAACTTTTCCCTAAGGTAAATGAGAAATTACCAAAAATCAACTTAGGTAACTTGTAGCCTATAGAATATCGTTTTTTAAATGATGTTGTTTCTTGATTTTTAATATTAAAGCGCATATAGTAGAGCACACACCTATTATATAAACACCACCCTTAAACTTTATTTTTATGTTAATGTTTTTCAAAAAATTGTAATAACGTATAGGTCTTCACCTCTGCGCAAGAACTAAACTATATATATTTGTTAATACTAAAGCACCGTAACCTTTACAAAGACAAGTAGGTGTATAATATTACACAGTAAATACGCTAGAGCTATTAATATGCATAATCCAATAGGTTGGTGCAAATTCTGCAAATTATAACTGTACGTTTCATAGAAAGTGTTTAGAAGTAATTTAATCTCCTTTTCAAAGACCTGTTTAGATGGGTTACCTCCTATTGAATCTAAATTTAACAAACTATCTATAAACAACTCTATAGTAGAGTGAAGGTTTGTACTACGTTGTACCACAATTATATAGTTTGATTTCAACTCTTCTAGAGAAACACTCTTATGTATATTATCCGAGGTGTTAAATATGTAAGTTTGGGACATACAAACTAACAGATAAAATAACAAAGCGAAATGGACTTTTCATATAAGCTTGTTAAATTTTGTATTTAAATTTAAAAACCTTAATTTTTGTCATAGGGGGCTTATTATACAAAGTGTTACAAATGAGATACTTTTTGTTATTAAGCACAACATTATAATTAAAACTACACCTAAAAAAAAATTTGTATTTTTTACAAAATACCACATTAATGTAAATAACAAAACTGTTATAAGTATATGCTTCGTGTTAGTTTGCGTATTGTATTTTATGAAATTTAAATTAGCTCCCAGTACGTTATACAAGAACAATAAGTAAAAAATTCAAACAGAACAAACAAAAAGAGTTTTGGGGTTTAACACATTAGAATAGACACTAAACCCCACCTTGTTAAATCTCGTAACAACATAATTAATTTTATAGGCATTGGTAAATTTTGAAAAATATCTATCCCCATTTAAAGGACGGTAAAAAACCAATAAACTTATAATTGAGCATAATAAAAACAACATTATGTAGTAAAAATATTGATTTTGAGACTCAATACTAATAAAATTGTGAATCGAATTTATTATATTAAACCTTACAACTAAAACAGACGATAGTAAAATTAATATTAGTATACTTGGACTGTTGCCCGAAAAGGTTTTTGTAGGGTTGTGGATACTGCAAACTGTGTATATGAAAAAGTTTAAGGTTATAAGTTCAACAAAGTCCCAACTTCATCAACCACCCCAAGATAATTCCTGTTCTGCTCAAAAACAACCAAGTATCAATGAGGTGTATGATGCCGATAGTATTAAGCCCACTCATTGTGAGTTTGTATTAGGTGTTGGTTTAGTGTCCGTTGGTTTGCCTAAATATAACAATTTATATACATACATTAAATACAATACGTAAAATAGGTATAACAACACAGGGTGTATTAGCATTAAGCCGTTTAATAAATTTGTATTTACGGTGTTTATAGCTAGTATATTGGAAGACGTGTTTGTATGTACGGTACCAGGTACTACATTTACATATAATAAAACTATAAACACAATCAAGGGTCATTTCATAGGGCCTTTTTTTAAAAAATTTAAAAAAATCAATGAAACTAAGAATATCAAAGCTATGTTGTATTTAGTGTTAAGTAAACCTACTATAAAATAGTATGTGGAAAGATGGTGACCTGTGTTAGTTATATTTATATAAAGTAGATAAACACAAACATAGGTGTATACTTGAGCAACTCTTGTGAAAGGGCCAAATATACTCAACGCACCTAAACAAGTTACCAAATAACTTACAAAATTGTCTATATTTATAATATAAATAGTTTTTATTAATAACCTTTGATTTTAGACCTAAAAGGACTTAAGTATTAACTTTTTTTTAAGTCTTTTTTTAATTGACTTCACTTTTTTATCTTTAGTTTTTGTAAAACTGATCGTTGGGTTTATTATCGAGTAAGTTCTTACATTTGAATCTGAACTTAACAAACCTTTTATTATAGCTCTTGAGCTAATTATCGAGTGGTTTACACCCCTTACGTTTAAGACAAGATACGATATTTTTGGCTTTACGGTAAAATATTTTTTTGAAATGACGGTTTTTAAAAAGTTCAGAAAAACTTTAAACCCCTTGGTACTTCTTCTTATGTATTTACCCTTAGCTATTTTAAAGTATTTCATGACAGAACCCACTGTAAAGGTGTTTAAAGTTGTACTCCTAAAAACCGTTGACTTGAGTGTATGTTTTTTTTGACCGAGGTTTATTACCATAGTTCCTTCAGCTACATCCCTTTTGGTCGAAATCATATTATTTGCTTTTATTCTAATAAAGTAGCTTTCGTAGAAGTTTAAGAACCTAAACTTTTTGAAAAAAATTGTATTTTTTTTCAAAATTATATACACCTGTTTAAAAACACCTATTAGGTCTGTTTTTTTTTTGAAAAGTCTTCGTTGTACTTTATTTCTTTTGAAAAATGTTATTTTAGCCAAGGGTGGATAGTAGGATTTGAACCTACAACCTTCAGTGCCACAAACTGACGCTCTACCATTGAGCCACACCCACCTAAAAAATAAAAATTAAAGTTGTCAACCAAGAGAGTTTGTTTGTCAATCATAAAATAAAGATGCGACAATTAGCACGACAAAAACTATAAAGTAAATGTATTGGATCATACTTATATTCCAAATGTTAAAAAGTATAGGAAACAGCAAAGTGAACTCTATATCGTACAAAATTAGAAAGATACATAACATCGCAAAATTGATGTTAATCTGAATATTTATATCAGTTAGTGATTTAAACCCACATTCTATAAAGTGTCTTTTACTCTTCTGATTTTTTATCTTGTAAAAGTAGCTGCTCAAAAGCAACAAAGCCCAGAATATCAATGAAAAAACTAAAACATTTTTTAGAAAAAAAAAAATTACCACGTCACCCACTCTTTTAGATAATTTATATGTGCTTAATATATAAATATAGACGCCCAAACAGGCTTATATAAGTACATTTTTGTATTTAATTTTAGTAACATTTTTGTATTTAATTTTAGTAACATTTTTGTATTTAATTTTAGTAACATTTTTTCTGAGAGTTATCTTACTTTTAGATCTTTGACTTTTTTGAACCGCCATTTACTAATATACCAAAAGGTGTACAAAAAATACACATTACCATTAAGTATTTTTGTTGTTTTTGAAAATATCAACCCAGTTATTTGAACATCTGAAAGTTTTTATCCTAACAGTTATGTAATGTATATAAGTAGGTCTTGGTTCTATAGCCTTAACACATTTTTTAGAAACGAAGTCTTTTTATCAAATTCTACCTTATTGGAAAATTCTGCTATAGATAACAAAAAAAGTTTCGACTTTTTGAAGAAAACCCAATTCTCCCTATCCAATAGGATACTTCTTTTCTATATATATTATTTTTTCACTTTAAAGTCAAAAATCATGGTTTTTACTACATACAATAATACTAACTTGAGTAAAATAGCCTCTGTAGATAAAATTTATAAAAGTGCCTCTTGGTTGGAACGTGAAACGGGTGAGATGTTCAAAATTTCCTTCAACTTAAAGACTGATACACGTAGATTACTCCTAGATTATTCTAAGCAAGAAAATCCTCTACTTAAAGATTACCCCACAGAAGGTTTTAATGACGCTTTTTACAGCCTTTTTGAAGACCAGGTCGTTTATAACAATTCTACCGTTGTCGAGTTGTAATTTTGCGGCTGTATAGATTTATTTTATTGGATTTGTGTTAACTTGAATTAATTTTTTAACTTTCTTGTTCTGGCTCTCAACATCTATGTTTCTTTTGAATTCTAAGAATTTGTTAGCAATAATTCTGTACTCAGAAATAGTTTGGGTTATTTTATATTGCTATACAACTATCACGGGCACTATAAATGACGATATCGTATTAACATCTACGTCTTTCTTCTTATTAGCTTTAGCTGGTTTAGAGTTTTGTATTGGATTTATAATAACTATTTTTTACAAAAATTTTAAAAAATCCTTCGACCTCGATACGTTTAAAAACTTGTCAAATAAAAATACCGTTAAACAAATGTCCACCAATAGGTATGTGTGATCATACAACAACAACCTATAGTTTAGTAATTCAATTTTCGTAATTTTCAATTTTCACAATTTTATGTGGTCTTACGGTAATTATATGAATATAAACATTGGTAATTTACTGAAGTATTTCGCGACACTGTCGGTGTCATTCCACGATATTAACTCTTTGTTCGGATTTTTTACATTTCTTACAATTTTTGCAAACTTGTTAAGTGGTACAATGTTATCCTTTAGTTTAATCCCAGAACCTATGATAGTACCTATCGTTAGGAATGAAGAGGATTTAGAGGATCTCTACACTGACGATTTTTTTTGAATGCATGAAAGGGGTGTAGATTTAATATTTGTATTCTCTTGGTTACATCTGTTCAGAAAATTGTATTTAAATGTATTTGAGTATAGCACGAAGCTACTTGGAAAAGTGGTGTGTTTAGTTTTTTAGTATTTCAAGTAGTTGTTTTCTTAGGTCTAGTTTTATGTTGTACACATTTAAGTGAAATCACATTAACTATTGCTGCAAACATTTTCCATACCTTTTTCATGTTTTATGGTAAATTCTATTGGTGGATTTTTACAGATAAACAATTAAATTCAGATACAATGATTAGACTTGCTTATGCTCATTACTTATCAGCTTTCTTTTTAACATACTTGTCTTTGATTCATGCTGTTGACATGCATTATGATTGGAAAAATGAAACTGTATTTGATGGTCTAGAAACTGAAATGGTTTGGTGGGACGAAGCATTTACTAATGAATTAAGTGGTGTTATTGACATGTTTTTAATTGTATCTATCTTTTGTTGGGTTTACTACGCAGAAAATGAGGCCTTATCTTACGAAATCTTTATGTGAGGTGATATCGGTATTGTAACAGACGTTCGATTTTACGGAGTCGCACCTCATTGATATTTCAGACCTTTTATGGCATGACTTATTGCTTGTCCTTATCATAAGACAGGTGTATTCGGTTTGTTACTTTTATTTTTTTTATTATTCTTTCAACCTACAATTCACGGTACAAATGAGCAAAATAATTATTTAAAGAGAAGTGTACTTTTCTTAAGACACAAATTAAAGAGGTCAAACACTTACGTCAGTTCTTATTTTATATTAGAGGCTAATCTATACCACCAATTCACTTACGCTCTGTTCGTAATGTGTTGTTTTTATGGATCTTCCTTTTTACCTTACGGTAGATTTTACAACAGATTGGGTGGTAACTGAGGTTTATTTGGAGCAGACTGCTTTATTCTATGTTATTTAGCATTTCCTGCTTTAAGAAGACCTCTTTTACTTGAATACTTCCTTTATTACATTTTCATTAAAACTAACCAAATTACTAACCATAAATTGAACAAACATGTTTTATTACAATCAATTTAATTTGTAGATTTTGATTTTTAATAATTATACAACCACCTTTAATTTTGAATATAATGGGGTCATTTATTCTAACCTATACTATTACTTTGACTACCTTACCCTTTTCGGTTTATTTCATTTCTAGTGTGTTGATCACAACTTTAATTAACTTTTAATAATCTAAGGTGAGGTGAATTATCAATTTATTTTTAAAAACATTTAATGTTAAGCAAACAGTATTATTTTATGCCAATTTTGTATGGGTGGGTTTGTTTCGTAGAACTTGATCTTTTCTGAAGTTTTTAGGCCGATTTCTCTATAAAAAATTTATAGACTTTCTTTTCTTTGACCTGTATAGGAATAGAGACTATATAAGATCATTTCTAAGGAGATTTAGTAAATTATCTTTTTATGTGCTTTTTGTATACACTTTACTGTATTTAGACGCGTGGGGATTTATTTTTAATTACATTTTTGTGGATAGTTTAGATACTTTTATTGTATGGGATATAACAACCTACCGAAGTACTTTTAATATTTTCTTATCGTTACTTAACATTGATAATTTGTTTCTTTTTATATACTTGGTTTTTTTTAAAGTTGGTGTATCTTATATACACTACCACGAGTTTCTCGAGTCATTTATTCGACTTTGAGGTCATTGAGAATATTTTCTTGTAGAATTTAAACCTAATCATCATAATTACTCCTTTTTTAGAATTTTTGCCGATAACTGTTTAGATACTTTTTACACTAACATCTCCGTCTCCAGTTTGTTTGATTTCTCTACAACCCCCATCTTCTTTTTTTCAGGTTCTTTATTTTTTTTCACTGTGGTATTGAGTTGGTTTTTCTTCTCTTATCTTGGTCTGTATGGTATTTACAAGCTAAATATCACAACACTTTTTTTATTTTGGATCTCTTTATTGTTCAGTGCTAAGTCCATTCTTATTAATCAAAAGGTTTATTCAATAAAGCTTTGTAGTTGAGCATTTTTAACAATAAATGTTAAGGTGGATTATTATTTTTTGATCGATACCATCTCATTCAGCTTTATGTTACTTACAACTACTATAGCGTTTTTTGTTTACATTTATACCTTCTCATATTTTAGGTACGAGCCTTTAGTAGATAGATTTTTACTATTTATATTATCATTTGTAATTAGTATGATCTTCTTAGTTGCATCTGGTAACACCATTATGCTATTTTTAGGCTGAGAACTTATCGGTTTTACATCTTTTTGTTTAATCAATTTTTGAACTACTAAGGCCGCAACCTTGAAATCCGCATTCAAAGCATTTACATTTAATAAAGTAAGCGACTTCTTTATGTTCATGTTTCTTGTTTCAACATTTAATGTTTATTATACTTTTGATATACTTTCCCTTAATCAACAGGTTTACAAATACGAACCGTTGTCAATGTATATTTTTGGAACCCCTGTAAACTATCTTGAATTTGTCGCCTTGATGATTATAGGTGCATCATTTATTAAGTCAGCTCAATTCGGCGGCCATGCTTGGTTACCTGATTCAATGGAGGCCCCTGTGCCAGCCTCTTCACTAATCCACTCAGCTACTCTAGTATCTGCCGGTGTTTACATGATTTTAAGGTTTAATTTTATCTTCGACGCCACTGAGTATAGTAAATTAATAATACCTGTAGTCGGCTCTTTTACAGCTGCTTACGGTGGAGTTTGCGCAGCAGCACAATCTGACATAAAAAAAACTCTAGCATACTCTACTATAAGTCACTGTGGTTTTTTAATGGTGTTGTGTGCAACCGAGATGAACGAATTTACCATTCTATACTTATATGTCCACGGTTTTTTTAAAGCTGGTGTTTTTATGTGCGTAGGTAATGTTCTGCGTATTACCAGAGGTTACCAAGACACTCGTCGTATGGGTGGATTACTAAAACAACTACCATTTGAGTATTTTTGTGCCACTGTAGGTCTATTAAATTTAGCCGGGTTACCTTTTACTTTTGGATTTTTTATTAAACACTTACTGTTGACCAGTTTAGGTACCCATATGTATCTGTACATTTTTGTTGTTTTTCATTGTCTTGTTGGAGCTTTTTGTGGGTTATTTTATTCTTACAGAATAATAAATTACACTTTTTGTGACTTTAAAAAAGGCCCAAAATCTTTATATCTAAACACAAATAGGATTAATTTTAACTCGTATTTTTACACTAATTCTTCTATAGCAGGTACACTGTCCATATTTTTTTTGTTTTTATCGTCGTATTTAGTAACATATTTTATGTTTAAATATTTTATGGCAGGTAATTACATTTTTAGTGATTATGCAAATACTACCATACTCTCAAACTATTACTCATCAATAAATTCGTATAGTGGTTATTTGCTAAATTTTTCTTATATAAATACTACTGTTGTTTGTATAACCATCTCTTTACTTTTTTCCAGATACAGGAAATCTCATAGATTACATGTGTTATTCTATACTTTATCTTACATGTTAACATCATTTTTCCTTTTTTTCCTTTTTTTCAATTTTCTTTAATTTGTGTTATTATACAACTATATGTGGGGAAATATTTTAACAGAAGTATCTTATATGCAAAATTTTAATATGAGTTTTTCGAACAATAAGGCCGATGTGCTTATCCATCTTACTCAATGACAATATTGGTGGTGGTTTTGATTTGCATTTCTATGGGCTTTGTACTACTTATTAGTAGCTAGGGTGTTTAGATACAGAACTTTAAAGTTTAACCCTAGAATTGCCTCAACATTGAGACCGCACGGTAAATGAGGTGATCTATTAACATGTATTATACCCGTTACATGATGCTTAAATATATTAATCAATTCTAATTTTATATTGAAATTAATCGAATGGCAAAGTGAATCCAGTTTATTTACATTAAGAGTTAGAGCTAAACAATGGTATTGGGTCTATAAATTAGATCTAAGAAACATCGCAGATATATTTTCTGCTCCCAGAAATTTAGGTCGTAATAAGTGGCAATTCTCTACTTTCGGTGATTTACAAACAGCTGAAGACTATTTACACATTATGCAAATGAGAGCCTACAACAGCTGATCTAAAGATTTTTGATCAGAACTAGGAAAAAAATCAATTAAAAAAAATAGCTTTAACATTGCCACACCAGTAGATGTTTATAAGTCTGAATTTTTAAAAAATGCGAACTTAACATTACTAAGAAACCTTGTAGAGAGTAAAAATTTGTCAGTAAGTACAGATGAGTTTACCGGTAATATTGGTGCAGATTTTAAGTCCGATTTACTTGCTACCACCCCTTCCAATATGTTTGGATCATTACTAAAAACTGAAAAATCCAACTTCTTTGAATCTACTAAACCAAAAACTTTTAAAAAAAGTTTCTTATTTTTTTCAGGCCTTGAAGATAAATCTTTTAAACAAGGTATTCTAAGGAAGGCTGGTTTAGCTTCACAAAAAAAGCAAAAATCATTATCACTAGACGCAAACAACTCCATATTCTTATCATCGTGAGACTCTTTAGATAAGTTCAGTTTTACAAATTTCTTTGAAAATGAGATTACATCAAATTACAACTTTACTAAATCTACCGTACAACACCCCGATCTTGATGATGAAACAAGAATTATAAAAAGAAATTCGGGTAAAAATACACCTATAAGAATCTTGAAGTGCCCTAACACAGACCTATTTTTTAAAGAATCTTTAGTAAATCAATCCGAGGTTGAGTTATTAAGATTTAGATTCAATGAACATAGAACAACACTTGCAGCTAAACCTGTTAGACCTACCGTTTATTTAACTTTTAAACAAAAGCGTTATAACCAAAGAAGTAATATTGGTAAAAAAACTCAAATGTTTTTTAACAAAGATTTTGGGAAAACCCAAACTTACTCTGGTAATCCGTTTTTAAAAGATAGGGCTATAATTGAAGAGAATTTCGGTAACCCTACAAGGCAGTACAGATTAGTCAAAAAAGCTAAGTCCAGATTGGACACTACTCGAGTTGCAAGCTGAAATAGGTTACTAAGATCTCGAAGAGTTCTAGTGTTACCCGCACATATCAACATTACTGTTATTACTAACTCGTTTGATGTTGTACACTCATGGCACATCCCAGGTTTAGGTCTGAAGATGGATTGTCTACCTGGTAGAGCAACACATCACACAATGTACATCGATAACGTAGGTTTATATTATGGTCAGTGCGCAGAGGTTTGTGGTAGATATCATCACCACATGCCTATTAGAGTCTGTGCATTACCATTTGAGCATTTTTTGGTATGATGGCACACATTTGGTTTACCAAAGTTTTTATTTCCATCCAATAAAGATAAGGTGTCGCTACCAGTTAACAAGTATTTTACTAGAAAATTTTCTTGATAAGTTACCATTATTATAGTATTTTTTATACATTAACAAGGATGTTAACATTTTTCTTTTGAGTGTGATTTTAGCTTGGAACGAACGCTAACTAAATGCCTAACACATGCAAGTCAAAAATAGAATTTATTTATTTGGCGTAAAGGTGAGTAATATTTGTATATTTTATAACATTTCCTTAAAAATTAAGTGAAGTTTTCTTTTTAAAAAATATTTTTTTTTATTTAATTTTAAGTATATAATACCATAGTCTATTTCAATTTATTTTTTTTATAACGCTTGTTAGAAATTACAAACAATATTAGATATTTACCTATGTGTAAGTCTATGATGTTTAGTTGATCTTAAAGGTCTATCAGCCACATGGGGTATGAAAACAACCCCACCACAGGCAGCAGTGAGGGATTTTGGGCAATGTACTAACGTATGACCCAGCAAATTAGTGGAGATGAAGAAGGTTATTACTGTAAAGTCTGTTCGTGATTTAAAATAATGTTATTATAGTTAAAGAGAAGTTATGGCCAATACATGTGCCAGCAGCCGCGGTAATACATGAGTAACAAGCGTTGTTCGCATTGATTGGGTGTATAGGATGTGTAGGCTCTTTTTGTAATATTTATATACTAAA
>Ga0138280_1145464_pt1 | contig 18287 bp, 9 predicted proteins | sample M_140625_M_mt_FD_106909 | JGI IMG/M metagenome (GOLD analysis project Ga0138280, IMG submission 106909) | Freshwater microbial communities from Lake Montjoie, Canada - M_140625_M_mt (Metagenome Metatranscriptome) | ecosystem: Environmental > Aquatic > Freshwater > Lake | place: Canada: Quebec...
AACGACGAGCTTCGGGACATGATTGTCAAGGAATCGTCGCTTGACGAATATCGTGCCGCATGTCGGCGCAGTGGCATGCGGACACTGCGTGAGACGGGCATGCTTTCGGTTCATGAAGGCAAGACCACGATTGACGAGATCATTCGCGAGACAATTCTTGACGATTGACAGGCATGGATTTTTGATCGCCCCGGGCCAGCGGGCTGGTTTCCGGTGTGCGGAACAGGCGTGAATCCGGAATGGATTGATGGTTATGACGGCGGCGACCACTCGAACGACAACGACCCCTTTTGAGGTGCTGAGCAATGGCGACGTTCCAATACGAAGCAATGGACCAGACCGGCAAGACGGTCAAGGACACGATTGAGGCGACGACGCAGGAGGAAGCGCAGCAACTGATTCGTCAGCGCGGCTTTTTCGTCACGTCGATTGGCGAAAAGGCCAAGACCAAAGCCAAGGCCAAGAAGAAGAAAAAGGGCAAGAAGAAGTCGTTCACTTTCGGCAAGATCAAGGCAAAGCAGCTTTGTACTTTCACCCGCCAGCTTTCGACACTTCAGGATGCCGGATTGCCGATCCTTCGCAGTCTCCGAATTCTGGCTGGCCAGTGCAGGCCTGGCGTTTTGAAGAATGCTTTGGGCGATGTGGTGGAAGACATTGAGAGCGGCCTGACGCTTTCTGAAGCCTTCGCCAAGCACCCCAAGGCGTTTGACCGCCTCTATTGCAACATGGTTCGGGCCGGCGAGGCGGGCGGTGCCCTGGAAGCCATCTTGCAGAGACTGGCCGACTTCAAGGAGAAGTCGCAGTCGCTCAAGCGCAAGATCAAGGGGGCCATGGTCTACCCGATCGTGGTCATCACCGTGGCCGTGACGATCGTGGGCTTCATTCTCTATTTCATCATCCCGAAGTTTGAAATGATTTTCAAAGACTTCGGGGTCGATTTGCCGAAGATGACCACCTTCCTGATCGAGGCCAGTCACTTCGTAGTCGATTACGCACCGGTTTGTATTGCTTCTCCGTTCGTCATGTATGTGATTCTCAAGCTGCTTTACAAGACGAAAATTGGGGCGTATGTGCTGGACTGGATCCTCTTGCGGATTCCGGTCATGGGGCAGATTGCCGGCAAGTCGACGGTGGCCCGAACGATGCGTACACTGGGCACACTGGTGACCTCGGGCGTGCCGATTCTGGAGGCCATTGCGATTGTTCGCGAGACGGCTGGCAATGCGGTTTTTGAGCGTGTTTTTACACGCATCTACGACTCGATCCGCGAAGGGGAGACGATCAGTGTACCCTTGAAGCAGTCGCGGCTTGTGGATGATATTGTGGTGAACATGATCGACGTCGGTGAAGAGACCGGCGACCTTGACACATGCTCAACAAGATTGCCGACAATTACGACGAAGAAGTGGAAGTGCTGGTGGAGTCGCTGATGTCGCTGCTCGAGCCGATCATGATCGTGGTTCTGGGGGGCATTGTCGGTTTCATCGTGATCGCGCTTTTTCTGCCACTGGTGCAGCTCATCTCGAAGCTTTCGGGGTGATTGGCGGGCCGTGGAATTCGATTTGTGCCAGAAATTCTACGAAAAAAGGGTCACAGACAAGATTCCCTTCCGTACCTTTGGCAGGGATTCTGTCGGACGTGATGCAGTTTTGGGGAATTGCAATCAGAAATGCAATTCCCCAAGATTCATGGAACCAGTCAGGTGGTTGGGTCGTCCAAGGGATAGAATGATATGTCAATGTTTGGATTCGACATGCCACCTGGTTCCATTGAGCATGTCAAGCCGTTGGATTGATAGTTCTGAGAACCATGGGACTGGTGACGGACAGACGTCAGAAATCTGAATGTAACGTGTTTGGATGCGGAATGATTCGCAAATTGACACTTCCACAAGCGATCGCGGAGAGCCCTCGGATGAATCATCAAACTCCCACTGCCGCCCGTCGATCCGAGGCCTCGTTTGGCCCACGACGTGGATTTACCCTGATTGAACTGCTGGTGGTCATCAGCATCATCGCTGTTCTGGCGGGCCTTCTGCTGCCAGCCATCAACGGAGCTGTGCGAGCTGCCAAGGAGTCGGCGGTGGCCTCGGAAATCACATTGATGGAACAGGCTTTGGCCAGTTTCAAGACCCGGATGGGCGATTACCCGCCGAGTTTTGTGGTTCTTGATGAGTCGGGAAATTATGGTAATAATCCTGCTTTGGTAGATTTTGTGACCAAATATTTTGCGAATATCGCTGGAATCACGAATTCGTCCCAGCTTGCAAGCCAAACCCAGAAGTCGATAGATCGATCGCAGCGATATCTGAAAAAGTTCTTCAATCGTGCAGAATTGAAGCAAGATATTGATGGTGATACAGTTTTCAATAAGTTTTGGATTCTTGAGGGAGATGAAGCCCTTGTCTTCTTTCTGGGTGGAATTCCCCGTCAGATTGACTCTCAGACGTTTGAATTGACAGGCTTTTGCAAGCGTCCGGATGGTCCTTTATATGGCCGCAATGAAAATAATAAATCCACACTCAATCGTGATACTCCATTCTTTGAATTCAAGGCTGAGCGACTGGTCGATTTTGATAACGACGGCTTCCCAAGCTATATTGATAGCTTGGGTTCAGAGGAAGAATCCCGTCCTTACGTCTATTTCAGTGCCTATGGCTCAAACAGCTATGATCCACAGGATTGCAATTTCAATCCATCCAAGCAGAATTACTTTCCGGCATTGACCGACATTCAGGACGTGGATACAGGCTTGAATTATTTCCGAATGTTTGGTGGCAACTCAGGTCCATCGATTTCTCCAAACCCTTACACCACAGGGCCTGCCGCTCCGGTTGGCCGCACGCCGGCCTGGCAGAAGCCGCAAAGTTATCAGATCATTTCTGCGGGTGCTGATCGGAAATATGGTTTTGGTGGCCAGTTTGCGGGCAAGACCAAGAGCGAGCCATTGCCTATTCCAGATTCCGACCTGACCAACAGCTTCATCAATCCGTTATCTCCAAGTGCCCGTTCCGTGGAATCGGACAACATCACCAACTTCTCTCAGGGTCGACTGAACTAAAGCGAGCTTTCGCACGTAGAACAACGACTGGATCACGAAAAAAGGGAGAGGGGGTCGGTCTATCATGCAAATCCAAATTCATCGCCGGTGTCAGGAGACAGGATCTGTGACCAATCCAAGCAGATTTCGCCGGGGCTTTACCCTGATCGAGTTGCTTGTGGTGGTCTCGATCATTGGGATTCTGGTCTCCATCATTTTGGTCGCTTCGTTTGATGGTATCCGGTCAGCGAATCTCAAGGCGACCCAGGCTTTGGTTTTGAAGCTTGATCTGGCCGTCAAGGAGCGGATGCAGGCCTTGCTGGACGACGAAGTCTATCCCAATGCCACACACATTTGGCTGGCCACGCCGGCGTCGAACAAGGTCGGTGTGGTTCAGGCGGGTCCATTGCGAGGGCTTTCTCCAGGGCGTGGCGGCAATGCCCGTGCCAGGGCGATTGCCATGACGGATTATCTTAAGGCCGAGATGCCGGATGTTTTTGTGGTGAACGCGAGCCGCCAGCTAGCGGGCGTTTACCCCTTGAATTTTGGCGGTCATCCGCAGCGTCCGATGCTGGGTCAGGTGGCCGGTCTGGCACCCAATGCACTGATTGCGCCTTACACCCTGCCGATTGGGACCGCTCTTGCATTTAACACCTCAGCAGGCAGCTTCGGCTCATATAATCCGCCAAATCCGTTGAATCCAGCCGACCCCGTGAATAAAACTTATAACGATTCCTACAATTTTGCCGGCACAGGTGTGTTTGGAGCGAGTTACACAGCCGTTGCCGGGATCTACAAGCAGTTGGGTTATGGGCCAGCGGGTTATGACGGTGTCGATAATGATGGGAATGGTTTGGTGGATGAATTTAATGAAGGCATCAATAAATCCATGAGCGATTATAATGATCGAATTGCTCAATTCTCGTTAATCAATAACCACACGCACAAAACCGCCCGCAGTGAAATGCTTTACGCCTTGCTCATTGAAGGGCAGGGGCCACTTGGTGCCGCGTTTAGCCGCGACGACTTTACGGATCGCGAGATTCAGGACACCGACGGAGATGGCCTTCTGGAATTTGTCGATGCCTGGGGCGAGCCTCTGCAATTTTACCGCTGGCCGATCTGGTACAACTCTGACAATCAGCGTGGCTGGGTGGAATATCCGGCGCAAGAGCCCTGGGTGACACGCGAGCGTGATCCGGTGGATCCCTCCAGCTCACTGGTCTCACTGGACTGGTGGATGGGGACAGGCAGCGATTCGGTCAGCAATCGCGGCGGCAGTGTGGAAATGCAGGCCTTTGAGTATTTCTTCCACACCCTGACAGAGTCCAGCTTTTTCGGGGGCCAGTTCAGCAATTGGGATCGTATGGGAGCATTCAAGCGGCGTGCTTATCGCTATACGCCGTTGATTGTCTCAAGCGGGCCTGACATGAAACTTGGGCTGAGAAGTTGGGGCGAATTGCTAAATGAACCGATGCCGCAATTGGACTTCCTGCGGGACTACGAAAGTTTGGCGGTGAAGTTCGACTACTATTCAACCGCGAATGTCGATTTTCGGTATCCCGTCCAGACGGTGGCGGGCACACCGAAAGAAGCGCCATTTGACGACGATACTCTGGCCTCTGCCGAAGATGACATTTCCAGTCATGCACTTCAACAAGGTTCTGGTGGAGGTGCACGATGAGGATAGAACAAACCTGTTCTAACAATTTGGGATTCCGGCGCGGCTTTACACTGGTTGAGCTGCTTGTGGTGCTCTTCATCGTGGGGCTTTTGTCGGCGGCGACTCTGCCGCTGGTCATCTCATCGCTCAATCAGCGTCAGGTGCAGGAAGGCTCACGGATCCTTCAACAGGCTTTGATCAATGCCCGGTTTGCAGCCATGAGCACCGGCAAACCTGCGGGCGTGAGGCTCTTGCCCGACCCGATCATGAAAGGGCCTGATGCCGACGACCTGTTTCGACCTCTGGCCTACAACCGGATGCTTCAGCTTGAGCCGGCACCGGATTATTCAGATGGTCTGTTGAGGGTCCATTCTGGTGGTGCGTCTGCCTCTGAGATCGTGAACTTTTTCCAGTACTGCATTGCTAATAATTTGAACTGGAGAATGCAACTGCTTGGCAACCCAGGGGGCACGCCGAACAGTATTTTGAGTAAGGGGCGGCAGGATCCGTATTTGAATCAGTTGGGCATGTCGACATTCAAGGATCCACGGGTGGTTTTGCGCCAGTATAAGTCGGAGGCGGCAAGCAATGGCAGTTTCAGCGCGGTTGAGCCGACGAGTTGGTCTTGGAATATCAGAGCAGGGGATCGTATCACGGTGGGTGTTCAGAACTCGACAAATTATGTGATTGCAGGTCCGATTGCACCTTTGAACAGTTATTCAGGATACAATCTGGCGACTTATAATCCGGAGCGGTTCATCAATATTGGCAGTCCGCTGGCGATGGTCGGTTTTCAGCTCCCAACCTGGTACCCGGCGAATCTAATACCCAAATGCTATTATGACAGTGAAATCTTGTTTGTGGTCAACGAAGGCAACCGGATGTTCAACGGGGTTGATGATAATCAGGATGGGGTCATTGATCCGGCATATAATGGAATCGACGACGATAACAATGGGTATATCGATGACCCGGCTGAGATCTTTTATAATGCATCAGCGGATCCTCAGAACCTGATTGCGACCCTGATGAGCAATGGGGTGTCGAGCCCAGCGGGCCTTTATGATGCTCTGCGAGCAACATTTGAGTGGGATCCGGTGGTGATGACACTGGGCAAGCCGGATTCGACCGGATTTTCGATCTCTCAGGAATATACGATCAGGCGCCGGATGGTGCCTTCCGCCAATTCTGCGGAAGTGGGGCTGCCTGCGGATGTGGTGATTGATGCGACGACGGCTTTGAGTATGATCCCAAATTATGGATTGGCGTTGAATCCACCGAATGTCAATTACGCGAATTTTCCAATTGGCGACCCACGGTTCGCATACATGTCCACATCCGAGCGCAGCCGCCTGCCGATTGATCCATTGACGCGTTATGTGGACATCATATTTCAGCCTGACGGGCAGGTTGTGACATCGTCGGCGAGTTCTGTGAACAATGCTCCGTTTCAGGTGCCGTTTTATCATCTTTGGCTGGCGGACCGCGGGGATGTTTTCCCACCGACCGATCCATCGAAGGCAAACGGGAATCTTTTTACGCCCCGGCTGCCGATGTCGCAAGGCAATGTGCTTCAGAGCCAGCATATGAATGTGGCGAACGAGGAATGGGTTCTGAGGAACGAGCGGAGGTTGATCACCATCCAGACACGGACAGGGCGGATCTCCTCGCAGTCCCTGGAGATATTCGATTCGAATGACGCCAGTACACCCTTTCAAGACGCCCAAAAGGGCATGGCGGAGGTCGGCCAATGATCTGTTTGCAAAGCCCCTGCCGCACACTTGAAGCGAGTCGAAACCGGCGTCGCGGCGTGACGATGACCGAAGTGCTGATCGCCATCATGATTCTGGGCATTGGCATGACCAGCCTGATGACTTTGTTCCCGATTGGCCTGATGAAGCTGCGCGACGCGCGTCGCAACAATCGGTCGAGCCTGCTGGCGGAAAATGTCGCCAGCGACCTGAAAACCCGCGACCTTCTGAATCGATACAGCTTTGCATCCACTCTGAATGCTGCGGGGCTGGTGCCGACGGGCATGCACTTTGACCCGTGGAGCCACGACGTTCAGGCCCTCTATGACACGGCCAACGCGTTAAACATCATTCAAATCCATTCTCCGTCAGGCTATGGCATTCCGATTGTCTGCTGCTATGACCCCTTGTTCTTTTCGAACCTGGTTTATACGCAATCGCCGGCGTTTCCGAATGTTCTCCAGCCGCAGCTTGCTAACCCCAACCTGCGATTTGGCCGGGCTTTTAACAATGACCTCAGGACCGACCCCACCGACGGCAGCCGTTCCAGTGGTTTTGGGCTACCGCGTCTGACCAATATCTGGCCGGCACTGGCGGCTTCTGGGGCTGGTCCGAGCATGGGCAATATCAATTCCGTGGCGTCAATTTTTGTGTCGCAGGACGACCCTGTATTTCCAGACTTTGAGAACGACGCGAATCCGAAGATCATCGACCCCAAGGCACCATCATTTCGTCAGAACCCGATTTTGCCTTTGGTTGACAATGCGGCCTCGGGCGCTTATTCGCTGAACGACTGGGAATATTCCTGGATCTTCACGGGCAAATCGCGTGACCGTAATGTTTTTGAAGGCGACATGGTGATTTATAACAAGCGTCAGTTTGGCGTGACCATGGACAACAACAGCAATATCACGGGCGTCATGGGCGAACGTGTGATTGAAGGCATTTTTGGTCTGGGATCGGTTCCGATGACGACCAACAATGGGACCATGGGCTATGCCGCGGGCAATAGCCGCAAAGTGCTTTTGATGTGGCCCAAGGTGGATGGCGCAGAACGGCCTGAGATCAAGATTGGCGGCTGGATTGCAGATGTGACCTATGAGCCATATCTGAGTACGACCGTGAGCCGGTTCATGCAAGATTTTGACGGAGATGGACGGCCCGATGTGGAGCATCCCGGGCAGAGGTGTCATTGGTACCGGATTGTGCAGCGATCGGAGGTGACGGATCCGTACATAGCTGAGCCGGGTTTGGCGGGCCTGACGGATCGGGAAGCCATGGTGGTCACAGTGGACAGGCCGGTGGTGTCCAAAACCCTGCTTCAGAAGAATGGAGCAGGTTATCAGCCGGTGCATGTCAATGCGGCCCTGATAGCGCCTGAGGTGGTGTCGGTCTTCCCGATTACGCTTGAAGGGCGATAACGGGACGATGGTTTTTGGGCCGTTGATTTTGTGCCTGCACAAGCGGTGGTGAGTGTGTGGCAACTCAGAACCCGATACGAATTCAATCTGGAAGGTTTCGACCATGATCTCCACAAACAGCCGAGCCGACCGCCGACGCGGACTGACGCTTGTAGAAATGCTGGTCGTTGTCGCCCTGACGGTGCTGTTGATGACGATCATTGCCCAGATTTTCCAGGCGACGACGGGCGCGATTCAAATTGCTCGTGCCTATCAGGAGATCGAGCAGGACCTTCGGGCCGTTGAAGGCACCATCAAGCGTGACCTGGCCGGCGTGACAGCCAAATTTACGCCCCCGCTTAATCCCAAGGATGGTCTCGGCTATTTTGAATACGGCGAAAACGAATTCGCCGACGCTCAGGGCGAGGATTCCGACGATTATCTGGCCTTTACCACGACCAGCACTGACGGGAACCTCTTTTATGGCCGACACCTGCCGGCAGTGCCCGGAATGCCTGCCCAGGGTGCCGATACGCGGGCGACCCGAGTTCAGGTGGCACCCGTGGTGGTGACCAGCGACACGGCTGAGGTGGTCTATTTCCTGCGAAACGGGAATCTTTATCGCCGGGTTTTTCTGGTCAAGCCGACAATCAGGTTGAATCACGAATATGCATTTAACCAGAATGGTGTTTATCAGGGCGTTAATGTAGCAAACATGCCAGGAATCACAGGCACGAATACCCAAGTGGGCTGGCAGGCCTTGAATGATATTTCGATGCGGCCAGCCGAGACGATTGACCTTACTTACGGTACAGCCCGGCAGAATCTTGGCCTGCCCTTTCCGGGGCAGATGGTCTTTGACACGTATATGCCGGATGTAAGCAACACCAATCTGATCAAAAAATACCCAAGCGAAGTCCGGCCCATTGCCAACAGTCTGAGCGACCTGACCAACCGTCAGAATCGGGCTTTCAAGCCGCGTTTCACCAATGATTATTACACTCCCGTCTATGGTGCAAACGGATTGCTGGCGAATATCCTTCCCTATCCTGATGGGATTGCCGACGATTTTATGGGGGCGGCGTCTGCGAATACAGATAGGAATTTTGACAATCAGATCGACGATTTCACGCCGGCCACGTATCCAAACCTGATCGCCAATAAGCGCATCATGACCCCTTTTGGTGTGGGTGTGAATGAGCCCCTGAATGCACCCCCGGCATTCAGCTTATTCCCGCTGGGCACAGTGCAGCAGGGTTACGACACACTCGGTTTCCCGTTTGTCTACCCGAATGCCTATTCGCGCACCGCCAACTTTGATGTTCCCTATGCAGCGAATATTCCGCGTCAAGGGGCGATTCACGGAATTGCGTACGAGCCGCCAACACGGCAGTATGACGTGACCAACGCGGGCACGTATTTTCTGCCATATTGGAATCACAATCCGCTTGAGGCTGAGGACAATCTGCTGACACCCAGCGACCCTCAGCAGACGCAGTATACGATACCCAACCGCAATAACAGTTATCAGTTCTATCAGACCTGGTGGGGCTTCCCAACCTGGCGTGAGCAGCTTTCGCCTTTTTGGATTGATCCGCTTAAGCGTTTGAACGCACCCATGCAGGTGACACTGACCAATACGCCTTACCAGTTGACGACAGGCATGCAGCCTTACGGGCTTTCGTGGAACGCGGCGACACAGCCCTATGGCTGGCTTCCCGAGATGGTTGGGATTCGGAATCAGAATCAGCCGTTTTCAGAGAGTTCACCACTTCAGTCGAACGGTTCCTATTTTTACAATAATATGTCGAATATCTGGGGCACGACCTGGGAGGACGACTTGATTGCCTCCAACGTACGGTCTTTTGATGTCAAGGCGTTTGAGCCATTGCCTGAGATTCAGTCGTATGTCGATCTGGGATATCTGGCGACAATTACGGGTGGCAAGACAATTGCACCTGCGGCCTATGACCCGACGACAGCTTCCAACACGACGACTTACAACAACTGGCTTCAGGGCTTTGGTCATGAAGGGCGGATGCCTCCACTGACAACCGACTTTCGTCTGGACGAACAGTATTCGTTCATTCCCGGAGTCGGAATGAGATATCTGGGCGATGATGATGCCGGTGTGATTCGCTTGCGGCGGGTGTGGGATTCGTGGTCGACCGATTATTCCGCAGTCGATGCCAAGACGCTCGACCCACTGGGTGCCCCGCCGTTTCAGCCAGCCCCTCGGCCAAGCTATCCTGCGCCTTATCCTGCCCCGTTGCGAGGCATTCAGATTCAGATTCGGATGACCGACCCGCGACAGGAGCGGGTCCGCACCATCACCATTCACCAGGACTTTACCAGCAAGCTCTAAATCCGAGCTTTGTCAGGTCAGATTCTGGTCACAGTATCCATCACGATTCGTAGAGTTTCAAAGAGGGCAGGCCGAAGATGATCCAGTCACACAATCAAAGCATCCGTCGGATCGCCCTTGGTGTGACGACCGGCCAGCCCAGGAACATGTCCGAGAAGGAATCTGCCATGATCACAACCATGAATTCAGCCCGCCGGCTCAGAAGTGGTCGTCGGGGTGTCGTTTTGATCGTAGTTTTGGCCATGCTTGGCCTTCTGGCAGTGATTGGCGTGACTTTTGCGACCTATTCGAATCAGGCCCAGATCGCCAGCCGGCGGTTTGTCGCCAATACCAAGGCGAATATCGACCCGGATTCGTTGCTGAATTATGCTCTTGAGCAGCTTGTCAATGACTCGAACAATCGCCTTTCCTCACTGCGTGGGCATTCACTCAAGCGCGACATGTATGGCAACGACTCAATTTATCATGGTGTCTTGACAACCGTTCCTGACTCGACATCGCCAAGCTTCCCAAAAGCCCAGATTCCGCCGATGATTCGGACCGTCAGCGGCCAGGTCTTTAAGGACCCGATCACGGGCCTGAACCTGATGCGTCCAGCCCGGCTTGTGACGACCAATATTCCTGTAACCGGCACCTCGTTTGACGGCCACGACTTCACCCGCTGGGTCATGAAGGTGGCCGCTTGTGGGGGTTTTGACAGCAACGGGCGACCGATCAACCAGATTCCGAATTTTCTCACACAGACGGTCGAAGTTCTGAATGGGGCTTATCATCCTTCGATGATTTCGGATGGTTATCGATTGCTTTTGATTAACGAGCCTGAGCCGCTGCCGAATAAAGTACCGACATTGCTAGAGCCTCCTCCTCCGATTTTCGCGCAGGTTGTCCCAGGAAGATTTTTCTCGCTTGATGGCCGCTACTTGCGCACCTTTAACGGGGCAGGTGTGACACATTCGTTGATCCCTCTGGCCAATGGTCAGTCGGCAGTGCTGGATTGGGGCCGGTATCCCAATTTTCGCCTCAATCAGGCAGGCACCTCTGGCCTGCCGACCGGGATGCCTGCCAATCCTGACCTTGCTTTGGCACCTGGCATGGATGAAGACTACGACGCTGCCGACCTGGAAAACTGGTTTCTGGCCCTGCAATCGGCCGATGGGTCGATCACCTTGCCCAGCTTCCATCGGCCGGGGATCATTCAATATGATCTTTCGACCTTTGTCGCCAACAACCAGGCAACCTGGGGCAATTATCTGCTGAATAACGACTGGACCCGAAAGCTGCCGACAAGTCCGTCAGCAGCTCAATTGTCGATCTATTCGGCATCAGCGGCAAAGTTTCTTCGGCCCCGGGCGGCTGACGGCCACGACCGGACGACCTTTCCCGACCTTGTGCCCGACATGCGGCCGACAAAGAATGGGCTGCCGAACCCGACCCTTGGTCAGATTGGCTCGTTTGATAGCGACCCGACCACGGGCTATCCCAATGGAGCCACCCCCGACAACTGGACTTTCACGCCCGGTTACGATGTGGACAACGACGGCGATGGCTATCCTGACAGTGTCTGGCTCGACCTCGGCTTCCCAGTGCAGACGGACCCGAACGGCAAAAAATACAAGCCTCTCTATTCCTTCCTGGTCGTAGGGCTCAATGGCCGATTGCCCCTCAATACGGCCGGCAACCTGCACGACCGGAATTTGGGAATTACCATCGCAGATCGCGACTTCGGGCCGCCGTTGCAAGATATTGCCAATGCCGGTGCCCAAGAGTTCAATCATGCATCGCACCTGGGCACTTCGCCTTCGGAAGTGAATCCGAAATATGCCCTGAGGCATTCCACTGACGCAACATTGCCTGCTGCCGCTAGGGAAGTCATATCCACGAAGGCTCTTCGCGGTTTACTGGCGGGTAATCGTAGTGGCACAACAACGACCCCCCTGGTGGGCCGATGGGGCGATGAACGGCTTTTGAAGTCGTATTTAGGGAATCTCGCAACCAGCGCCGACCCGCGTGCGAATGCCTTCAATAACCCGGTCAGGGCCGGCAAAAGCATGCCTTATTACCCGAATGCGGCCCAGATGCCGTCTTACATTACGCAGGATGCATCGGACGATGACGGCGATGCATTTGACTTTCTGGCCACTCCAGCCGCAGGTCCGACATCGCCTCAGATCTTTTCGCCCGAGCGGGCCGACGGCACGTTCCCGGCAGGCTCAAGCAACCTGCTTTTGGGTGTCGAGCGGCTGCGAAGGTATGTCACTCCAACCGACCCGCTGGGCATCGGCCACATTGTGGCCTGGAATCGCCAGCCGGGTTATTATGCCGGCTATTTGGAAAGTACGATCAATACTAAAGTGGATGCGGCCAATGCGACCATTCTTGGAAATCAGCTTGGAGCCGTGGCCTGGTTTGGCAATGGGGCAGACCGTTACGGCCGGATTGGCTTTTTTGGATATTATCGGGCCCCGGGAGTGAGTGTGAGCGAGATTCCTCCACCGGGTCGGGTCGGAACGACCACGGTTGACATCTCCAGTAGCCTGCTCAATACCACACACGGCTACGAATCCTTCCGCAACCCTTTGATGATGACCGAAAATGAGGCGGGCGGTCTCAATGGCGGTGGCTTTGGTGTTGGCATGCCATTCAATTTCGGCAACAACTGGGAGAAAGGTGCATTCCCCTTAAACTCTCCCACCAAATTGCCTTACCCTTTCAACACCATTCTGACACTGCCGAATAACCAGACACCGGCCCAATATCCCTTGCCAGCCTTGCGGGGCACGTTTACATCCAACGTTTCCAGCGATAGTACGACGGTCAACGGTTTTATTCCGGGTGGTTCTTCGCTCGGTGGCCTGATGAACCGCGACGAAGCGGATGAGCAGAATCTCTACGACGAAAGCGACCAGTTCGACAGCCCATTCCGGGCCTCGGATCTGGCAGACCTTTACCTGGCCAATTCGACCTACGACGATTCCTCAGATCCGATTTCCAGTCGGGTGGTCAATTTGAGTGGTCAGGGCGAAGCTTTAAGGGTCTACAGCAAGCCAGATCCAACCCATTCGGCACCGCTGATCAATGAATCCGCTGAACTCCAGCAATACAATCGTTGGCCAGTCAGTCCCCGCAAGCTTTTTGCACATGAAAGCTGGGATACGAACCGATTTAGTTGGGCCAATGATAACCCGGGCAATGCATTTGGGATCCCGGCATCGCTCACTGGGAACGCGAATTTTCTTTGGAATCAGTCGGCCAGTTCGCCCACCATGAGCTCGAATGCTTCGGGCAATCTTTTGCAATTTCCCATGCCTTCCGTGGCCTTGGGCGATCGCCGGATCAATCTGAATTTCCCTTTGCCAGCCTACAATTATCAGAATATTTATAATCAGGTGACTCCGACCATCCCACGATACCACGAGCCGACTCGCCAGAAGTGGATGCGGGAGACCTATCAACTCATGCTCAGGGTGCTGCCACCCAAGGCGGTCGATACGGCGATTGAGAAAGCCCAGTTGGCTCAATTTCTGGTCAATGTGGTCGACTTCCGCGACCCGGATGGGGTGATGACCCAATTCTCCACGCTCGACCCGAATACCGGTGCCCTGGGGCACGGCCTTTATCAGACGATTGCCACACCGACAGCCCCGAGTGTGATTCTGGAAGGCATTGGGCCGCTGTATCAACCCCCGTCTGCCAATGTCAAGGCGCTGGTGCTTTGGGGTATGGAATATAGCCCTGTGGCCCTGAACGAGGCGATGGCTTACGAGTTCAAATATTGGGGAGCCGATGGCAAGGCGACAACGGCGACCTCCCAGAGACGATTGTTCATCGAGCTGGTCAATACCTTGACAGCGTCCAATTTGAATCTTGGAGATGTCAGTGTCTACGACCCAGCCGACCAGAACATGAGCGGCTGGCAACTGGTTATGACTCAGGATGCAGATGGGGCAGGTATTGCCGATGCCACAGGCCGGCCTGATCCGGTGACGGGCCAGATTCCGACAGCGTCTGACAATGTGACCATTCTTGGCAAGGTGGGTACTCAGGCTGCGGCACGTGTTGCTGTTTCGGGAGATACAACATTGGTGCGTTCCATGCCAGGCGGCAAGGAAATCAAGGCCATGCGTTGGGATGTTGCGGGAAATACAAGCTATCCGGTTTATTCTGTGCTGGCCAATCCGCCAGCATCGGTGGCGGTGGAGTATAACGCGCCTGATACATATGTCCTGGCAAACACGAAAGCGGTTTACAATCAGTCGGCGGGTTATGATACGCTTCTTCCGCCAGTGGGAACGGTGACAGAAACCGAGCAGGGGCGATATTTCTGGCTCTATCTTTTGCGGCCAGCCGACCCGGCGGACCCATTGAATTCACCCAAGGTGGTGGTCGACAGTATCCGATTCCCTTACATGGTTTCCGATGCGAAGCAGACCAATCCGATGACACCGGCATTTTCGCAGACCACCAACCATATCTATTCTGCCCAGCGGCTTCAGCCGTTTCGGGGCGGCCATGCGGTGGCCAATCCGCCAGCCAATCCGTATTTCCCGCTGAACGCTTATGGCTACAGCGAGCAGACAACGGTTTCAGACGGCACCACCAGTGGCGACACGAACACGCACTATATCGGCTACAAGGTGAATGGCGTGGATACGCCTCTGGTTGTCGATGCCAGAATGAGGCACTCGATTGGAACGACCAATGCGAATCGCGAGGATTGGTCACTGTTCCAGTTCAATGATCGCGACTTCCAAAGCGTGGCGGAATTGCTTCAGGTGCCTGGCAGTGGGCCAGGCCAGTTCACGAAGATGTTTGTCGAAAATCCGCCACTTCTAGGCAAGGGGCGTCGAAATCCGACCCCACCTGTGAAGCCAAATCAGGCTCCTCCGAATAAACCATTTGCATCGTCACCTGCCGAATATGCCGTTGCCCTTCGTAATGAGCCGCCGACATATCCCTATCTTGTCGACAAATTCTATTACACAGGCAGCCAGCAGACGGGCTATGCTGTGCCGATGTCAACCGTGACTGTTCTTCCGACAGGCACCAGTTTGCCGGCTCCGCCCTCGGTCCTGGTTCCGGATGCCGTTTCGGGAACGCTCTACGGCAGCCCATCGTCGGATGGCTGGCACAAGATGATGGAGTTTTTTGAAGTGCCTTCCAGCATGAATGGCGCGATTGGCCCTGTGACCGAAGGCGAAAATGGCGACTGGTTCCGCCAGACCCGCGTGCCCGGCAAGGTCAACCTGAACCTGATTGTAGACGAAGAGGTTTTTCTGGGCGTGGTCGACGATTCCCGATTGAATTTGAATGAAGTGGATATCGTAACACCAACTGACAGTCTGCCTAACATTGCCACCGGTCAGTTTTTGAGACCTTCAACCGGGCTTTACGAGCCGATCGGGTTTTCCATGCCGAATCGGGGCTATGTCTATGATCCAACGACTCGGGTTGCTGGCCGCTCGCCGGCTCCGATGAAACGGGTTTTCAGCGACTTCCTCAAACTTCGACATGGTGGCTCCGGTACGCTTCTGGCCTTTGGGAACGGTGCAACAGGGAGCCTGGTTGCCCGCGAACGTCCTTATCGGTCGTTGTCCTATCCAGACATCAACGATACGATCATGCGGCCATCGGCACTCCCGCCGTCAGTATTCACCGTTCCGGGTTTCAATTCCACCACGATTAATACAAATGGAGTGGGTACAACCCGCCAGTACGGCCAGATTTTCCTTCATAACTATCAGGTGGATACCGCGACAGACTCGAATATTCTGGCCTTGAATCCGTTAAGCAATGGATATGTGAATAATCCGCCATATCTTGGTGATCCAGGTGTTCGGAATATCTTCACCGATTATTCCGCCCAATATGCCTATGCCCAGCCTCCAGCGATTCCGTTTCGCCGGGTCTTTCAGATTCCGGATGCCTATGTCGGTTATAACAATAGCGTTAAGGACTGGGACCGTAATTCCAATGCCGGTCTCTTTGGCAACCCGATGATCAATACGACCATCAGTCACCAGAATCTCTCTACAAGCCAGCCGCTGGCGCTTTTCAACCAACTTGATCAGCAGGTCCCGGTCAAACAGGTTTATGCACCCGCCAGCCTGGTTGTGACACGGGACCTGAATTTCCCACTGCCAACAACCACGGCCTTTAACGACATGGGAGCCATTGCCAATAATGCGGCCTTGGATCCAGCACAATTGCCCCGACCTTTACTGGGTGCCAATGTGTATCAGACTCCGATTGTGACCCCTGGTGGAACGACCTATGCGGCCCAGACCGATCGCAGGCAGCATCCGTTCTTCCGGACGGAGCTGTTGCAGAAGATCATGAACCTGACGACGGTTCGTACGCAGCAGTTTGCGGTATATGTGACCGTAGGCTTCTTTGAGGTCAAGAAAGAGGGCAATTCGATCACGCTTCAGCCCGACATTCTTGGTGCTGAAATTGACTCCAACAATCGCTTTACGATGTTTGCCGTGATCGACCGGACCAAGGCCGATGGCTTCAACCCGTTCCGTCCCGGGAATTATCGCGACCTGGTGGACTATAGCCGCAGGTTGAAATGAGTCTCTGGCATCGCGGATTTTCACGGTCCGCGAATCGGGCATGGATTGTCCAAACCCGACTGTGACTATAGAATCAAGAGACTGAGCCGGACCGGAAAAGCAGTTCAACGATCCAATTACCCTGTTCAGCAGAATAGTCAGAGCGGTCAATCCCGATGAAGTATCCGGGATAATACGCTCCCTGAAGGAAAGGTTTGATGAGAGCCATGAGTCGTTCCAACAGTCTGACCCGTCGCCGAAGCGGCTTTACGCTGATCGAGCTTCTTGTTGTGATCGCCATCATCGGCGTGCTTGCCGGGTTGCTCCTGCCTGCCATTTCATCAGCCCGGGCCGCTGCCCGCAGCGCCCAGTGCAAAAATAATCTTCGTCAGGTGGGCCTCGGCCTGCTGGGCTTTGCCAACGCGAAAAATTATCTGCCAAGTGCAGGTGTATTCAACGATCCATCGCCAACGGTTCCTGGCCCGATGACATCGTTTGGAGTTGGCAATTTTGCAGGAATCAAGACATCGCCCACAGTGAATAATGCAGTGGCCTTGTATTCCTGGGTCGTCGAAATTTTGCCTCATATTGACAATCAGGATATTTACAATTCTTGGGACAAGAAAAGTTCTTATCTTGAGCCGACTTCGATCAATTCCAATCCGTCAAATTCCAAGCTGGCCTCTACGGCGATCGGTTTGCTGACGTGCCCCGACGATCTCTCGGCGATTACAAACCCTGGCCAAGGCAATTTGTCCTATGTGGTGAACATGGGTTTCAGCCGGTTCCACTTTGTGAATCCTGCCGCCGGCGTCATTCCACCTCGCTGGGATGGTATGTCGCGCAGCAACTTGACACCAAGTTTGCTTTGGGGTGCGGATACGACATCCGTCAACAAGAAGCTTGGATTGTTTTTTCTGTCGTCAACTTCCCCCACCGCGCCCTGGAACACACGCAGCACATTGACAGCTATCTCCGACGGGGCATCAAATACCATCATGGCGAGTGAAAACACCAACGCCGGCTACAATCCGGTCTATTCCGGGGCCGCCGGTGCACCCACCAACTGGGCCTGCCCACACCCGAACGTCATTGGTTTCGTGGGTTCCGATAATCTCTGCCCGAATGGCGATTGCTCGAATGCAGGTCGGGCCGATCAAAATACCGACTTCGCGGGATGGGAACAAGCCAACGACCGCAATAACAAAGAGGGGATCAACTCGGATGTGGAAGCCCCTGAAAGCTTCTCTCCATATCTTTCCAGTGGCCACTCCGGTGGTTGTAATGTTGTGATGGCCGATGGGTCAACCAAGTTTATCTCCCAGACAATCTCTGGAACAGTCTTTGCAAAGCTGCTGAGCCCTCAGGGGGCAAAGCTGCCCTCCGCGATCCGTCAGTTGCCTTTGAATAGCGATGACTTCTGATCGTTGGTGCGGCATTTCTCAAGCTTAAACAAAGAGCCGGCCAATGTGCCGGCTCTTTTTGATTCATGGTGAGCCGACTTCGAGCTTCACCGAT
>Ga0138280_1150637_pt1 | contig 15871 bp, 7 predicted proteins | sample M_140625_M_mt_FD_106909 | JGI IMG/M metagenome (GOLD analysis project Ga0138280, IMG submission 106909) | Freshwater microbial communities from Lake Montjoie, Canada - M_140625_M_mt (Metagenome Metatranscriptome) | ecosystem: Environmental > Aquatic > Freshwater > Lake | place: Canada: Quebec...
GCAAATTGTTAATATTAACTCCAATGTAGCTTTTATAAAAAGTTATAATTAGATTACAACAATTGCATATCAAAAGTATTCATTTAATAGTACTCAATATATTCAAATCAACTTAATATAAGATAATGGGTTTACAATCTACTGTAATTCATAATTAACCAATCCTACATAAATATATAATTTAAGATAGATAACTCTTAAATATGATATAATCAATGGAACTACATAATATTCAGATATTTGTCAAAATTCTGTATGTTTGTTCAATTCTTCAAGCTTTAAATCAGTAGAAATATTACATCCCTTTTATTACAATTATCATGTATAATGTGACACATTTGGAATACAAGTACTTCAAATCGTTTCAGGATATCCGAAGGAACTACAGTCTAAATTAAACATTGCTCCAGTAATCAACAGTAAAACGCTTATAGCTGTAATAGAATTATAATTTCCAATCATCAACGAATGGATATATAACATACTGTCATTCCAAGCTGCTTTTAATTATTCATATTAAAATATTACGTTCTAAATATAATCATTAAATCCTAAATTAGTAGAAGTTCTTAGTCAACAAGTTCCTGTAGCTCTAGTAACCTCAGGTGCCAGTTATTATACATTTGTATTCCCTACAGGTTTAAGTATGCTTAATTTAACTGTTTTCGGAAAGAGCATTTCAATGAATAATTCCCAATAATTCGTGAATTTTGGTTATTTTGATCTCCCAGTTGTTCAAGTAGATTTAACTGTAGGAGCAGGACTTAATTCTATGTCCAAAGGAACTACGTTTTAGACTCAATTATTGCAAGGTGACTTTAATTTGTATTAGTCTCAATGGCTTTAGCAACAAAAGAACACTTAATTCCTGTCACTCCCTATCTATTATTCGGCTACAAACTACACAAATTGGGATCTAAATTATTCATTCAATGTGCCAAAAATATAAACACCAGTTATAGACATATCTCAGAGTTTGTGTACTTATAATGTTGATATTAATACAGCTAAAATTGTACAGAATAAAGATGGTACTTTGTTTGTTTAATCTGTAGATCCTGTTGGAACGACAAACACAATAACACTTAAATATCCATCATTTTCAATGCAAGATCAAACTAATATGCTATGTTCTTTATATATTGTAAATTCTAACTTTAACAACACACTAATTTATAATTTTAACATTTTTCAGGTTTAATTGCCTCAATAAACTGGACTTTTTAATATTACAACAAATACTATATCGACATAAGATGACATTGGAACTATTTAAAGGGGAGCTAGTTATACTTTCTATTTTCAGTTAACTAAAAATTTTAATCCTAATATAGACGACATAAGCAAATATTTTAATTTGACGAGTAGTGTAGATCTATTAGGCAAAAGTGGATTTTTAACATAAAATTTCAATTTATAAAATACATACTAATTTGATGCAAATGGTAATTTATTAACAATTCCATTGGTAGATGCAACTCTTGTTAATCAATCAAATTCATAATAAGTATTCAAAGCCACACTTCAAATAAGCAAATTCTTTATGCAGGGTCAAGGCTCTATTCCAATCAAAATTTACCTAACAGCTACTACCAAAAATAATACAGTCTAACAATATAAATCATTTAAAGCCACAATAGTTGACAACATATATCCAATTATTATAAATAACGATGATTAATCCAGTATATCATGGATATGTGTGATTAACCCACAAGTCTCAGACAATACATGTAATTTAAGTACTCCTCCAAAATACAAAAATAATGGTAATTTTACATAATAATTATTGAACTATCATTCAAATGGACCATGTCTTGGGGCAACAATTAAAAGTCAGAGTTAAAACGATATTACTAATCAATATAATATAATATTTAATGTTCCAAATGATGCATTTCAATTATAATACTGCTCTTTAAAAGAAGTTCTTTATGACACTTCAGGAATACAAATTATGACTGCTGCTGCAGTTCCTTTTGTCTTTTATCCTGTTTAACAAATAACTCCTTTAGGAATTAGTAGTTCAAATCCTTAGTAATTGCAGAAATATACATATAAAATGATAATACCTTTATTGGTATAGTTTCCTATTGGTGATCAGTGGACCTATCAATATAAGGTAACCTACACGTTACTATCTACAAATCAAACTATCGATTGGACCCCTACTATAAATATTATTCCAGGAAATGAAAACACTAATACTTTTATTCAAATTCAAATTAACCCAATCACTCCTATTCAAAATTTGTTCTCACTTAATATCAACATTGGATTCTAATACAATAACTTAAAGAAAAACAGTTTGTTTTACACTGAATACATAATTTTAGCAGTTATTCAGATGGACATAAGGGTATAGAACACTGTACCGACATCGGTACCAACAGCTCCAACAGCTTCTGGGTGTTTAGATTCAACTTTCCCTCCTGTTTAACCAACAGGACTTGATGCTGTAGGAATCAACTATGCTGCAAACAATATTAGTATGTTAAATTCTACTCCTAATAAAGTGTACTATGTATAAACATCAAATAAAAGTAATAATATGCAAGTCACAAATAGATTAGCAATTTTATCAAACCCTGAGTAAATAACACAATATGCAAGTCAGTCTTTAGATAACACAGGGAATGATGTTGTAAGTTTTATAAACACTGGTCAGATATTTTGTTTGTTTAGTGAAACAGACGGTAGATATTAACAATATATGCAATATCAACTCATAATTCAACCCTCTAAAATAACTAATTCTATTTAATCAACTTAAAACAATAATACAAATAAAGGGACTCTTCTGGTAGTTTCATATGAATTTGTAGATTCAGATCAGAAATCATATAGTAAAAAATCGTTGCTTGTGTAGTTCAATAATATTTTGAATCTTCAAATTTCCTCAAATAATCCATAAATTACCCAAATTAGTGGAAATGCAAATTAACAAATAAATTTAATTCCTAAGTTAAGTATTTCTCCCAGTTTATGTCCCAATATTTATTTAGCTTGTTAGCAAATTCCACTTCCATTTGTAGATCCTGATACAGACGTTTGGCAAATTGAAGCAAATATTACATCTATGTAATAATATGACTTAAATAATGTTTTACAAACAACATCAGAATATATTTATGTTACAGATCAACTAATTCTTTCATTTTAGAAACAAACGGCTAGTGATAAATTCTAAATAAATCTCAATATTTGTGAAAGGATAATAAATTACTCTAGTACTCAAGAAAAGTAATGTCAAGATATAATAATATAGATGAACGTTTTGAAATAATTTACTCCAATAAATTGGTCAGCCAATCCTCTGACAAAATAATAATCCTCAATTGAATCTGACTCAAATTTAAGTACATTCTCACTCAACAGTTCTCTAATGCAAAATTCCATAAATTATTTTGACTTATTCAACTGTAATTCTTTACAAACATAGACTTTCTGTGATTCAATCTTCTTAGACATTAATAGTTATATCAAACTTATTGGAGTTTCTAATCTATCATCTATCCAGCAATATAATAGTTTTTAACAAACTTTCAGAATAGAATTCTTCAATTCTTCTACTCCAAATGTATAAACTCAAATTATAGACATTCCTACTCTCAATATTCTTCGAAATCAAGTGTTTATTGTTCCTCAATCAGATTCTGCAAATCCAATATTTATGAATACTACTACTGGATGGATATCTACATTCCAAACACCTACTGAATCATTCACTAAATATCAGATAAGTACTAATATACAACAAAATGTTAATGTCGCTGTTTAAGCTAGTTCAATTGCTTTAGGTTTAGTCTCAAATGTTGTTGATGTAGATCCATCGTTTTCTACATGTTTGACAACAACATCTAGCGTAAATCCATGGATCATGATCGATCTGTAATTTTATTTCAATATAACAACAATAACTGTAGATAATAATATTACATTATCTTCCAAATTAAATGCATATGTAGGAAATGATAATTCAAATTAAAACAATAATGTAAAATGTAAGTTTAATAATAATTCTTACTTTGTAACATGCAATAATTTTGGGAGATAGCTTTATTTAGTACTAGATGGTACAGCACCAGTTGTAATGAAAGTGTGTGACGTAAGTGTGAGCGGATAATTCAACACTCTGGACGATATCTCTGACAATAATTCCAATTATAAACTTGCAAATGGCAGATTCCTTAAAGTTGTGCTCGATGATTTCACTGTAAGTCTCCCTTTTATACGCATATGTATTCATTTTAACGAAACTCTTTTCAATATCAATAATATTCAATTTTATTAATTCCAAGATGGAGTACGAGAATAGTGTTCTGATTAACTCAACTTTGGACCCATTATACGATCTTTACAAATTATACCTAATCTAGTAAATGCTAACTAAATCAAATTCCACAATGCACCTTTGTAGACTTAATTAACACCTGTTAATTAAACTCAAACTGGACTATATAGTACAATGTATGCTGCAACTACTTCAACAAATATCATTATTAATGCCAACACACTTTAACAATAGTGTATCACGTATGAATCTTCTAATTCATCCTAAGACTGGTAGAAATATACTGAAAACACTAATTTAGTATAACAAACTTCATATTATCAATATGGAGAATAAATTCAACAGAAATTAACTGTTGTAGGGAGATGTATATAAATTTATTAAAAAGTGCTGCCGATAAAATGGAAATTATATTATAGCAACTATTAACAACAAAATGTTATTCATTTATTGTATTTGAACGTGTTTAATCATACTCAACTTTTAAGCCTAAGGTTAACGTACAGATATCAAGTTTATGACAGCAATTCAGTGACTATTTCCAATGATGATATTGTCATTGACTAAAATGCAGGTGGCAGATTATTCGAAGAAGTGATGATTACTTCTAAAATGAGGAATTCACAATATAATTAAGTACAATTAGGATCCACGTTGAAGAATATTACATTTACAGATATTAACACCCTTGTAAGCTATTAATTCTAAACTTATGACATTTATATGAGGACCATAGGATTGGGCCTTAACACTTAACAATTAACGGTCAAGTTTTTAGTAGCAGACTAAACAACTGGGCTATTAACAGAAATAACCAATTAAAATTTAATAACTCCTTCATCCTGCAATTAAAGCGGGTTGAACACAAATGTCACCCAATTAATAGGATAGTGTACGTGGGTATATATGATTAACCCTGATTAAATAAATCAAAGTCAGGTTCAAATACAAGTAATTGATAATCTCAATAATATTACTTAATAAAGTAAGTCTAGATAGATAATTAAACTTTAAGAAGAACGTTAAAGGCAGATTATTGATCAGATTCTAGTTGAAACTCCTCCGTCAGATAATTTCAATTCTACAGTTTGTCAGTATAGATGTGCAGCAGGTAACTCAAGTTGCAATCCAACTTGTAACTTCACTCTTTTAAGCTCAACTAATACGCTTAATCCATAGATTGACGTATAACCAAATGCATGTATAGCAGTCTAAGGGTATGGTTTAACATCTAGGAATGTAGATACGGATATATTTGATGTAATGGATACTTACATCACTCAAGTAATAGTAAATGGAATTAACATCCCATTTGTTTCAAAAACTACAATATCTACTCTTGACTATTAGAATTGTAACAATCCAACTATTTACCCCAATTAGGCAGCACTTGGCAGAGATGTTATTTACTTCGGAATACCTTAATCGATTAGTGGAATGAATGTACCAGTAGATTTTATAAACAATTAAGGCTAGTCTACTATTAACACAATTTAACTAAATGTAATGCCAATCAACCTATAGTAAGGCAATAATAACATTTATGTGTAAAAACCTTCATCATTTGCTCCGTTAATTAATAATGTATTAAAGGGTGTTCAAAACAATATTTTTGTAAATAATGTAATATCAGCATTGAAGTTAGAATATGTTTTAGCAGGACCAACAGGAGTTGGGTGCACACTCAGTGCAACAACTACAGTGTTCCAATCAATATAAAATCTTTTAGGGATGAATTCATCAATGACACAAACGCAATGCAACAATCTAAAAATTAGTTATCTAACTTAAGCTAACAAAGATTTTGGATTTTCTTAAAATACTTTGGAATCATCCATTACATTAACCAATACATAAGGATATCTAAATACTATTTTTAAATATTAATAAGCTTTCTAGAATTTACAAAATGATAATATAGTAAACTCAAAAATACAATCTTATAATATAAGATATGAAACTAGAATAGATTATATCACAATTACAGGAAATTAATTTGCCCAACTAGGAGAATGTTGGATGATGTACAACAACGACAGTACTAAACAATATAAACTTATTTACCTATTTATTTCTCAACAAAAAGTAATGTGCTAAATTGATCCTACAATTTAACCAAATATTTAAGGTAATTTCATCAATTTTATGGTAAAAGCTAATGTTGGAAACGTGGTATAATCATCAAATTATTCCAGTTGGTATGTATTTTATTTGCCATCCCAGATTTTAGAAATAATAAAAGATGCAGTCAACACTATTAATTTATCTTCTGGTTACAATTATGGTAAGTAATCAATAAGTCTCAACGTCAGGAATTCACTTTTTGCATTCAACACTGAATTAATTTACATATCATTACCTATGTTGAATCCATATTTGACCATAGATGATTAATTGTTAGAAGACCAAAACTATACTTACTAATCTAAAAATGCAAAGGTTCTCAATACTCAAACTTCTCAAAGCTATTGGGATGTACCATATGGTTCAGGTCTCTAAAGATATTTGTATAAATAAGATTAATCACGATTCCAGTAGCATTTAAAATTGAATTGGATAACAACACCTGTAACACCATTTAACTTAAAACAGTCAGTTGAACTCTCCATGTATTATGACTAATCATTAGAGACTGTCCCTATTCGTCCTAAAGAAAAGATACTCCAACCCTATAAAATTCAAGTAAATCCATCTGACAACACAAGTGTGTTGATTTCAGTACTTATTCCTAGTTTATCTTCAGCCTTTATGTAAATAACAGACCCTAATTTGCTTTCATCCTAATTGTGGTTCAGCGAGGTTGCAGGACAATATTGGCATTCAGGACCATAAATGAAATCTATACTGAATACTGACAATACTACCCCTGTCAATATTGCTAATGGTATTTTTAATAATATGTTTACAAATATGTTCCTTTTGAGACAGAAACAATCATTTAATTAAGCTGGCAATTGTTTCGGTTTGTCCAAATCCAATAACATCGGATATTACAAAGGATATGCGACATACTGTAACCTTACATCTATAGAAATTGCAATGTGTCCCTTCGGCATGTACTGCAATCAAGACGGAATGTTGATAACTTTGAGTTGTCCTCCTGGGACTTAAAATGATACTTTCGGACAATCTCAGTGTAAAGTTTGTAAACCTAATTAAATTTGTAGTAAACCTGGGCTTATTCAATAACAGATTTGTCCTGAAGGATAAGTTTGTCCCTTTGTAAACTATCATTTGAATTAAGATAAAGAATTCAATTTTGCAACAAACACAATGACTTCATCGACTAATTTCGATACCATTAATAATTTGTATCCTGATACCGACCCTACTTTTACATCACCAAACTCATTCCTAAGAGCACAATTAATCAATGATAGTCTGACGATACAAGACAGGATTAGACTTGTCAATTACGATTTCCAAAAATTCTGTGATGGAGTTTGTGATTATTGTATAGTCGATTTTAATCCTGTGAATACCAACCCTAATTCGACCAATTACATCGCAAAAAATAATCTAGGCAACCTTTTGACAAAATATATATGTGAACTTTCAGTGGCAGCACCTCCTCTATCACCTAATGTAAATTACCCGAACTGGCCAGCAGGTGAATCTAAGTATTGTGTTAATTAAGAATACAAATTGGACTCAACCCAAACAATTCCAGATCCTGATAATCCACTGAATAAAATTCAAAACCCAACTGCTTAAATGTTTAATCAGATTCCTATCAATGATCCAAACGCACTAGGAAAATAATAATATGCTAATCTGCCTTCGAATTAGTTAATGACGGGTATAGCCCCAAAAATGGTATCAAGAAATACTGGACTTATGCCATTCTGTACTTTCTCCCCACGAATATGTTTGGACTATTGTTCATTGCAAGGAAGAACGGCTACCGGTTGTACGGATAGTCCATAAACTGAGATGAACAAAGGCCCAGGTCCAAACGCTTATTGCAACTGTTAGGATGAAAATGTAAACCTTTGTTCAGTCAAAATTGTAGAGGGTCTTAATGGACCAGTGGACCATTGCAAACCGGGTTAAGTATGTTAGCCTGGCACTGTGTACTAAAAGACTATGTCTGTGGAATTGATTGAAATTCCAAGAGCGTGGGATGGAACATCTTTCAAATAAAGAGACAAAGTAGAAGGTTATATCAACAACAATATATTTTTCAGAGGTGGGTGTGAGGATAGATAGGATGTTGGGAATATGAGCATGGCATTTACTAATTTGGAATATGCAACCATGCTCAGTCTTCTTAGGAAATAAATATACGTTAACAATATACCCAATACAATTGTAATAGATTTCATGACTGCTTTTTACAACATTTTTAACAATATCTCTAAATATAATAGTGGAGTCGCTCAATTGACCATGCTAGAGAGTAATTTGTTTGTAAATAATAGTTTTATTACCAATTTTATTACCAAAAATTAGAACAATCCCAACATGAGTATATCAGCACAAATAGCGATGCAGCTAAGTCTATCGAATGAATGTTACTACGTAAATGTCAACAATCCTAATATATTGCTTGACAATTAAAGTGGCAATCAATATACGTTCAACAACGTACCTGTGTATGAATGTGAAAATGGATCTACTTGTCTCAACTAATGTCTAGGTAAAGACTGGTAGGTAGACTTCGTAAAATCTTTCCAAGTTATGAATGTTAAAAATACCAAATTAACAAATAACTTTACCATGATGTTTTGGATTAAACCTGATGGACAAAGTACAACTCAATAAATTATTTCATTTATCCAATTTAATGATGTCACTATGTTCTATTATACACAACAACAACTTATAGTTCCAGGTCAAGATTCAATTTTAATGTTTGCAATATAACTACAAAGTGGCCAACTATTGTATCAAAACTACAATAATACTACAGGTTATGATACTGGAGTCATATGCAATTATTCATTTACAACTCAGTGGACCCACATTACCCTCTAGATTTCGGGTACCACTATTACCTGCTGGATCAACAGCAATCCAGCTCTTATAACAATTACTTCGACAAATGCAGCTCCTACTTTCATTAATCTGCCTACTAATTTGAACCAAGCCAATAGGATTCTTCTAGGATCCCAATATATCAATCTTGCTACTCTAACCAATGTGAACGCGTTTACAGGTGTTTTAAGGTCTTTGAAAATTTTCAATTATAATGCAACAAACACAGTTTATGTCAGTACACCTCAATATGGAACTGTGGGGGGAGTTGATTAAACAATTACTTAACAGCCGATCTTCCTAAACTATCTTTAAATGTGCAGGTACCCAAGACAGAATGACCTGAACTTCAAAGATTTGATGATTAAAGTCGAAATGAGAGATTAAAGGTAATTAAATCCATTAGCTTATAATAAGACTTTGTTATCAACACTGTCTTCATTTGACCCAAACGATACAATGTATACATTTTTTAATTTTGCTACACAAAATACATTACTAAATCAACCTCCAATTTATATTCAACTCAAAACTATGACTCTAAAATGGAAATTTTTAGTAGATTCACAATATTTGGATTTCATGACACAAAATTAAGTGGGTAATTTCAATACCTTAACAGCATTGTTAAACTTTGGTTTGGACAATCTTTGGTAATAAATCTAGTCCAAATTGGGTTGAATTTATGGGTACTCTACCTACATGTATGCCTCCTACCAAAATATTAATGAAAGGGTCACCTTGTCTGTGTCCTGACAATAACAATTGTAATTTAGGTATAAAGTATATAGTCTAAAACTATGATCAATTACAAAATGATCCCTAAAGTAACAAGAATTGTTCAAGCTCCTTTGTATGTGATTTAGGATGTGACGTTCCAATTCAAAAGAGTGCAGTTGAAGAAGGACTTTATCAATCTATCAAAGGTTCGTGTACTAAACACTAGTACCCTGTTGATATGAACATAGTTAATTAATGTTTCTTGAATTTTAATATAAACAATCAGGCAACTTGTTTAATCATGTTGAATTCTAAGGGAAACACAGATGACACCAATTTGTTTTATGAGAATATTAATCAGTAGTACATATTAAACACACTTTTCAACGATATAAAATGTCCAACTCGACCTGGGCATTTTACAAAGGCACTAAATACACCTCAGGCAAACGAGAGAACTTCTACCAACGTCTGTGATAATGGAACTTAGAATCCATAGTTTTTCACTGTCAACTGTGAGGAATGCGAACCAGGGTATTAATGTCCGGCATCTAGTTCTTCATCACCCGACTAACTCAATTAGCAAACAGGCATAACAGATAGCTATATTTGGTCATGTACTCCAGGGAATTCGTGTTCAGGCGGAAATATCAGTCCAAATCAATGTCAACCAGGGTACTATTCCGATGAATATGGTCTCCCCACTTGCAAAGTGTGTCAAATAGGTTAATATTGCAATGAAAGTAACCTAACATTCCCATTCAAGTGCATTCCAGGATTTAATTGTTTCCAACCAGGTATTTTATCACTTGCAAATAGTCAATGTCCAGCCAATTACTTTTGTGTCGGATGCAATAATATGGCGCCATGTGGGTTTATAGCCAATCCTAGAACTACACAGTCTCTGTCTGGAACAGATAGTTTCTTTTCTTACTAAGGTTCATAATCAGATTTTAGTCAAAGTGAATAATCTCAATGCCTTGATAACAGTTTGGAAATGTTATTGAATTACTAGGATTAAATATAATTTTAGCAAGTAAATCGTTCATCTATGCCCAATGAAATAAATGTTTTCCAGTATGGAGTTACACAACTAGCCACAACAACAACTCCAGTTACGCTAAAAAATATTTGTAATCAATATAATGCAATATAATCGGGAAATCCTACTAATTAATTGTCTAATCCTTAAATTCTAACATAACAATCTGATTGTATTCAAGACTTTGCAATAAATTCAAAAGCTCCTTTTATATCTCAATATCAATAGTTATCCATGTGTGATTACGAACCAAATGGTGTTTTATTTGCTGATTTTTACTTAGAGCAACGACAGAACAAATCCCAACTCGCTTGTTCTTATTTTGTCAATGTCCCTCCAGGTTTTAATAATATTGCAAGCTAACTATTAGCTTAAAATATTGGTAACATTGATTTAAGTAGTTAAGGAGATGTGTCAAATCCTACAATGAATTTTAATAAATTTTTATCAGATTATCAGAATGTTCAAAAAGTATTAAATTGTTTAGATCCAATATTTGATTTCGATTAAGATTAAATTATGGATACTACTACCAATATGATTGAAATTTGGCAGACGTTAAATATTATTCTCAACCAAGATATTACAACATTGAATTTGAGTAATCCATTCCAAAATAGAGTTTATCAAAGATGTATTCAATTCGCTAATACCTATATTTATGACGTTTCTTAAATGATATTATGTAAACAATTCTATTGGCTTTACAAAGTTGAAAATTTGGATCAAATAACAGCTCGATATGGATGTTACTAGACATAATGGTACTATAATTCTACATTCAAAAATATAATTAATATAAATGAAATTTATGCCTATAATAATTTCCAATATAAAGGAAACTCTGATTACGAATAATTCCATTGGTTTTAAGATGATTTAGATTATGAATCAATTGTGTCAAAAATGATGTATTCATTTTCTGATTTCCTATAAATTCACTACAAAAACTAAATGATAAGACTCTTTGCAAATACACGCTTAGTAGATGGCTCTTTAAATCAAAGTGCTATATCTTAATATCTAACTCTCAATAGTCCATAGGACTTCGAAAGATATCTTCTTAACAATTAGCATTTTTCAAATGGGTAAAGAATTTAGACGTAATTAAATTGGTTATTTGCAAACTCAAATCTGAATCAAAGTTATTTCTTAATCAATGCGACCAATGGAAAAATAAATTAAATTGATAGCACGATTACAAATGGTGGCTGCAATCCAACTGATGTTACAATAGCCAATTCTTCAAGACGTTTTTAGAGACCTCTCCCTTGCCCCTGGGGCAATCAGTGCATTGCTGGAAGTGTTTTTCCAAAACAATGTTCAGTTAATTATTAGAATAATAATGGCATTATGGATTCAAACAACAATTTAATAAAAAAAGACCTTATTGTAAAAATATCTAATTCTAACAACAATCTAAACTCTGATCCAATAGAAATACAAAATAATTATGGCGTTTCTATTAACATGTTTGTAGAAACAATCATCCCTTACTTAGTAAGCTGTTCAGACTGCATGCAATGTTAAATGTGCCCCAAAATTGGACAGATATTTCCTTATATCTGTCAACAAGGCATGGTTTGTGATAGCATTAACATCAACTACCCAAACAAGTCATGTCCTCCTGGCAACTATTGTTCCCGAGGCACATGTTCATAAGATCCTTACGAAGATAATGTCATTTTTAGGACATTTAAACCAATTCCTTGTCCCAAAGGGATGTTCTGTCCAAATGCTATTCAATACTAATCGAGTTCTACAGTTCAAGGTGGACCATTCCAGTGTGTTAAGGGAACTGTTAATGATAGTTTGGCACAATCGGTATGTGCACCTGTAAATACTGGATTCATTTCCAGAAATAATGCGGATATTGATAATTATTCTTGTCAAATTTCTCAATAGAGGTCAGACAATCTCAGTGATTGTTATAACTGCAATGAAGGTAGGTTTTCATGGCTTAAATCAATTAGTTACCCGAATAATTGTTCAACTTGTGACGTAGGTCAGGTTTGCACGTGTGAAAAATTAGTGACGTCCAATATGTTTTATAGAAGGGACGATACCGCCAATACAAATTGTGCAAACAGTACAAATTATTGTAATACAGGGTATTTCTGCCCTCCTGGGACTAATTTAGAAACCGGTAACATCTTGAATTGTTCTGATGGATACTATTGCCCGAAAAAGGTTGATGATTATGAATCATTTGAATCTCTTGCCTGTCCTATGGGTAGGTATTGTGTTGATGCTACAGCAGTAGTCAATACACTTAACGCTAAACCTACTGAATAGAACATTGAATGCAATACTTAATCCTTTTAGAGTCCTGAGACTGCATATCTGTTTGAAGACCTTGTTTTCCTCAATCTAGATCCTAATGAATATGTATGCTCACAGGATATTAATGACACTGATAACTTGAAAAAATCCATTTGGAATCAATCGATGTTTATTAACTGTTAATCGAAATGCAATTAAGTCAATCAAAACTAAGATTGTATAAATTCTAAATCCTGCCAAATCGGATCCTCATGTCTGATCAACCATTTCTGTAATTACAAATCAGGAAATAATACAACCAACTGTCCCTCCTTCTCTACATCTTTAGATAATTCTGATGACATTAGTTACTGTAAAAGGGATCCTAAGGTATAAGACAGATATTACTATCCGCCTTAATACAATTTAAACATAGAAGAATATCCTAAAAAGGATAATTTAATTTAAAAAACAATTGAGCTTGATGCATAAGTTACTGATCTAGATACTTAACAACTATTTAAACTAAATCTAGACCCCTTTTTAGATATTAAAATGCCTGATGATTTTGATATCATTGTTGAATTTGTTAGATAAGATTGGACTGATGTAACCTAAAGTATTGATGATAATAGTAAATCATTGAGTGTTCAAAGTTTTGCAACCAATAGTAGCAATAACCCTATAGATTCTGTCAATTAATTTATTAATTTGGATGATTAAGAGTATAAGAACTATTATGGATAAATGAAAGAAACACCTGTGAATGTGAAATTAGATACAAATTCAACCTCTTAAACCACAGTTGGTGTGGAAGCACCTGTTCAAGTGTACTTAAATGATATTGAAACTCTGTTAAGGTATGATATCGTGTTAGCAGATAATATAAGTTCTGACTATTGTTCAAATTATGTTTGTACAAATGAACTAGCAAATTTCATGGTTAGTCTGAATAATACTTTTATGCCCAACAATCCTAGCTCTATCAATGCTAATAACTTACTTTTCTAGTTCATTAATGATAAACTTGATTATTTCAACACATATATTTTGTTGCACCAACAATTGACTGATTTGAGAGATCCCACACAGACTGATCCTTCTAGAGTATTCAACAAAGGGCTATCCAAAATGAATTACACTACATTTAATGGAATTTTGAATCTGATCAAATCTTTACAAACTTACGACAAGTAACTCAACTAACAATGTTAGGACATGAAACAAACCAGTTTATACCAAGACATTCTAAATAAGTAGCAATTTGAAATGAATGATGGATCCTCAAATGTACAATTGTTAATCACTCAACTTGAAAATACTAGTAATTAATTTGTATGTAGAAACTATTAGATAAGTGACATTTTCCTTATGTACAATTTGCTTTTAAACTTTAATTCGCATATAATTTTAAATACTTAACAAGATACTAAATGTAATTTATCTAGTACTGTTAATATTCCTAATGCTTTATCTCCATCTGTCATTACAACTCCCATAACTGATGATGTAACCTATAATTCACAATTATTTTAATCTAATTCTTGTTTTAAGAATGCTGCCAACATTATATGGAAACCAAATTGTATAATAGACGGAAGTGTTGACCCAATAGCACAAAAATGTCCTTAAAACAATTAATTATGTACTGGAACCAGTAGTTTGGCAGGTAATTACTACTGCTTTAACATTTACAGTGCAAATTATTACACTAATATTAGTAATTGTACTCTACTTAATAATTTTACATTAACTTTCAATTGTCAAAATTAGGATTTTAACAAAAATTGTGTTGAATGCCAATCAGGCTTCAACTTAGGGCCTACGAATCAATGCTTGAGGACATGTAACTATTCTACAACACTTCAAATAGATCTAACTGATCAAACATTAAAGAATGTTCCTTAACAATACCCAATTGTATACTAAAATAATGCATATCAATTCTGTGATTGTCCTCCTAACACATTACTTCAAGTAATGGGTTAATCTGTGTTAGGAAATCCACCTAATATTTACTCTGGATAATGTAAATCACATTGTGAACCATTAAATGGAAATAAAGCATAAATTTGTATTGGAAACGAAACAAAGGCTCCAAATTTTAAAGGATGCTTTAGTCGAGATGTAAGTATGATAAATGGGTATGATTATATTGGAAAGTGTACACAAGTTATTTCATCAATCTCTTGCATTGGTTATATAGATGTAAATAAATGTTCATTGTGTCAACCAGGTTATCCTATACTTAATAATGGGGTTTGTTAACCTGCGCTCAATGTCTGTTCTCTTAACATATCAAATGTCGATGGAACCTGGTGTTTATGTAATTTACCTCTCATACATGTGGTTACTTTATCACCAGCAGGATCATCAGTGCTATGCGGATAGTGTCCTGCAAATTAGTATTGGTGCAATGGTCAAAAACAGTTGGTCAATAATAATTAATGTTTTAATACATAAACCACTCAGTAATCAAATATCGACCTTAATTCGTGTACACAATTGAATAATATAGATAATTGTGCAATTTATAAAGACTCTCATAATTGTATACAATGTGCTACCGGCTAAAC
>Ga0138280_1196628_pt1 | contig 14887 bp, 19 predicted proteins | sample M_140625_M_mt_FD_106909 | JGI IMG/M metagenome (GOLD analysis project Ga0138280, IMG submission 106909) | Freshwater microbial communities from Lake Montjoie, Canada - M_140625_M_mt (Metagenome Metatranscriptome) | ecosystem: Environmental > Aquatic > Freshwater > Lake | place: Canada: Quebec...
ATAGTCATGACTATTACTTAGACAAATTTTTACGCCTTAATTTAGATACTTTCTTTTATGCAGTTAAAAAAACTGAACCCGGTTACTAATGGAACACGTCATCAAGTAAATATTCAAAAAAATTTATTATCAAAATCTAATCGTATTTATAAACCTCTTATTACAAACCTAAAACGATCTTATGGCCGTTCGTCTGTTAATGGCCGAATCACCGTTAACCATAAAGGGGGCGGTTGTAAAAAATTGTTGCGTCTAATAAATTTTAATAATACGAAAACGGTCAGCATCGTTTTAGCCACACTTTATGATCCAATGCGCAATGCGTTTATATCTTTACATTATAATTTGTTGTCTAAAACATTTTTTAACACTCTTGCAATTAATGCGGTATACCCTGGTTCAATAATTTCATGTGATGAGTCTAATTTAGATCTACGGCTGGGTTATCGTACAAAACTACAAAACATTCCGACGGGATCAATTATCAGCAACATTTCAGAAAATATTACCACTCCAATTAAGTATATTCGGTCTGCGGGTACGTTCGGACAGTTAATACAAAAAAACTTAGTCTCATGCTTTATTAAATTACCATCTGGTAAAGTGATGGAGTTTTCTATTAATGCGTGTGCGACATTAGGTGTGATTTCAAATCCTCAGCATAATCTAATCACAATTGGTAAAGCTGGTAAAAAAAGATTAATGGGGTGTCGTCCTACAGTGCGCGGTATAGCGATGAATCCCGTTGACCACCCCCATGGAGGTAGAACAAACGGGGGACGCCCATCGGTTACTCCTTGGGGGATTCCAACTAAGGGGCAACCGACAGTTATAAAACGTAAATAAACTTTATGAGTCGTTCAATATGGAAAGGTCCATTTTTAGATAAATCCTTATTTAATAATCTATTCAACAATAAAAACAAAAAAATTTGGTCTAGAAGATCAATCATTTCGGCGAGTATGGTAGGTACGTATGTTTTAATCTATAACGGAAAACTTTTCAAACGTGTATTAATCACACGTGATCATGTAGGTTTTAAATACGGATCGTTCTCAACTACACGCACATTTACACAAAAAGCTAAAGTATTAAAAAAAAAATAACTGCGATATGGGACAAAAGTCAAATCTACTAACCTTAAAAAAAGTTAACAAAAATTTAAACCTTGTAAGTTATGAAACAAAAACGTTTTTATACTCGTTACAGTATTTAAAATATTTTGAAACATTATTAGCCAAAAAAAATATCTGGCTTATCAGTAAAACATTGGTATTGTCGTCCTCTAGCGTCTTTTTAGCGTTAGATGTATTTTACAAATCGGTAAAGACGACCTTTTATAAAAAAAAAGGTTTGAGCACGGTCAAAAAACCACTTTTATTCAGCTCCAATCAAAGTTTAATACGTTTATTTCAAAAAAATTTTCCTTTAAATAAAATTAACGCTGTAACGTGCACGATTAATAATTTAAACCGTCATCTAAACTCAACCTTACTAAGTTTTTTATATAATCGAACAAAAAAATTTAGTACTAATATCTTCGTAAGACGGTTTAATCTGTATATCGATTTTCTTAAATTAACCGCGCTGTTAATTCAAAATAAGTTGAGTTCGAAGAATTACATTCATTTACTTTCACAAGTTTTCAAATCGCTCTCAAAAAGGGTTCATACCCGATTTTTATTTTTCCTGAAAGCAATTTTTAAACTCATAATCGAAATTTCACTTCCAAGTGCGATAAACACTATTAAAGGGTTTAAATTCGTCATAAACGGAAAATTACAAGGAAAAACACGCGCATCATTCAGTTGCATTCAAGAGGGTTCAGTTCCCACGCAAAGTATTTCTAAAAACATCGATTTTGCAAAAAGTCATGTCTACACTCTTTATGGAGTTTTTGGAATGCGTATGTGGATTTATAGAAAAGACTAATTTATTATGACTTTAATTCCCCGTAAACAAAAGTATAAAAAACAATATAAAGGTAAATCGTTTAATAAAATTCATTCGGTCTTTGAATTAAATACATTAAAGTTCGGTTCATATGGATTAAAAGCAATTACGACGGGTCGGTTAACCTCCAAACAAATTGAAGCAATGGTTAGCTCTATAAATAAGATTATAAAGAAAACAGGTCGTGTCGTCTTAAAAATCTTTCCTCAAACGCCTGTGAGTAAAAAACCTATCGAAGTTCGTATGGGAAAAGGGAAAGGAAACGTCGACCACTTTATAGCCAAAATTAAAGCAGGTGTAATCTTATGCGAAGTTGAAACTTCGTCGCGAGCTTTAGCTTTAAAAGCTTTATCGTTAGCCCAAATTCGTTTACCTTTAAAAACGAAATTAATTTTTACTTTATAAAATTATGTGTATAAAAAAAAATATTCTTTTTAGCCCAACTAATTTAAATTCAACCTTAGTACAAAAAAAGTTTTTAAACAAACTTTTATATCATAAATCTTATATTCGCTCAAACTTACTATCTAATAAAAAATTAAAAATTGTTGACCATTACGATTCTTCGTCTGTTTTAAGTCAGGAAACGCTTTTATCATGTTTTAGTAACCAGGCTCAGGATTTTAACGGAATGAGCATTAATTCGAAAATGTACGCTTTCACAAACTTGTTAAATAACTCGATTAAATTTAACAATCCTATGTACTCATTCGTAGGTAATGACTTAAGTTTTATTCAACCACTTGATCAAACCTTATCGAGCCTGAATCAAAACGAAAATAACTTTAGAGAAATTCTAATTTTAAATCCGATAAAAGGAGGGTTTCAATGCTACTTTTCGGGTATTTTCGGTTTTCTACCTCGCAGTCAAGCGAATATTTTATTTTATGACTTAGCAAATAATTTTTTACGCTCGCTAAAAAGTGATTCACCATTAACTGGCCTAAATTTATTCAAAAAAGTTATTGACATTCAGAAAAAGTTCATTTTTCGATTTCCTTTAAAACTGGGTAAGGTTTCCTTGTATCCAGAGCATTTTAAAAATAATTTTTCGAACAAAAAAGTTATTAAAAAGCGTATTTTCTTCAACAGTTTAAACGTTGTTTTTCTAGCTCAATTCGACAATCTAGATAAGTAAAAGTCTTCTAATTATTACTATGAAAAAATTAAAGTATCAATTAACCACAAAATTTTTTGCTAATATTATTAAAAACAAAATTTTAGTTTTACAAAAATTAATTCCGGGGCAATCCCTATCGGAGAGTAAAACTTATACAAAAGTCTTAGCCAAACAATTAGACTTCGCGAACTTAATACCCTTGAAAAAGTTCAAATTCCCTTTATCTCTATTTACATTTGCAAGTTATCACGATTTACAAATGTATTACAACCGTTTACAAAAAACCGGTATAGTGCTATCCTCGATTGTTTTGACAAAAATAAAATCGAATATTATTTTAAAAAGTCATGATCATATAAAGTTGTTTAACTCTAAACAAACTTTTTTAAATTTTTCATATCTTTTTCGCTCTAATATTTTGATTTTAAAAACATTAAAAATGTTTAAGTAATTTCTTTTTGAAATTTTGTTTTATTTTCTATTTATACAAATAGAATTAAGAATGCAAACATAAGGGCGAATAAAGCAATAGCTTCAGTTAAAGCGAAACCTAATAAGGCTACTCTAAATAATTGATCTTGTAATGTAGGATTTCTAGAAATTCCGAAAATCAATGATCCAAAAACTACTCCAATACCAACACCAGCTCCTGCTAGTCCAAAAGTTGCAAGCCCAGCTCCGATTTTTTGTGCAGCTTGTAACAACATAAAAAAATAACAGAGAGAGCTGTTTTACGTAGAGTTTAGATGGGTCAAGTAGGATTTGAACCTACATTGGTACCGTTATGAGCAGTATGTTCTACCATTAAACTATAAACCCAAATTATAAATATAACAATTTAAAATATGTACAATACAAGTTTCTTACAATTTTTAATACTACTGCTGTTACTTTTTGTTTTATTTGGGGATTTCAAAAAGTTTTCGACCAATTTTTTGGACGTTAAAAACTTTTTTATAAAAACTTTTAAAAAAGACGAAAAGCTATAGCATTTGGTTTTCAGGAAGAATGGGATTTGAACCCATAAATTTGGTTTTGGAGACCAACGATTTACCATTAAACTATCCTCCTTTTAATTTTTTGTCACTTTAACTTTTAAACTTTTAGGCTTGTTCAATATTAAAAATTGTAATAAGCTTGTGGGAACACTTGAGAATACGGTTATTACTAACTTATAGGTTTTTACTTCAAATTGTTCACGTGAGCTTTTATGTACATGCGGTGACTTTAGTAGCGTAATTCTTTTATTATTGATTGGTAAATGCGTTAAGCTATACTTGATGCTTAATTTTTTAAAGATTTTACTTAAAAAAATTGCATATACGGTCAGTACCGCTTGATTAATTGAGTTGATTTTAACTTGTAAAAATGGTTTCATAAAAATTTTATGTTTTATTTAAAAGAACTTATCCTACGATTAAAGTACATCAGTTTTGGATTCACTTTTCTGCTTTTGACTTGTTATAAGTATAAAAATGTTTTGTTTTTATCCACTCTTTTTTCCATTTTAGACTTTAACGAAGGATCTTCAGGAACTGTTAATCATTTTATTTATACTCATCCCACGGAGCTTTTCCAAACATATCTTTGGCTAATGACCTTTATAAGTCTTCTTTTAATTTTCCCTTACTTTATTTGGCAAATTTTAGACTTTCTTAAACCCAGTTTATACTGTAATGAGTATATACGACTAAAATCGTTTTTAAATTTCTGTCTGGCGTTTACAGGGGGTTTAAATTGTTTCGGTTTTTTTGTGATTTTTCCGACTATCTGGCTGTGGTTTAGCAATTTTAATGACACGACTAATAATTTCAACGCTGGGCTCGATTTCTTTTTTGAACTAAAGGTTGTTGATTATTGTGGCTTTCTTTTTGATTTTATGTACTTATTAAATATCTTGTTGCTACTAATTTTAATTTTATTCTTTATTTTAAACTATTTAGGTTTGAAAAATTTAATAAATTGGAAGAAGCTTTTTATTTTTTTTAATATAGTGTTTGCAACACTTTTAAGTCCACCAGATGTTTTTAATCAAATTCTTTTACTATTTTTATTTACAATTTTGTTAGAAACATTTATTATTTTTTTAATTGTAATGTTTAAATTTTCTCTGCTTTTAAAACGGCAACATGTTAAAAGAAATCAAAGCAAAAAATGTTATCATTAAATAGGTTAACGATAGTGGTAAAAACACTTTCCATCCTAAAGCCATTAATTGATCATAACGGTATCGCGGTAAAGCCGCCCGCATCCAAACGAATAGAATTACAAAAAAGCAAATTTTTAAACCAAACCAAACACTACCTGGAATAAAGCTTAATAGCTCAAACGGTGGCAACCAGCCCCCAAAAAATAAAATCACATTTAATGAACTCATTAAAAGCATGTTTGCATATTCGCCAAGCGAGAACAGCGCAAATCCCATTGCGGAGTATTCCACATTATAGCCGGATACTAGCTCTGCTTCAGCCTCGGGCAAATCAAATGGATGACGATTTGTTTCTGCTAACGCTGAAACGAAAAACATAAGGAATAAAGGAAAAAATGGTATCACAAACCAAATATTCTTTTGCGACTCAATAATTGTTTGCAAATTAAATGAACCACAGCAGACTACGATTGTGGCTATAATAAAGCCGATTGACACCTCATAAGAGACCATTTGCGCTGCTGATCTTAATGCACCCAAAAAGGCATACTTTGAATTACTCGACCAACCAGACATAATGATTCCATAAACACCTAACGAAGAAATTGCAAATAAATATAAAACGCCGATGTTAATATCGGCCAGCATTGAGTATTTATCATATGGAATAATAGCCCAGCCCATTAGGCTAATTACGAAGGTAATAATAGGGGATAAAATGAATAAAAACTTATTCGCATTACTTGGTAGTACGGTCTCCTTAACTAATAATTTAAAACCATCTGATAAGGGCTGTAGCAACCCGAATGTTCCGATGACATTCGGACCTCGACGTCTTTGAATAGCCCCTAAAATCTTTCTTTCTGCTAATGTAAAATAAGCGACTGAAATTAATAGAGGTACAATGATAATCAAAATTTTAATAAGTGAAATTAGTATAAACATAAATCTTTTTAATTTTTGTGGAAAGGATGGGATTTGAACCCATGATATATTTCTATATGTTGATTTAGCAAACCAATGCTTTAAGCCACTCAGCCACCTCTCCATAGTAAAAACTATTTAAAAATGCGTAATCCTTTTTGTTTTTTTCGTTTTTTTTTTTTTACTCGGCAGCCGTTAAAGCTTTTCAAATCTTTAAGACAAATAATTAGCTTAATACCCTTTAAAAGTAGGCTTAACTGCTTAATGATATTCTTTCTTATTTTAATGGGACCCGAAATATTAATCAAAAGCAACTCTTTTTTCGTATAAAGTCTGATTTCTTCAATAAAATTTTGAATAATTATTTTATTTCCAAATCGTAACGTTTTTTTCGAAACGTTTAGTTTATACTTTCCAGCAGAGCGAACAATCAAGACTTTATTGCGATTTAAATCTTTTAACGTGCAAAAAACATTATTTGGTGTTACTCGAATATTTATTTTAAACACGATTTTATTTTCTAATTTCGCGTTAATAATATTTTGAAAAATAGGATTTATAAAATATGGCTTATACTTAAATGTTTTTTTTAAACGCAATAATGTTTTATTTTTTAGTAAAACAGTTTTTTTTTTATATTTATACTTAAATTTTAATTTTTTTTTTTGTTTTAGCATTTGTATGTGTTCGTTGTCCACGACATGGGAGATTTAGTTTATTTCGTATCCCTCTATAGGTTTTGATTCGTTGTTCAAAAGAGATTACTTCCTTTAAATGACTTTTTAAACGTTTGTCTAAGGTAATACTTTTTTTAATCTTCTCACATTCATGGTAATGTTTTTTTTTAATACTTTTGGGATTTTTTCGCGCATTCAACCCCAATTTTGAGGTCACGGTTAATGCAGTAGAACTACCTATGCCGAAAATGCTGACTAAACTTTTAAAAAAAGTTTTATTTTTATTTATTAAAGAACTCATTTTGAAATAAATTTTTTCTCTTTAGTATTTAGCATTTTCGCAAAAAACCCGCTTCGTCTAATGGTTAGGACATTGCCTTTTCACGGCAGAAACATGGGTTCAATTCCCATAGAGGGTGTTCTTATTAAATATTCAATTTTATGGATTTAATCATTTTAAAATCATTTATTCCTGAAATCTTCTTATCGTTATGTGTTTTATTTCAATTAGTTTTTAACGCTTATTTAATTAATAATCTACGACATAACTTTCCTATTGTTGATAAAGAAATATTTTGGCAAACGGCCTTTATTCTTTTCTGCCTCTTGCTATTATTAATAAATTCGAAAATAGAGGGTTATTTTTCTAATTTCATATTTCTAAATGACTCAGGAACTCGTTATATTAAAATCTTATTTGTTTGTAGTTGTTTATCTGTTCTCTTAATATTAATTCGTAGTTTTAAATTACAAAAATTAAATTTTTTTGAATACTTTACAATTTTTTTATTGTCGATTTTATCTTTATTACTGCTAATCAGTGCATCTGATATGCTATCGGCTTATTTAGTAATTGAAATGCAAGCTCTAGCTTTTTATATTTTAGCCAGCTTTCGTAGAAATTCTGCGTTTTCTACTGAAGCGGGACTTAAATATTTCATTTCTGGCTCATTCATTTCGGGTATTTTTTTATTTGGATGTTCCCTAATTTACGGAACGTTAGGGACTTTAAATTTTAATCATCTACACGCTTTACTAGCATTTCCCTTAGAAACTGATTTAGGGGGTCTTTCATTATTTTTAATAATCGGCATACTAATGGTGACTATCACGTTTTTATTTAAAGTGTCGGCCGTTCCGTTTCACTTTTGGTCACCAGACGTTTATGAGGGGGCTCCATTAGCTTCGACGGTTATCTTTTCAATTATACCTAAATTAGCGTTGTTTCATTTCTTCATTAAATGGTTAACGGTTGTTTCGGAAAGTTTTTACGAGTTAAAAACAGTCTTATTAATTTCAGGTCTGCTATCTGTTTTTCTTGGTGCATTTTTTGCAATTCGGCAAAAACGTCTAAAGCGTCTAGTCATCTACAGCTCAATTGCCCAAGTAGGCTTCTTAATTGCGGCTTTATCTGTTAATAGCGTGAATAGTCTAGTAGGGGTTTATTTTTTTTTAATAATTTATATTATTACTTCTGTTTTAGTATGGACGCACTTTTCAAATTTTTATAGCTTTCAAGAAAAAAGCTTGACATTTTTTGGCCAATCACCTGCTCCCTTATTTTTATCAAGTTTATCGAATTTTTTTAAAATCAATAAATTATGGTCTGTCTCATTCGTTATCATTTTTTTCTCAATTGCAGGAATTCCGCCATTAAGTGGTTTTTTGTCAAAAATTTTTATTCTCTTTGGTTTGATCGAATCAGACCAAATAGTGGGTTCACTTTTATTAATTCTTATTAGCGCAATTTCAGTCTTTTATTATTTACGCGTGATAAAAGTTATGTTTTTTGAATCAAAAAATTATAGTTTTAAACATGAATCCGTACAAATTATTTTTAATAGTCCATACTTTTCGTTAGATTGTTTACTAATTGCTACGTTTTTATTCTTATTGCTATTCTTTTTCTTTTATCCTTCGTATCTATTACTGATTTGCCATAATATTGTTTTGGGCTCTTTTTATTTCTAAAATTAACACTAGATTATGTATATAAAAAAATTAAAAAGTTTAAACGAACTAAAAGAATTATTACCTGTACTAGTATGTCAACAATTTAAAGATGAGAGTAGTTTAGTCGTATCTAACAAAGATCTCATATTCTCTTTAAATTTTCTGAAACATCATATTGGTTGTCAATATAAAATGTTAACATGCATTTCTGGTGTAGACTTACTTGGTACTCAATATAGATTCTGCGTAAGTTATGAGTTACTAAGTTTAACCTACAATTCACGTTTACGCATCAAAACCTTTATTGATGAAGTTACTTTTGTGACATCGGCGGTTAGCACATTTATAAATGCAAATTGGTGGGAACGTGAAATCTGGGATCTTTACGGAATTTACTTCGATCAGCACCCGGATTTACGTCGAATTTTAACTGATTATGGTTTTGAAGGTCATCCTATGCGAAAGGATTTTCCGTTATATGGTTATGTAGAATTACGTTATGATGAAAGTAAAAAGCGAGTTGTCGTTGAGCCATTGGAGCTAACGCAAGAATTTCGTTCTTTTACTTTTGAAACACCGTGGTAAAAAATTTCGATACTGTTTTATGATTTTAAAAAAAAAAGAACTTGTTAGAGAGTTAAAAAATTTTACAATAAATTTTGGTCCACAACATCCGGCTGCCCATGGTGTTTTACGTTTAATACTAGAACTAGAAGGCGAAGTTATTAAACGAGCGGACCCGCACATTGGCTTATTGCATAGAGGGACTGAAAAATTAATCGAGTATAAAACCTACCTACAAGCTTTACCATACTTTGACCGATTAGATTACGTTTCGATGATGGCACAGGAGCATACCTACTCTTTAGCGGTAGAAAAAATTGGTGGAATTAAAATTCCACTTCGGGCCCAGTATATCCGCGTTTTATTCGCAGAGATTACTCGCATTTTAAATCACTTGTTAGCTGTAGGCTGTCACGCAATGGATGTAGGCGCAATGACACCGTTTTTGTGGGCTTTTGAAGAACGCGAAAAGCTAATGGAGTTTTATGAACGTGTATCTGGTGCTCGCATGCATGCCGCTTACATTCGTCCTGGAGGAGTCAGTTCTGATTTACCTTTAGGATTTTTAGACGATGTATATTTATTTGCGAATCAGTTTGCGTTACGCTTAGATGAAATTGAAGAAATGCTGACGGGCAGTCGTATCTGGAAAGAGCGATTGGTCGATATAGGTGTAGTAAGTTCTCAAAAGGCTATTGATTGGGGGTTTAGCGGAGTAATGTTGCGTGGTTCTGGGTTACCCTGGGATTTACGAAAAACACAACCTTACGAGATTTATTCAGAATTAGATTTTTCAATCCCAGTTGGTAACAGCGGGGATTGCTATGATAGATATTTAATTCGAGTTGAAGAAATGCGACAATCCTTATTCCTAATTCAGCAATGTTTACAAAAAATTCCAGAAGGTCCAATTAAAAGCACCAACTATAAGTTAACGGCCCCATCTCGTGTAGAAATGAAAACATCGATGGAAGCTGTTATACATCATTTTAAATTGTATACTGAAGGGTTAATTTTACCACACGGTGAAACTTACACAGCTACAGAGGCGCCAAAAGGCGAGTTTGGAGTATACCTAATCTCTAATAATACTGAAAAGCCATATCGTTGTAAAATCAAAGCTCCCGGTTTTGGGCATTTACAGGCATTAAATGAAATGTCAAAAGGTCACATGATTGCTGACGTAGTAACAATTATTGGTACGCAAGATATTGTATTCGGCGAAGTCGACCGATAAAATTTTTAGTTCATTATATTTCAATTTTGTTTCATTCTTAATGTTTTTATGCTATTAACTCTAATTTTTTCAATTTTATTATTAAGTATTTTTACGCTTTGTTTAATTCCCTCGACTAACCTAAACTTTTTACGTATTAGTGCTTTAGTTGGTTCGGGTTCGTCATTTTTATTATCATGCTTTTTATTAATAAGCTTTAATTGTAATTATTATTATTTTCAACACATTGTTACATATAAATTTGGTTTTGATTTTTTAAACTTATACTTTTCCCTAGGTATCGACGGTATTTCCTTATTTTTTTTCATTTTAAGTAGTTTTTTAATTTTTTTATGCGTTTTATTTATTTGGAAGGAAGCAAAATTCAAAGAATATGCCATTACACTTTTAGTGATTGACCTTTTATTATTATTAGTATTTTCAGTTTTAGACGTATTACTATTTTACGTTTTTTTTGAAGCAATCCTAATACCAATGTATCTTATGATCGGGATTTGGGGCTCACGTGAGCGTAAAATTCGCGCGGTTTACTTATTCTTTTTTTATACTTTATTAGGCTCTTTGTGCATGCTAATCGGTTTAATGTACATTTACTCTTTAACGGGGACGTTGAATTTTGAATATTTAATGTCGTACCCGTTTACGTTCGATCAGCAATATTGGCTATGGTTAGCTTTTTTTTTATCCTTTGCTTCAAAAATCCCTATGTTTCCATTTCATGTTTGGTTACCTGAAGCACACGTAGAAGCCCCAACCGTAGGTTCGGTACTGTTGGCGGGAATTTTATTAAAATTAGGGGTTTATGGCTTTTTACGCTTTAGCTTGAATTTATTCCCGGAAGCGTCATTATACTTTTCACCGTTAGTTTATTTATTATCGGTTTTAGGTATTGTCTACGCTTCTTTAACCGCCATCAGGCAAACGGATTTAAAACGTATAATTGCCTATTCATCAGTAGCGCATATGAATTTAGTGACAATTGGGATTTTCAGCTTTAATGTCGTAGGCATCGAAGGATCAATTCTGCAAAGCATAAGTCATGGTTTCGTTTCAGGGGCGATGTTTTTACTGGTTGGTATCCTTTACGATAGATACCATTCACGTTTATTATATTACTACGGAGGTTTAATCCACATGATGCCAGTTTATGGCGCTTTATTATTATTTTTCACATTAGCAAATATTGCTTTGCCAGGTACCAGTAGCTTTGTTGGAGAATTCTTATTATTGGCAGGGATTTATAAAACGAATTTTTTAACTTGTCTTTTTGCAACATTAGGTGTGATCTTATGTGGAGCATACTCCTTATGGTTATACAATAGAATAATATTCGGTAATCTAAAAATTCATAATACTTTATTATTTCGTGATATCGATTTTCGAGAATTTTCAATTTTGTTGCCATTAATTTTCCTAGTACTATTAATGGGAGTGTACCCAAAATTCTTTTTAGACTATATCCACCTATCTAGCTCTACTTTACATCTACTGACTTTATCGTAACAACTATTTTATTTTATGCTATTTCAAACTAATTTTTCGCACTCGAATTACTTATCTAACTATGATTTAATTACGAAATATAACTTAAAGAGTACACATTTAACACCAAAAATTAAAAACATTACGATTGATTTCTCATTAGCAAGCTTTTTAAAAGCTTACGACTTTAACAAATTAAGCACTAATGATAAAGAAATTCAAATAAAAGCCTTTTTATTTTTTTACTTTCTAAACGGGTCTATACCTTTTATAAACAATAAAGTAATATCTTCAATTAAAGGTCTTGATAAAATGCCGGAATCGAATTCCGCATTAAAAATAAAAATCTCAAGTTCATCTTTGATTAATCAGTTTTTAATCTCTTTTTTCGTTGAAAATTGGTCCCGGGTAATTAAGGAGGAATTAAAACCCTTATCCAAAATTGTTCCCGTGACTTCGTTACCTTTACTTTTTAATTTAAAATTATCGTGCCCTGCTTCTAGTTTATTTGAAGCGGATACTTTTTTAACAAACACTATTACTAGTATCAATTCTAAGGAGTTTTTCATTTCGTTAAATTTTTTAATTGAAAAATCAACGAAGCAGAACTCTATAAATTCGTTATCGCTTATTAAAAATTTACCTTTATTCTGGATAAATGGCTGAGTGGTTTAAGGCGTTAGTCTTGAAAACTAATGTACCTAATAAGTACCATGGGTTCAAATCCCATTTTATCCTTTAATTTTAATTATCTTTAAACATGTTGCTTCTAATTGTTTTATTACCATTATTAGGATTTTTTAGTGGAAGTTTATTCGGACGTTTTATCGGATTAGGTGCTTGTTCAACTACAACACTAAGTGTTTTCACTTCTTTTTTACTTTCTCTTAGTTTGTTTTATGATGTTGTATCAACCGGAAATATATATAAATTAGTTATGGGTTCGTGGATCCCTGTCGAGTCATTAAATATTGAATGGAGTTTTTATTTTGATAGTTTAACTTGTATCATGTTGTTGGTTGTAACCTTTATTTCAAGTTTAGTACATTTGTACTCAACTGAATATATGGCTCATGATCCGCATTTACCACGTTTTATGTCGTATCTTTCATTATTTACTTTTTTTATGCTAATATTAGTGACTGCAAATAATTTTTTACAAATGTTTGTAGGTTGGGAAGGTGTAGGACTGTCCTCGTATCTGTTAATTAATTTTTGGTTTACTCGTATTCAAGCGAATAAAGCAGCAATCAAAGCGATGCTAGTTAATAGAGTCGGCGATTTTTTTATTCTTTTAGCTATGTTTTCAATTTATTACGTCTTTAATACTTTAGACTATGAAACGGTGTTTAGTTTAGCACCATTAATGTTAGATCAAAAGATTATTTTAAGTACTTTTAGTATTTCAATGATTGATTTAATTTGTATACTTCTTTTTCTAGGTGCAATGGGTAAATCTGCCCAATTAGGTTTGCATACATGGCTACCCGACGCTATGGAAGGGCCTACGCCCGTTTCGGCATTAATTCATGCTGCTACTATGGTCACCGCAGGAGTATTCCTATTAGCTCGTTGTTCTTTTTTATTTGAGTTCTCTCCGCTGGCACTAAATCTAGTTATGTTTGTGGGTGCAGCAACCGCGTTTTTTGCGTCAACGACGGGTTTATTTCAGAATGATATGAAAAAAGTAATCGCTTATTCAACTTGTAGTCAATTAGGTTACATGATTTTCGCGTGTGGACTATCAAGTTATGAAGTAGGTGTTTTTCATTTATCGAATCATGCCTTTTTTAAGGCTTTACTATTTTTGGGGGCGGGATCTGTCATTCATGCCGTTGCTGATGAGCAAGATATGCGAAAAATGGGAGGTTTAAAAAATCTTTTACCTTTTTCGTATAGTATTATGCTAATCGGGTCGTTAGCTTTAATTGGGTTTCCTTTTTTAACTGGTTTTTATTCTAAGGATACCATACTAGAAGTTGCATATGCCAAATATAGCGTATGGGGTCATTTTTGTTATTATTTAGGTACCTTTGCTGCATTCTTTACTGCATTTTACTCAACTCGGTTGTTATTTTTAGTGTTTCTTTCAGAGCCGAATGGAAACAGAAAAGCAATTTTAAACGCTCACGAAGGGACATGGAAATTAACTTTACCTTTGTTCCTGTTATCCATCTTTAGTATTTCGATAGGGTACTTGACTAAAGATTTATTTATTGGTTTTGGTACTAACTTTTGGAATACGGCTATCTTTGTTTTACCAGAAAACTACGTGCTATCCGACATTGAATTTATCGATTTATTTTTTAAGCTTTTACCATTGATCTTAACATTAAGCGGAACTTTTTTAGCGTATTCCATCTATTCGTTTGGGCTAGGCTCATATTTCGAAATTAAAAAAACTTCGTTTTTTAAAGTTTTTTATAACTTTTTAAGTCGTAAATGGTATTTTGACAGATTATATAATCAAATGATTGGTCAAAATATTCTGTCACTAGGTTACTCATATTCGTACAAGGATATTGACCGTGGTATTATCGAGGCATTAGGCCCATCCGGGGTTATCAATACAACGCGCGAAATTTTTAATAATATTAAAAATTATCAAACTGGAAACGTTTTTCATTATTTATTTATATTTTTAGTAGCAACTTTAGTAATAATTTTTACTTCAATTCTAATAACTAGTATTGCTGGTAAGTCGATATTCCTATGCACTCTTTTTTTTTTATTATATATTTTTTTTATTAACAAAAAAATATAAGGCGGATATAACTCAATGGTAGAGTATCAAATTGTGGCTTTGAAGGCTATGGGTTCAAATCCCA
>Ga0138280_1333350_pt1 | contig 14064 bp, 1 predicted proteins | sample M_140625_M_mt_FD_106909 | JGI IMG/M metagenome (GOLD analysis project Ga0138280, IMG submission 106909) | Freshwater microbial communities from Lake Montjoie, Canada - M_140625_M_mt (Metagenome Metatranscriptome) | ecosystem: Environmental > Aquatic > Freshwater > Lake | place: Canada: Quebec...
GTGGGAGTGTGCGAACAGCCGCCAGCTAATTTAAGGAGTTGATACTCGTAATACTCGTTGATCCCAAGCTTGTTGCGCTTTTCAAACACTTTGCGGAATTGAACCACAAGAAAAGCTTAGTGAAGTTTCAGTTTTGGCGCCAGTACAGCCTTAGCAAGAGTACTGCAAGTCTATACAATGTCAGGTCCCGCGTATGATTTCGTGAAGAGAAACACCAGGAGTGGGTTGGGCTTGAGTGAAAGAGATGTTATTCAGTTCTTCGATAAGACTGAAGTGCAAAAAGCTTTTGATGACATGTTCGGGACAGGAAACCCGACAGTGACAATCGGGGCGGCGAAGGGCGTAATCTCAGTCGTTGAAGTGGGTAAGAACACGTTGGAGGGCCCCGGCATCTACTTCATGCGCATTAACGCCTCAGGAGTTCGTCCAAAAGAAGCAGAGCTTGACATTGCCTACGGAGAAATCCCCCACAGCCCTCTCGAGGACTTCGATATGGTGCTTGGCCGGGTCTACCAACCTTTGTTGAAGGCACAGGAAGATTGGGGGAAATGCAAGCCTCCGGCAACAAAGGAGCTGCTGGATTCAATGACAAGCCTTCGTGCGATGATGGGTGAGGCAATCGACAACTTTAAGGATAGCATCAGGCTTGATCCGCCAGACAAGGATATCATGGATAAAGTCGAGAACAAGTTGAAGTCTTTCGAGCAAATGTCTACTAACACCATCGTTGTCACACACTGCGTAAGCATGTGTTATAGCTGGATGACCAAGATGAGCGCTCTCATAGCTGAGGCTGATGGCCCCTCTGGTAAGCGGGATGAAGATCCGGGCCCTCGGTCGGAATTTCAGAGATGGAGGATTCGAGCGCAGAAGTTTTCAACCGTCCTTGACCAGCTTCAACAGAATGACTTTCGGAAGGTGCTCGGTGTGCTGAAAGAAGCAAAGAACAATGATGATGAGGCTGTTAAGTGCATGAAGCAGTGGAGGGTTCTGGATAATGATTTGACTGACTGTTCGAACGAAGCTAAAGACAATCTAAAATATTTAGGAACATTGGATAAATATTTCGAGATCCTTTACAATGGCACAGTAGCGGAGGTTGAAGAATCCCTTCCGGCGCTGCTAAACAACGTCAAGATGATGCAGCAGATCTCAAGGTACTACAATACTAGCGAGAGAATGACAACCCTTTACGTGAAAATCTCAAATCAGATCATCGCATGTTCCCGACGCAACCTCACAGCGGCGGGAAAGCCTTGGGATCAGAACTGTCAAGAGCTTGTCGCGCATATGGCTCTAGTGCGAAAATTGTACAACTCATACCTTGAGCAATATGAAGTGACCAAGAATAAGAATGACCTGACAACCAAGGTCTCAACTGAACCAGAAATAGATGAAACGATTGTTTTCGGGAAGGTGGAAGCTTTCATTCGTCGTGTCGAGAAATGTGGAGAAATATTCACAACGATCGGTCAGTTCCGTGACACAGCAAAACATTCAATAGAAGGAATGGAATCCATCACTGCAAAGTTTTCACAGATTGTGGATGACATGCGGCGTAAGCCTTACGATATCTTTGATTTCAACAAGGCTTCGTTCGAGAGGGACTACCTGGACTTTCAGGCTGCGATCCATGATTTGGAGGCGTTACTACAAGGGTTCATTAACACATCCTTCGAAACGATCCCTTCGACAGAGGCTGCTTTGGATCTTCTTGCAAGATTCCAGAAGATTATTACGCGAGAATCACTTCAAGCAGATTTAGATCAAAAACAGATGGTCATCTTTCAAAACTACGGTCTTGATCTTGACTTTGTGCAGCGGACATACGAAAGACACAAGTCAGATCCTCCACTGGTACGTACGATGCCTCCTGTCGCAGGATGTATAACATGGTCTAGACAGCTGTTACGAAGGATCGAAAAGCCTATGGCAAGTTTTGCGTCGAGTACGCAGATCATGGCAACAAAGGAGTCGAAGAAAATAATTAAGACCTATAACAAGGTCGCTACGGCACTAATCGAGTTTGAGACGCTTTGGCACGAGGCTTGGTGCTTGTCAATTGAAGCGGCTAAAGCAGGACTGCAAGCGACACTGATCGTTAGGCACACAGGATGTGTACGATTGTACGCAAATTTTGACCCCGAAATTCTGCAGCTGATTCGTGAGGCGAAGTGTCTGAAAAGTCTCGGAGTACTAGTGCCAGAGAAGGCTCAGATGCTGCTAATGCAGGATGACAAGTTCAAGACTCAGCATGGGCGATTATTATTCACCCTAAAAGAGTATGACAGGGTTATTCACCGTATTAATCCCGTTGTCAGTGGACTCCTCAAGTTCCAGTTAGAGAATCTTGACAAAGAGATCGAAGCTGGCCGTTTGTCCGTGACCTGGACATCGCTTTCAATCGATGACTTTTTGAGTAAAATAGAGCATTTGCTAATGAAATTAGACGATGTACTAACAAAGATGAATGATATCATTGAGTCTAGAATTGAGAGCAACCTCAAGATTATCAGTAAAGAGCTTCTTGTGGACCTTGATGAAGAAAAGCTCCCCTTCCAGGTGGAAGATTTTGTAATGATTCAAGACGCTTACATCAAGGACATGTCAGTGTTTATGGACTCTAAGAACCTAGAGGTGGAATTGGCAGTTGCGGACTTGTTAGAGCTCGTCGATACGATCGCAGCGGCTGAGAGAGCAGTTGGAGGCACGAATCGTGGAGCAAACCCCGCGGCAATCCCTAAACTTGTGCAACATTACAACAGACTAATGTATCACTCCGTGCTTACGAGTATCAAGGCGTCTTACACTCTCATTAAGAAACGCGTCTACAGCGGTGGGAACAAAAGTGGTGGTCTCTTGAGTTCCATGAAGCCTAAAGAAAGTTTATCCAAGTCATTTTTTTCCTCTGTTGTGGAGATTGCCATGGAGGTATCCCCTGTGGTCTGCGTAATGCGACCCTCGTTAGTCAATATCCAAGACGTCATTAACAGAGCGGCAATCTCGATTCTCCGCGCTGCCAAGAGAATAATTGCATGGGGTAACAGTAAAAACGTTACTACCAGAGCGTCATGTGGAAGTTTCTTTGAAGAGTTGGCCGGAGAGAAGGAGGTCGTTAAGTATGTCCTAATGCTCACAGGTGCTCTTCTTGGAGCAAAGATTGAACTTGACTTGTATCTCGAATCCTATATGAAGTTTTCGCATCTCTGGACTAAGAATATGCAGAATGAATACAATAAGTTCTTGGAGCAGGATCCCTCGCTTGAGAACTTCGACGATCAGCTGTGTTATTATATGGAAGTCGAGAAGGAGATTGATAATATGCCAGAAATGAATCAAATCGGAGTGATTGCCATGGAACTTACAAACGTGAAACAGACACTAAGTTCATTCACGACGCTATGGAAGTCTCAGTATACTATGAATTTGCTCCAAATTGCGAGGGATGACTTAAATTTACTTGTTGAATACATGAATAATACGACAAGAAAATTTAACATGAATGTTGAAAGTTTGGATGACGTTCGAAAGGTGATGGGTATGATGGCTGAGGTACGAGACAAAGAGAGCATTATTGAATGGGACTTTGGTCCTTTGGAAGAAAAATACAGCCTTCTTCAGCGCTTTAATGTGAAGGCACTGACGACTGAGGAGACTTTTATGGTTGGTGATCTCCGCAAGAATTGGGTGAAGCTTAAAGCTCTTACCGAGAACGTGGGAGGTGCCATTGGGGCACGGCAGGCCAGGTTCAAGACAGATCTCGTAAACAACGTCAAGAGGTTTAAGGTTGATGCCAAGGACTACCGGGCATCATTCATGAAGAGTGGCCCAGGGGTCCAGGGTATCTCTCCAGACGAGGCGATCTCGAGGCTTGCAAAGGCGGAGAGAGAGTTCGGTGACTTCGACAGACGGTATACATCTTATAACGCCGGTGAAATTTTGTTTGGAATGCCTCAAACAAACCTGGATGAGATCACCAAAACAAGGAAGGAGCTGAAGCTATTGAAGCAGCTGTACGGTCTTTACGAAACTGTGGACAACACGGTATCGGAGTACAATGACATTATGTGGATAGATGTGCTAGCAAATGTCGATGAAATGACCAATACTGTCAATGAGTTCCAGAGGCAATGCAAAAACATGCCTCGAGCTCTAAAAGACTGGGCTGCTTACACCGATTTGAAAAAGAAAATTGAGGATCTCCTGGAAACTGTACCATTACTTCAGTATCTCTCAAACAAGGCCATGCGCCCCCGTCATTGGGCTGCTGTCGAGGAGTCTTGCGGCGTTAAATTCAACATGGACCCTGATACTTTTAAAGTAGGGATGTTGCTGGAGGCGAATCTCATCAAGGTGAGCGAGGAGATTGAGGAAACTTCTGCTGGAGCAACGAAGGAGTTGAATGTTGAGACCAAACTCCACGAGATAGAGGAACAATGGGCCGATGCTGTCTTTGCGTTTGCTGGTTATAAGGGAAGGAGTGGAGTTTGGATCCTTAGAGGAGGCGAAGCCGGGGAAATCCAAGAAGCTCTTGAGGAGAGCCTTATGAATCTCGGAGGTATGGCAAGCTCGAGGTACGCTCTACCATTCAAAGAGGATGTCGACTTGTGGTTGGCAAAGCTCGGTGAGACAAGTGAGGTCATTGAACGCTGGCTATATCTGCAGATGCTTTGGATGAATCTAGAAGCGGTTTTTACGGGTGGAGATATCGCAAAACAATTGCCCCAAGATTCAAAACGCTTTGTGGCTATCGATAAGACATGGATCAAGTTGATGTCGAAAGCTGTAGAGACTCGTAACGTAGTTGGGCTATGTTACAATCAAGAGATGCTCAAATTCTTGCAACCTCTGATCGAAGGACTTGAGACTTGTCAGAAATCTTTAGCTTTGTATCTCGAAGGAAAGCGAGCTTTGTTTCCTCGATTTTATTTCGTAGCCGATCCAACGCTATTGGAGATTCTCAGCCAGGGTTCGGATCCCCCTGCGATTCAGCCGTACTTCCAAGCTTGTTTCGATTCAATTGATTTCGTGACATTTGATGACAAAGATAAGAAGAAAATCACACAAATTAATGCCAGTCTAGGGTCGGAGAATGAGACAATTGATTTAACCACTCCGGTCAATGCCGAAGGTAACATTGAGGACTGGATGTACAAGATAGAGTTAGAAATGCGAGCAAGTCTTCATGATATCATTCGACAAGCATCTGTTGACTGTCTCTCCCAAGACATAAAGACTTTTATCAAGGGTTATAACGCACAGACGTGCCTGTTAGGTATCATGCTGCAGTGGACTCTGGAGTCCCAAGACGCTATCTTCAGGGGAAAAACCGATAAGAACGCTCTGCAAGTTCAAAAAACGAAGGTAACGCAGCTCATGACCGACCTGTGCCTGATGACTACCGACGATACGCTTGGAAAGAGGGACCGGCGCAATGTTGAGACGATGATCACAATTGAGGTGCATCAGAAGGATGTCTTTGACGAAGTCTTCAAAAAGAAGCTCAAAGATCCTACCGATTTCTTCTGGATGAGTCAACTCAGGTTCTATTATCGCACCGACATAGACAACACCTCGTGTGAATGCTGCGACAGGGCCTTCCCGTATTGCTACGAGTTCCTTGGCTGTGAAGAACGACTCGTCATCACACCCTTGACAGATAAATGCTACGTAGCGCTCACTCAGGCACTAGGGATGATCAAGGGTGGAGCTCCCGCAGGTCCAGCAGGTACTGGTAAGACTGAATCAGTGAAAGATCTCGCCCGTGGTCTCGGAAAGTATTGTGTTGTGACCAACTGTGGTCCTGAGATGGACATCAAAGCCACCGGTAAGATCTACAAAGGTCTGGCGATGTGTGGCGCATGGGGATGCTTCGACGAGTTCAACAGGATTGACCTCGAAGTGCTCTCTGTATGCGCTCAACAGATCGCCTGCGTACTCAACGCCATCAAAGATAAAGTAAAAACTTTTCAATTTCTCGACGGTCAAACACTCTCCATGAATACTGACGTCGGTTACTTCATCACCATGAACCCCGGTTATGCTGGCCGGCAGGAGCTCCCTGAGAATCTCAAAACTCTCTTCCGCGGCGTTATGATGATGGTTCCCGATCGTCAGATTATCATGAAGGTCAAGTTGGCTGCCGCAGGCTACCAAGAGTACCAACCCCTCTCTATCAAGTTCCACGTGCTATATGGGCTTTGTGAACAGCAGCTTTCAAAGCAACCCCACTATGACTTCGGTCTTCGAAACATCCTTTCAGTGCTCCGCACTGCTGGAGCTCAGCTCCGTGCTGACAAGAAGGATGTTGAGGCTAAACCAGGAAGCAAGCCAAAATCTGAATCATATTTGCTTTGCCGCACACTACGAGATATGAATATGTCAAAGTTTGTGGCGGAAGACGTAGGACTCTTCGTTTCCCTCATTGCAGATCTGTTCCCTGGTCTGAATCCAGAGAAGGCCGTCTTTCCTGAGATTGAGAAGGCGATAGGTGAATGCTGCGCTGTAGTCGGCTTACAACTGCACCCCTCATGGGTGGGGAAGATAATTCAATTGTACGAGACGTACCTTGTGAGACATGGGATCATGGTTGTCGGCGCTGCAGGCTGCGGTAAGACGAACATCACATACATGCTTCGTGACGCCCTCTCAATCGTATTTAACAAGCACACTTCAGTCAAAATGAACCCAAAGGCGATTACACCGAAACAAATGTATGGATGCCAAGATCCCGTAGCTAATGAGTGGACAGAAGGGACTTTTACAGCTCTATGGCGTAAGTCTAACGATCCCAGAAAGTCGAAAGGCGTCAACCCATGGATGGTAATGGACGGACCTGTGGACGCCATTTGGATCGAAGATCTTAATACTGTGTTGGATGATAACCGTATGCTTACTGTGGCCAATGGTGACCGCATTCCAATGGCGCAGAATATGAAAATCATGTTCGAGCCAGAAGATCTTCGTAACGCTTCCCCCGCAACAGTATCTCGAGCGGGTATTATTTATGTTTCCTCCACGGATCTTGGATGGGCTCCGATCGTAGACAAATATCTCTCGGAACGAACCAACTCGAAGGAAAGGGAGCAGTTGAGGCCTCTGTTTGGCAAGTACCTCGAACCTGGAGTGAAGTTCAATTTGGAATCTGGATGCAAGCAGATGATGCCAGTTGTTGACATGAACCTTGTTACGACTTGCCTTTCAATTTTGACTGGTATCCTTCCAGAACTGAAGGAGAAGGATGAACCCATGGCCCCTCAAAAAATGGACCGTGTCATGATCCAAGCCTGTCTTTGGTCCTGTGGAGCTCTGTTTGAGCTAGCTGACCGCGAAAAGTACGAGGAACACTTGAGAAGCATAAAAGACAATCAGATGCCTCCTATAAAGGAAGCGAAGTCCGCTTATGACTGGGCTCTGAGCGCGACTTTTGAGTGGGAAGATTGGGTATCGCAAAAACTTGTGGCGGACCCTCACAAATTCGACTATGCGTCACTTTTGGTACCTACGATGGATTCCGTTCGCTTGCATTACTTCATGCAGCTAATGCTGAATCAGAAACGTCCAGTCCTATTGGTAGGAGGGCCAGGCACAGCAAAAAGTAGTGTGTCGATGATGTACATTGAGAATCAGCCAAAGTCATCGTACTTATTTAAGTTGATCAACTTTTCATCGGCGACGACTTGTCAAATATTCCAGAACATCATAGAGTCTTCTGTTGAGAAGAGATCGGGTAAAATCTTCGGACCTCCCGCAAATAAGAAGCTCATCTGCTTTCTTGATGATGTAAGCATGCCTGAGATTAACGTTTGGGGTGATCAGCCCACACTGGAGATAATTCGTCAGATTGTTGAATTAGCATTTTTGTGGAACCTAGAGAAATCAAAAGCTGGCGAGCAGCAGCTAATCGAAGATTTGATTTATATCCTTGCCATGAATCATCCTGGTGGTGGTAAGAATGATATTCCTCACCGCATGAAACGTCACTGTGCAAATTGGAACATCCCAATGCCATCGATGTCGTCAATCCATCAGATCTTCGGATCAATCCTGCGGCTTCGATTCACAGACAAAGATTTCCAAAAGAACGTACTTGACGTCTCAGAAAGCCTTGTTGACCTTACGATGAGTCTGTACGAAAAGGCAAAAACTAAGCTTCTGCCTACTCCAGCCAAGTTCCATTACATCTTCAATCTCCGTGATGTCTCTCGAGTGTTCCAGGGCATTATGACCATCCCTCTGAAAGTCCTGACAAACCCAACAAACACCAATTTAAAGAGTGATCAATTTCTCTTGGTCTGTTGGCGTCATGAATGCCTTCGCGTATATCAGGACAAACTCATAACGCAGGACGACAAGGATTGGCTGGACAAAACTATCGTCGGTATTGTAATGGCTAAGTTTGAAACTGTCATTCCAAAAGACAGGATTGAAGAACAGCTGTATTTGGTGGACTTCCTCAATAACGCCCCTACTGATCCTGAGACTGGCGAGCCTACAGGTCCGCGACCCAAGGTGTACGAGGCAGTTAAGAATCTGGACGCGTTGAGGGATCGTGCGCAGGCTTTGATGGAAGAAATGAATGATGGTCTCAAAGTAGGAAAGATGTTTTTGGTTCTGTTTGATGATGCTGTCAGGCATATGGCTCGTATTTCCCGCATTATTATGATGCCACGAGGCTCGGCGCTTCTTGTCGGTGTCGGTGGCTCAGGGAAGCAGAGCCTGACCCGACTCTCTACATACATTGCGAACTATCAGCGATTCCAAGTCACAGTTAGCAAGACTTACAACCAAAATAACTTACTCGAGGATATTCGTGGGCAGTATGCTCTTGCAGGAATGGCAAAACCTGTTACATTTGTATTTACGGATGCCGAAGTCAAGGATGAAGGGTTTCTTGAGTTTATCAACATGATTCTATCGACAGGAGAAATTCCAGGTCTGATTCCAAAAGACGAAATGGAAGCAATTATTGGAGAGTGTTCAGGGGCGTTTGAGAAAGAGTTCCCAGGCGTTGAATTCAACCGTATTATGATCATCAAGTACTTTTACTCGCGAGTCCGGGCCAACTTGCACATCGTGCTATGCTTCAGTCCCGTGGGAGAGAAGTTCCGCGATCGCGCACTAAAATTTCCTGCGCTCTTCTCAGGAACTACGATTGATTGGTTCTTGCCATGGCCGCAGCAAGCGCTAGAGCGAGTGGCTAACGCATTTCTTTCTGATTTCCCAGTGAAAGTTGATAATGACCGTATGAAAAAGGAACTAGTCAACTTCATCGCGAACACGCACTTGATGGTGACAGCAGAGTGCGAGCAATACTTCTCACAGTTCAGGCGCAATGTTTATGTCACGCCTAAATCATATCTCTCGTTCATTGATGCTTACAAACTGGTGTATAAGAAGAAGTATGATTCAATCAATGAGGAGGCGGAAAAGATAACTAATGGGCTTCTTAAATTAGCGGAGGCTGAGGAGGACGTAGCCAAGATGAAAATTGAGCTTGCTGAGACTGAGAAAGTGCTTGCAAAGACTGCAGAGCGCATTGAAAAAATGGTAGTTAATTTAGGCATCAAAGCGGGGAAAGCAGAGAAGGTCAAAGCAGAGGTGCTTATTACCAAGAATGACCTTTCAGAGGTTGCAGCTAAGATTGGTGCAGATCGTGACGAGACGAATAGGGATTTAGAGGCTGCGCGTCCAGCGTTGCTGGCTGCAGAAACGGCTTTGGATGCTATTAAACCTGATGACATAAAGAGCTTGAAGGCTCTGAAGAATCCTCCTAACATTATTAAGCGTATTTTTGACGGTGTTATCATCTTGAATCGGCAGATGATCGACCCGGTGAAGATTGATCCTGAGGTTAAGACTAAAGGCGGTAACGACACTATCCTAGCCTCATTTGGTATTGCTGCAAAGATGATGAACAACCCCAAATTCCTGGATGAGCTTAAATGTTTCAACACAGACACAATCACTGAGGAGACTTGCGAGCTTATGTTCCCTTACCTGGAAATGGACGACTTCACGACAGAGATGGCAGCAAAAGCCTCTGGTAACGTTTCTGGTCTTTGTGATTGGTGCCGAGCGATGGTCAGCTATTATTTTATTGCAAAATTTGTTGCACCGAAGATCGAAGCGTTGAAGGTTGCTGAAGCGCAGCTGTCTGTAGCTAATGCCTCGTTGAAGCTGGCTGAGGACGAGCTGAATGAAAAAGAGGCCGAACTTAAAGGGTTGAACGATGAATTCGATGCAGCAATGTCGGAAAAGCAGAAGACCCAGGATGAAGCCGACATCACCGTCGCTAAGATGTCTGCTGCGAATCAGCTTATAAACGGTCTTGGTGGTGAGAAGGTTCGTTGGACTGCCCAATCGAAAGAGTTTGCATCCACTATCAGAAAACTTGTAGGTGATGTGGGACTATGTTGTGGCTTCGTATCTTATTGCGGACCATTTAACGGGACTTTCCGAGACAAGCTCCTGAACCGACGCTTCAGGGGAGACTGTGATGATCGAGGCATCCCTTTATCATCCGTCATCGAACCTGTAAAGTTCTTGCTAGAAGAACTTCAACTATCACAGTTTGCATTAGAAGGATTGCCGACTGATAAACTCTCCTTAGAGAATGGCTTGATGACCACGAAAGCTACCCGATGGCCCATTATGATCGATCCACAGAATCAAGCCAATACCTGGATAAAGAACCGTGAAGGACCGAACAATCTGCGAGTATGCACACTGTCCGACAAGAGATTCCGTCAGTATCTTGAGGACACGATGTGCAATGGCGACCCATTGTTGATACAGCATATTGAGTGTGAGGTCGACCCAGTGTTAGACCCTGTGTTGAACAAGCTAATCATTCGGCAAGGGCGAAGTATGAAGATCAATCTCCCTGACAAGGAAGGCTGCGATTACAACGATAAATTCAAGTTGTACTTCACGACGAAACTCGCGAATCCTCATTATACTCCTGAGTTATCTGCTCAGACCACAATTATTGATTTCACAGTGACGATGCAAGGGCTGGAAGACCAATTATTGTCTATTGTCGTGCTTCAGGAGCGACCTGACTTGGAGGATCAGCGTCAAAAACTATTAAAAGAGATTGCCATGTACAAGACAAAGGTATTGGAACTTGAAGCCCAGCTTTTGTATAAGTTGGCAAATGTGGTTGGAAATTTGTTAGACGATAAAGACATTCTCGACGTGCTGAACAATACTAAAGTCACTTCAGTGGAGGTAGCTGAAAAACTCAAGGCTGCCTCAGAAACCCAAGCAAGCATTCAAGCAACATGCGAAGATTATCGTCCTGTCGCGACAAGAGGATCCATTATCTATTTCTTATTCACGGAGTGCTCGAATATTGATCCGATGTATCAGAACTCCCTGAAACAGTTCTTAGAACTATTTGATCTTGCGATGAATCGGGCTGAGCCGAATGCGAGTGTTGCACTTCGTTGCAAGAACATTATTGAACAGTCAACACATGTGACATGGTTCTACTTTACTCGCTCGGTATTCGAACGGCACAAACTCCTCTACACGTTGCTTTTGACTCTAAAAGTGGCAATGAGACTCGGTGATGTTAAGTCAGAAGAATTCGGTTGCCTGTTGAAAGGAGGAGCCGCGCTAGATTTGAAAAGCCAGAAGAAGAAGCCTGCCGAGTGGATGCCAGACAACTCATGGTTAAACTTATGCCAACTTGGGTTGACTTTTCCAGTTTTTCGTGACGTGACCAACACGATCACCTCGAATGCAGACGCGTGGCATGATTGGTATGACTTTGAGGATCCTGAAGCCCAGCCTATTCCCGATTATCAGGGAAGAATCACTGTCTTCCAGAAACTTTGTCTCGTAAGGGCTTTCCGAGAGGATCGTACGTCTGTCGTAGTCAAGGAATATGTCGCATCGTCGATTGGGAAGAAATATCTGAATTTTCCTCCACTTGATCATGAGGCAACTTGGGCAGAAAGTTCTCCTCGTGTTCCTCTTATATTCTTGCTCTCTCCCGGATCAAGTCCTGATGAGCAGATTATGTACATGGCCAAAAAGAAGAAGATCCGTGTGGATGCCATTTCTATGGGACAAGGGCAAGAGATCAAAGCTGCAGAGATGATGAAGGCGGCAGTTATCAATGGCTCGTGGGTGTTACTGCAGAACACCCATCTTGGACTTGCATACATGCGAACTCTAGAAGGTTACCTCGGAGGGCTTGAAGATGTGGAACCAAATTTTCGCCTTTGGATTACTTCAGAACCTCATCCGGCGTTCCCTATTGGTCTGTTACAAATTGCCATCAAAATGACAGATGAACCTCCTTCTGGTATGAAAGCAGGTCTCTGGAAATCCTATAACTCATTCTTGACTCAGGACTGGCTTGAGGCAGTTAATCGTGACGAGTGGCGTCCAATGCTGTATGCCCTCTGCTTCCTTCATTCGATTGTACAGGAAAGGCGTAAATTTGGAGCTCTTGGGTTCTGTATTCCATATGAGTTCAACTCTGGTGATCTTGATGCATCAGCCATGTATCTTAAGAACCATATGACAGAGGTAGAACTAAAAAAAGGTTCACCTAATTGGAGTGCAATCGTCTACATGGTATGCGAGGTGCAGTACGGAGGGCGCATCACAGACACCCTAGACAAGGTTCTTTTTGCACAGTATGGAAATCAGTTGCTGACCCCAAAGATATTTGAGCCAGGGTTTGAGTTCTCGACTGGATATAAATGTCACAAGTTCGGAAACCTGGCCATGTATCACGAAGTGATTGAGACTATGGCTCCTGAAGACCATCCAAACGTATTTGGTATGCATGCGAATGCTGATTTGACTTACCGATCGAAAACGACCAAGGAAATGCTTGAGACCGTCATGGATATCCAACCAAAGGATGCAGGTGGTGGCGGTGATGGTGGTCCCACAAGGGACGAAGTTGTTTTGATGCTCTCAAGCAAAATGTTACAAGACATTCCGAAAAATTTCAATTTTGTTGAAGTCCGTAAAAACATCGAGAAGCTCAATGGAGGGGCTACAGCTCAACCGAAGCCATTGAACATCCATCTTAAGCAAGAAATAGACCGCATGCAGATTATCATTTCGCTTACACGCAAGACCTTGCAGGGCCTAGAACTTGCTATTGCAGGTACTGTGATTATGACTCCTGATCTTGCAGATTGTGGTACGTGCCTGTTTGATGCCCGTGTACCTGGCGCCTGGTTGAAAAAATCCTGGGTGGCACCGACTCTAGGGTTGTGGTTTGGTTCTGGTCTGGTCCAACGTACAGCAGAGCTTGTGCTGTGGTTAGAAGGGGGACGACCCAAGTCATTTTGGCTCACTGGTTACTTCAACGCGCAGGGTTTTCTAACAGCTGTTCAACAAGAAGTGACACGCAGACATCAGGGCTGGTCTCTTGATGACATCCAAGTCTACACGGAGGTTACTGCTATGGAAAAGGAAGACGTAGAGAAAAAGGATCGCTTAGAAGAGGGAGTCTATGTATGGGGACTCTTCCTGGAGGCCGCTGCATGGGACAAAAAAAAGAATGGTGGTCAATTGGTTGATGCGCCACCAAAGAAACTTTTTTGTCCTGTTCCTGCTATGCTTGTGACGGCAATCAAAAGGGGTGAGAAGAAAACGTCCCAAGACTACAGTTGCCCATGCTACACGATCCCAAAGCGCACAGGTCAATTTTTCGTTTTCGTAGCAAATGTAAAGACCGAAGAAAACCCTGGGAAGTGGGTGTTGAGAGGGACGGCCCTCTTGTGTAGCAAGGATTAGGTTTGAACAGAATGTTTGGTGGTATCTAGTTAGTATCTAGATAGCACGTCCGTATAGTACGTTCAGTCGGTTCAGTGGAGGCAAAAAGGGCTTGAAGCCCACGCACAAACGAAGTAAATTAAGCACCTGCGGTTGGGGACTATGTTGGGACTGCGGGTAAAATCACAGGACCCCCGGAAGTTGCAGCCAAGGTTATGAGTTAGGTTGTGTAATATTCTGATATATATTAGATGTATATAGTAAGTGTATTATTTACATGATGTTCTTCAATCTCGTAATATAATATGAATATAA
>Ga0138280_1294339_pt1 | contig 13926 bp, 1 predicted proteins | sample M_140625_M_mt_FD_106909 | JGI IMG/M metagenome (GOLD analysis project Ga0138280, IMG submission 106909) | Freshwater microbial communities from Lake Montjoie, Canada - M_140625_M_mt (Metagenome Metatranscriptome) | ecosystem: Environmental > Aquatic > Freshwater > Lake | place: Canada: Quebec...
AGGTGCGTGGCTATAGTTATGGCTAATAAGCTTCTTCTCTCTGCAACTCACTCCATTAGCAAACTAAGAAAGCAAGTTTGGCCGATATTTGAACTCAAATTTGAATCCACAATAGAACATAGAAAAATAACTTCTTTTTCTAAATTGTACGTAAAATCAGGACTTAGTCCACTGCCTGCGACCTTTCGGTCGCTGGCTGATATCAGCTGAACCTGGCTTTCTCGACGGTCGTGGGGAAGACATACTCAGGCCAAGAGTCCGCTTCCCGGTAAACACGAGATATAAATAATTCTTCATCTTCTGTGATCAGCATTCCAAGTAAATCAGATAGAGTAATAGTGATGGTGATATAGATATTGATATAGATATTGATGTAGACATTGGAGAGTGGAGCTCGTCCCGGTTATAAAAGGCGACATCATTCGTAGGCGGATGCTAGCTAGTTGTGGAGCTAGAAGGCGAAAACCACCTTTCGTTACTACGATTGTTGTTGCGTCGACGGCGCTGTCCCGAGTGTTGTGACTCGAGTAAGGAGGACCCTTGTTTTGCGCGTTGTCTTTACAATCCAGAGTGATTGTTTTGCGCGTTGTCTTTACAATCCAGAGTGAGCCAGAAGATAGCGTGTGTGGTGTAGTCCAGCAGACTTGGAGTAGATAGCAGAGAAAGAAGAAGAATAAGTAGATATACATCGGTATGAAGATGCTAAGCTCCCACAATCAAAATAGACGGGTCAATCATAGCAGAGTACATATTTGGTTGTTGTACATAAGATCGTCGTAGCCCGCAAGAGATTTAATATGTTGAGGTGCGTGGCTATAGTTATGGCTAATAAGCTTCTTCTCTCTGCAACTCACTCCATTAGCAAACTAAGAAAGCAAGTTTGGCCGATATTTGAACTCAAATTTGAATCCAAAATAGAACATAGAAAAATAACTTCTTTTTCTAAATTGTACGTAAAATCAGAACTTAGTCCACTGCCTCACCTTTGTGTTAGTAAGCCGGTGGTTATAAGGGCACATGAAGATGGCATCGGCAGTGGTGAGTCGATTTACGCGCATCCCCGGAGATGCTGGCTATAAACGAAGATAAAACGGACTGGGGTTTTAAAATTCCCCAGGTCCCTCCCGCTGATGACAATCCGGGAGAAAGCAACGCAATATCAGTTCCCACCTAAGTGCCACAACAGGTACTCCTTGGTGAATCTGCCCTTGCTCAATCGTCAGAGGCACACAACATAGCCGCACCACGCTTAATCCAGAATTTTTGTTTTTTCGAGGTTGGAAGTCGTATGGGCAACACAAAATTAGTAGAGTGGCCTGTCGTGGCCAAAACTCCTCTACGCATGCTTGTCTTATAAACAGGACATTTGTAGTGAGGTTCACCATCCTCAAGAACCGTCGGTCCATGCTTTGCGATTATGTCCGTTGATAGCATTGTCATGCAATGGATTACAGGCATTGGAGTAAGTAATTGCTTTGGCATTTGAGTGTTTATCTCTTTAATCTTCGGATCCCACCTGAATGCCTCTGCCAATAACCCTTCGACATAGACGCCACACTCCGGCTTAGTCTTTGGCCTTGCATCATGCAGTTCGAAGTCGAGTTCAACTGTATCAATCGCATATTGATTGCCTCGGGCGAAATTCTGAAGGGCTCCAGTGAGGAATGCAGGAGGAAAGTAGAAGCCTGAAAACCAAAACACTACAGGCTGCCCGTTCATGTACCAGTCTTGAAAGAACTTAAGTCGAGCCAAGCAGTCGTTGTAGTAGGCAGCAAGGGGTTTAAGAGAGGGGAACGACTTTCCAAGCCATAACTGAGGCACTTTACCATCGAAGAATGCGTTGTAGACTTCATTAAGATCATTTGACATGAGGACTAAGCCCTTCATGGCCTTCCGGATGTTGATCAAACTTGGGCGCATGACTGAAGTAAGATTGTTGAAACGAATCATCTCTTGAGCGAGGACGGTGTTCATTGACTCCTCGTACATCGTAGGGTATTTGAGCATCACCTCCTCAACATTAAAGTCTGGGGGAAGCTTATCCAAGATGTCCCGAGCTAAGTTATCGACTATTTGCTCTTTGCTCATACCTCCACCTGAACCACTAGATTGCGCCTGGGTGCTTAAAATGGCATCGAATAATTCTGTCACTTCCTTGTTATCCTTTGCAATATCCGCATTGTCATCCATACCAAAAATCTTCGGGGTCTGAACAATCGGAAGTGTTTTGGCGAACTCTGGATACGACTCGTATGGGCCAAATAGCGGGACAACGTAGATCGGGTCATCGAATGTATGACCGTCCTTCATGATATCGGGGCTATAATAGTCCTCGAGGATGGTGCTAAGGCATCTGCGGTCATGGTCATCAGTGACACGTCCACCGTAATTACACTGCCCAGCAAGATACGTCAAGGCCTTGTACGGGATGAAATCGTAAGTGTTCAAAAAGATGTTCAACTGCCGGATGCAAATGCGGAGATCTGTCTCGTTAAATTCATATGCAATATTCCAACCAACAGGTCCAAAGTTTCTCCTGTCCTGGATCACAGCATGGAAGGTACATAGACCCCATAGAAGCTTCCGGAACGCTTCTGGCTGGTTACAAGAGTCAAAGAAGGCTTGATCAGAGATGGGATCGGTTAGGTACGATCCAAGGATGTTGTTTCGAAGACCTTTAGGAGGTTCGTTGATCATTTTGACACCGTTTTGAAGGATTGATACTGGAAACGCGCTCGACGGGGCAGAAGTGAGCCATAACCTAAAGTCGTTCTTCACTGTGGCAGGTGTAAACTCCTCGACCATTTTCTCTAATTTTGACATCCAACTCACAAACAAATGGCAATTTTGAAGCACTACCCACCCCCCATTTGCACATCCGTCTTTAATATACCTCTCAGCCTTTTTGTCTTGACCTTGGCCTAAACTGAGGGCCAACAGCTTGTCGCCCTTCACTCCTACGGTTGCACCAAATGACCTCAGCTGGGCCATAGGATCTTGGCCTGCACACAAGATAAACACCAAGGGCGTAACGCAAGTAGAATCGTTGACGCAATTCTCCAAATTGAACGGTGGAGGCTCTACATAATACTGCCCCAACGCCATGGACACGTACCTGATCATTCCAGCCACCAGCTTGTCGCCGCGTAAGCACCGGAGCAGCAGCAAGTGATAGAACGAGCCCAAGGAGAAGTCCGGCCCTCCAAACTTCCCCATGGATGCAGGCCAAGCAAGGTCCTGCGGAGCGACGGAATCGAAAATCTCCTTCAAGGCGTCAATGTTCTTGGCGACCGCGTCTGTGAGCCCTTGGAAGATGGGGAAGCCCTCAGAGAGTTTGCACATCTCTGACCAAGATTTGTCGTTCAACCACGACTTGGCGGGGTTGCGAGGGGGGTCTTTTGGCTCCCCGACGCCTCCAGTGATCAGAAATCTCCACAGCGTCATATCCATGGTGCCGTCGATCTCGTTCTTGATCGCTATCGTCATTATGAGTGAGAGGAGCAGCTTATCTTTCTCAAAGATGGAACGGCAGCAATTGCGATAACATTCCCGTTTGAAGTATTCGTTCAGGAACTGAAGGCGCTTTGGTACATCCTTCTCATCTTGGGGTTTCTCTGAATCGTCAATACATTTGAGGAAGAGCGCGACAAACCAGCCCAGAGAGTATTGGTACATGGGGTCCACATTACGCAGCGAGTCGATGACGAAATACAAGACAGAGGAAACTTCGGCTCCGGGAAGGTAGCTCTGACGGGCCTTCTCAATGTCTTTCATGATCTTGTCCGCCGTCGCTTGCTTGCGATTGACGTCATCGGAGATGATTTTAGCCTCTCCGAGCACCTTGACTCCGTTTTCATCTTCTAAAATATCCTCCGCCTCCGCCAAGACCTTGAGAATCTGATCTTCCACATCTGCCAGCTTCCTCGCATTTGCCGCGGACTCGAGAGTAAGCTGGACCTTCTTCTCCTCAAGATCTGTTCTCTCCTTGGCTACGAGGAACCCGAGGAGTTGATCCTTGAGACCCTCTGGGGTGATCATGAAATTGATCAGGGTGACTTTAGTTGACACCTCTGGGAGATAGTGGGGATTGGGTAGCTTTGTTGTGATATAAAACTTGAAACTGCTGTGGAACTCTAGCACGGAGTCACCCATTTTGATACAGGGGACACCTCCTGACTTAAATATCTGCTTGAGCAACAACGGCTCCAACACAGGATCCATTTCTTCCAGAATATTTTCAAGAAGCACCGGCGTACCGTACGTGATGGACGATTCGAGTATTTGTACAAATTTTCCGTCTGTAAGTTTGATGATTTGTAGTTTGTTCTCAGCCTCTTTGTTTCGAACCCATTTGTTGGCCTGCTGTTGCGGATCGATTGCCAAAGGCCACCGCCGGGTCATCTTCACGACAATACCGTTGTCGGTGGAGAATCCGTCCTTTGGAAGGCCGTTAATGTGCCAATTTCGAATTTCGACAGGGTCCCCGAGCACTTTCTGGAGTTTGAAGTCACTGGAGCACGTGATTCCTGATGACTGCAAGGCGTTCACCCACTGCGTAATGACCCCTCCACGATAGAGCAAGTCAAAAGGCCCCAGATACGCCACGACACCCGAAGAGATAAGCACATCTCCCGTGAGATCGTCGTAATCCTTAGCCAAGTGCTTCGCCTGTTCCCCCCAACGGCCTTTCTCTCCTCCAAGCCCACTGATCAACTGATTTGCCCGGATGAGTTGTTTCTCGCATTTGTCCGCTTGGAACTCGAGAGTCTCTTTCTTTTCGGTAGCCTCCTTCAGCTGTTTGTTCAGCCCGGAGATCTTGTCTTCGACTTCCTTGAGCATCGCGACCTTAATGGCAAGGGCTGCCTCTACCTCTGCAAGCTCCTTCGTGGCCTTCGCCAAGGACTCCTTTTTTGGTTTCACCATTTTTTCGATACGTTCGTAAACTTCCATAGATAAAACCCACACACACATACCCTCTGCGGCGGCCGAAGACTTTTTGATTACATCCGACTTAAAATTCTCATTCGGGATGTACTCTTTACGTATCTTTGTGATAATCTCCAACGAGATATTATCCTTATCGTAATTTTTGAGCCGGAGTAAGAAAGCGCCGTCGTTCATGGCCTTCTGCGCGGTCGGCCAATAGTCTGCAACCTTTGAACCGGGCTTCTCACCCGCGATCATTACTGGCTTCTCCCCAAGCATCGTCATCACCGCCGACAGGCACAGCTTGACGTTATCTGGCGGCTTCCCCAGCGCCTTGATTTCGGTAATCTGCTCTTTCTTGATCGAATCAAGCGCCTTCTCCGCTTTCGCTAAGGCGGGAATCGCGGCGTCTAAATCCGCTTGACATGACTCCGCCAAAGCGCGAGTCTCGCCAGCGACTTTACTGGCTGAAGCCTGGTCTCGTTCAACGATGACCCGAGTTTCGTTCGCGCCGACACTCTCCACTTTAATAAACTCCATGAGTTCTGCAGTCTCTTTCTTCGCCACGACCAACTTGGGTTGCAATAGTTCAAGATCTCCTTTCATGGTGTCGACCTTGGCTTCTGTCTCTATAAGCTTCGTCAGCCCATTCTTATAGCGATCCCGTAGTTGCGCAACCTTCTTACGATTTACCCCCAAAAGTGACATATACGTCTGTATGAGCTCCAAATACGCTGTGGGCGTAACATAGTTGAATCTTCGTGCCTCCCTTAAGTATTTCGTCGATGTCACGTCTACCGACTGGTGAAACAGGATGCACATGTCGCACACTTTCTGGCGTGTTTCGTCATTCATATCAAGGTCTGCCAGGAAAGTCTCCGCGACAGCCTGAAGAGCATCTGCGGGCCAGGCCGCAAACCAATCGATCGTGGTACAGTTAACGAGGGAGGGAAACATGCGAAGTCTCTCTCGGAACGCATTTCCAATCGGAGAAAACGCCAGCGTGAGGTGGAGATTTTTGCGGCATTCAGATACAAAGAACGCAAAGAGGCCTGGGATGGAAAAATCCGTCTGCCCAGCCTCCTTGGCGGCACGTCGGACACCTTCGGTGATCTCGATCTTCTCCCCTGTTTCAAAGAGGTTCGGGATCTCGCCCGTGTTGAGCATGTTGTTGATGTCTTCTAAGAAAGATGTCTCCTTGATCTGCGTGTCGTTGAACAGGAAGACCATTTGGTTGCCTAGACCCGCCTTCTTGATCAGCTCCTTCATGTTCTCTCTCCAATCTGCCTTAGAATACGACTTGGTAATCTCCACTTGGAAAATATCCATCGACATGATGAAACTAGCAAGGCGAGACAGCGATTGCCGACCAGAGCCTCCTACTCCGACAAGAAGACAATTGCCCTGAGGTTGGCGTAGAACTCGCAGAATTCGGGAAAGATGCTCAATCGCAAACTGAAAAAGGACGATCTTCATTGGTGTTTTTGACTGCGCGTTGTATTCCTCCAGGTAGTCATCCATGCATTTGCCGAGTTCGTCCTCATTGTCCAGCATTTGAATCATGCAGTAGTTTCGGTTGCTTTCGCCATTGGCCCAGTCACCGTAACACAGCCGACGAAGCCCTTCACGAGCAATTTTATTGCGGTCTTTTTCCGTGTCTTTGAAGATCTTCTCGAAGTCCCCTTTGAAGTGTTTCACAACCATGTCCTTCATGAAATCTCGGAACCAGTTGCGGTCGTCGTCGTCCGTGAGACGATCGTGAAATACGCGGAGATTTTCATGGACCCACAACCGGGCACAGGACTCCATATCGGGACAATCATCTGGCTTGATCATGACGATTCCTTGGACGACTTTTCCGAGATCCCGGAGATTGAAGGTATAGTGCGACTTGGACGGGGTAGGTAGCAGCTGTTTTTTAATGGTGTTGAAGGTTTCAATCACACCTTGAACGACGGCTTGATTGCACTTGGCAACAGACCCTGGAAACCCTTGGCCGAAGAAGAAATCGAGTACAGTTACGAAAATACGTTCCATGGAATCATCAGATAGATCACAGAACGCAATAATGTTCATATGCCGGGAGTAGCGTTGAGTGATTGCGTTTTTGCCTCCACCAGGAAAACCCATGGCGTGCACAAAGGATACGTCAACGATCTGACGGAAGCTCTTGTCGCCAACAACGTCATACCACCCTCCATGGTCTGCCCACTGCCGAAGCAGTTCGATCGGCGGCTGGGCTCCATACGTTTCGATGAGGGGCATATTCAAATCATCGACAAACACGACCATTTTCTTTTGGGGAGGAGGTCCAAAAACACCCTTCCTCCTACGATCCAGCTTGAGGTCGATGATGCCCTGGATCTGAACGGATTGAGTCTGCGCTGACATACCCATGAACAGGGGTACGATATGCTCTGATAACCCAGTCATCAGTAGCTCCTGCACATAGACACTCTTCCCTGTACCGGTATTTCCGGTGAACAGACAGGGCTTTGTATGCTCGACAAACAATTTCATCAGCTGAGAGTATCGAACTTTATCGATCGTAGGTACGATAATTTGAGTAAAAGTGGCGCCAGGGGGTACAACATAACGGTCGACAGTTTTCATCCAATCCGTCCATTTCTTGGTCTTTTCATCGAGTGTATAGTCATAGACAGAGCCTGTATCGGGAAATGGTTGCTGGATTACGACCGGTTTTGGCCGTTCTCCGGGAACCAACAGCCCAGTCGCAGCACCGACTATCAAAGGTGAGTTTGCATGGGGATCCGAGAACTTGTCCTCGCCTTTCATCAGTTCCCTGAAGAAGACTGCCCACTTCGTCTGCCCCTCCGTATTGGAGGTGCATCCGCAGGACCAGACCAAAGCGAATAAACTGTAGGCTTCGAGGTAGGTGTCGACATCCTTCTTGCCAATCGCCTTAAACTTATTTTCGTCCATGAAGTTATCTAACAGACAAAACATGAGGTCGCACCAGGTTCGCGCGAGATGCATGGTCTGGGTCTCTACCGGCTCCACCACTGCGCGATGCGCGTACGCATCGAGAGGAGGGAACAACCAATCCATCAACCCTTGCATCTTGGCCTTCATGTTGTCATCGAACGTCGCGGGAAGAGTATTCATCCACGAGACGACCAGTGGGCGCCACCCAATACCAGTGGGCTCCATGTAAACCATGCCACATCGGGACACAGTTGCTGGCGATGCGACTTTGAGATCCATGGTCTCGAAGATGAGATTCATTTTGTTGTTCATTTGGATGATCTCTCCGCTCATGAGGCAAAGCTTCTTGTTGTCATCGAGCACAGTGTTCATGTTCTCGATCCAAATCGCGTCTACAGGCCCATCGAATATGAGCCACTTACGGTCATCGTTGGTATTTTGAGCCTGACCACGGAAGGATTTGGCCAAGACTCCATCGCTCCACTCATGGGATGTAGGATCGAAGTTACCATAGAGGTAACCCATATGAATCGACTTCGGATTGATGGTGATGGTAGTTACTCGATTCTCCCCTTGACCACGCTCCTCCATCTTAGCCAAGGCACCCATCAACACTTGGTACGCTTTGGTCTTCGCAGAAAACGGTAACCCGACAATCATGAAACCGTGCCGGACGATCATCATCTCGAAAATCTGCAGAATATTGGTGAAAAAATTCTCTAGTCCTTGCTTGCCGGGTGGTAGATACTGGAGATTTAATTCCTTTGCCGTCTCTTCCATACCGAGCATAATGTCAGAATAATCGGCTGGGGGCAGGATAAGCCCGGGGAAGAGATCGGACGTGATACCATAGAACAGGGGCACATCGGGTTCTAAAAACTTCGGGAGGTTGACGTCGATGATGGAGCGCAAAACGAGCATGGATTCATCGGCATCTGTGTATCGCCGTTTGAGGTTACCGGCAGCGTTGAGGACTGATTTGACGGCCCTCATACCATAGTCGTAATGATCCTGAGACGATAGCTGCTCAGAGCAGAGTTTGTAAGTCAGCACAATCTTCTGCGCGTTTGAGCGGGCGATTGTGTAGCCGCAGGAGTAGAGAGAGATCTCACCGATGAGGGCGTAGTTAGGGACCATCATCGCGCATGATCGGAATAAGGCTTTGAGGTTGTCAGGGAGTGAGGAGCGTCCGGCGTAACCGGGGTTCATCGTGATAAACACAGCGCAGGAATCTTTGCATTTAAGAAACGTGCCCTCAAAGACGAACTCTTTTTTACCCTCTACAATAGCTTGCTGGATCGTCGAAATTTGTTCCGCAATCACGGAGAGGACCTCGAGGTTGATACGGTTGAACTCGTCGAAACATGCCCAGGCTCCAGAGGCCGCGAGCCCCTTGAAGAACTTGGCCATGGCCAAATAATCAAGACTGTCGGAACAATTAAACACGACGCATTGCGTCGACAGGGCCTTGGCGAGGTCCTTTGTGGTCTCAGTCTTGCCCGTCCCGGCCGGGCCTTCCGGGGCACCGCCCATATTGAGCATCAGAGCACCCATGAGAGTGCGGTAGCAGCGATCCGTAAGCGGGGTGACGACTAATCTGAAAGATGTGCCTAGGTATTCGTACCCATATGGGAGGTTGGCATTGACCATGCGGATGTCGATCGTCCTCGGGCCACCCGCACAACCAGGTTCCTTTCCCCTTCCTTCTGGGTTGAAATAATACCTCAGCTGTGCGAGCCACGAGAAATCCATGATGTTATTGACACCTTCGTTGTAGAGCTCATCCTGAAGTACATCTCGACCGTGGAGGTCCAACGTGACCAACGCACCCAGTGTCGTCCGGTGGTTCTTACTCAGGTCGCCTCGCACCAACGCCACGACGTCTAACATCTGATCCGTGCATATCTTGGCATACTCCCGCAACCCCGCCGTCCCTTTTTCCGATAAGAACTGCTCCGTCTCTTTGGTCCAATACAATTGGTCAACAGCAAGGACGATTTGTCCGGGCCAGGCCAGGATCCAGTCGGTGCGCTTCTGGGTGGGGTATGCGGCAATCGATTTTGCGGCGACATCGACGAGGGAGGCAATCATCACCTCCTCTGTCTTCGACAGCCAAATCTCGACATTACCTTTTGCGAATTTTGGGTTGTATCTTTCAATAAAAGGAACCCGCTCTTTCTCTTTCGAGAACATACCTAACACGTCCATATCAGCAGTGAAATCAAGTTTGTCGATTGCCTCGAAACATTTGCTCAAATGAGGCTGCACTCGATGTGGATCTTTCGTTTCTGAAAGGATCTCCAAAAGTTCTTCGTTTGCGAGGAAGAAAAAGCGAGGGAAGTAGGCGCGTTTCGTCTCCAGGTATGCATTGAGACCTGAAGTTACCTCATCAAGCTTCTTGTTAGCTGCCACAAAGTTCTCAAGCAGGTTTTCCGTTGACGAGAAGGTTAATGTGTTGGGTGCCTTGAAACACAAATCCATGGTTGACTTCCAGATGATGTCGACCTCCTTGAACAGCTTGCCTTCCTTGGGCATCTGCCGCATAATGTCCTCGGAACCAAAGATAGGTGAAAGGTACATCCAGGCCGACTGGCATTTCAACCACCCGTCCAAAATGTCCTGCATGCGAATGAGCTTTTTCTCCCAATCCTGGCATCGGACTTCGTGTGGCTTAATATACGGAGAGCCCTTCATCGTCTGGGTCTTCATGATGTGGTCGTCCAGCAAGGTCTGCATGTCGTCCACTCCGCGCAGGATGAACGTCTCCCCGTCTTTGGTCCTTACGATGTCGTAAATGACAGGCTTCCACTCGGTCAACATGGCTTCCAAGCTGCGCTCGAGCGTAAACTCTTTCGTGGCGAACTCACTGACCTCTTCCAAAATAGCCATGTGTTTTTCGATGTCCATCTCGATATACTTACGCAAGGACATGGACGTGTCGACTCCCAGGGTCAGGTTCAGCTTTGACGACATTGTGGCCCAATGCCGTTCTCGGAGACCCGGGTTACGGAGTGCTTCGACCAACGGAATGTGTGTCTGGAACTCTTGGAGCTTGACCAGAGTATCTTGAACGACTCGCGATGGAGCCTCCAACCCTTTGAATTGCTTTTTCATCTTTGTTAGGGTCATAAGCCAGTCGCCGATATCCTTCTGGAGGATCTCGGGGTCGATTTCGAAGAAGCAACCGTCCATTCGGCGTGGGAAAGACTCATTAAACGAGCCTGCAATGCGCCAGAGTTTGGCGTACGGGTTGAACGTGTTCAGAATCTCACTTATCATCGGGTATTCGGTCGGCGGGAAACCCAAAAGTTGCTCATGGGACTGATACAGTACAGCTTTCTTTTCTAGGGCAGCTATCTTTTCCTCCATGGTGAGAACAGACTCGTAGATGTCCCCGACCTTTTCGACATTGTCCATCAAGGAGATAGCCTTAACACTGGCTTCCGTCTTCTCCAACTCCTGTTCGAACTTCTTCTGATTATCTCGCAGCTCCTCGACGAACTTCTGCTTCTCGTTCTCCAAGGTCCGTTGGGCGTCCTGCACCGTTCCTTGAATCTTTGATGGCCAGACGTTGGACTCGCATGTGTCATCGAACACGTCATCAGGGGTCACGTAGTTACATTCCGAGAAAATCCCAATCGTGTCGTTGACCTCGTTAACGATAGCGTCCAGCTCTTCGAACGTAGAGGCCCTCGAGTCGATATACGCCTTGAGCTCCGTCAACTCCTCCGGATTTGACGGTTGCTCTTGGACTCGAGCAAAGATGGCGTTGTACTCCGTGTGCACTTGCTTGTTCTTCTGCCGTAGTATCATAACCAACTGATCCAGCGTGGCATTAGCCAATTCAACAGCCTTTACTTCGATGTTTTTCTTGAGCACACGGCAGCTCACCTCGACCAACGGGAAAATGACCTCGTTGTCGGATGTCAGCAACGCCTCGGCACCCAACTTTTGGTACTTCTCCGCCATCTCCTGGCATTTCTCTTTCTTATTGAACTCCGCATTTTGAGAGATGGTTTGCCGGAAAGCTTTGAGGTCCTGACCTACCAAGTCGTCGAACTTTTCGTAGGCCTTCTGCAAGGCCACGGGCCCTTCCATTGCCTTATCAATTATATTGCTGAGCTTCTCCCTAGCTGCTAGTAAATGCTTTTCCTGTGCTGAAACAGTCGACAAAGGCTCTGGTGGAAGCTCTATGATGGGGAACACCTCGGAATCAATCTTCATAATTTTAGCCGCGTCCACGAAGATAGAATCAAACGCCGTTAAGATACTACTCTTTACTTTATCGAGCGACGGAACGAATTGGACCTCGTTGTTATTGAGCTCCATGCTGATCAAAAGAACAGGGCCGGGGGAACCTGGGGAGAAAACTGTCGTTTCGAAGAAATCTACGAAATGGTTGACTGAGTTCTCCACGAGCTTGCGGAGCTGGGAGCCCATTACGAGAGTCACCATCCGTAGGAATCGGAACAAGTGAGTGACCTTATACGCCTCATACGAGTAGTGCTTGAAATCAAACACGTCTTCGAGATGGTTTACCACCCCGTGCAGGGCCTCTCCCCGCCAATCGATATTCAAAACCTCGACCAACTTGGCGACGTGATCCTTCTGTCGCTGCAAGAACGACTCCATCGTGACAGGGCCTGTATACTTCCCGTTCTCATCGGGCCCAACATTAATAAACAGTTCGGTTTTCACGTTTTCGAAAGCTTCCGACATTTGCTTCATAGCTTTAACTACTTGTTCATTCGCCCGAAATAAATTACTCCGAATCGCAACATTACAAGCCTGGAAATCCATGCGTGGCTCGGGAATTTGGACCTGGGCACTGTACGGCACAGGAGGGGTTGGAGGCTCAAGTGGCAAATCCAGCCGCTTGAACCTCGCCTCTTCCGAAGGATCCATTGCTTGGTATTTGGTGGTGGCGTACTTGACTGCACGTCGATATTCAAAGTGCATCTCTTCAACACATTCTTCCAGTTTAGGTAAATGCTCCACGGGGACCTGGGCGGCGACACAGCGCAATATATGGGACACTCGATCCTCATTTGGGGGACGGACTGGGGCTTGCTCAACTTCATCAACATAGCGCTGTAGGCGGTATTTGGAATGTTGGACAGCGCGTTTGCTCTCCGCTGCTGCTAAGCGATTGTCGAACGTATTTGGGTCTTCGACCTCGAATCGTAAGTTCAGCCGCTTCACTGATTTCTTACGGTTTGTGGCATCCCAACACACCTCATACGTCTCATCTTCACTGTTGTACCCTACAACCCGACAAGGTGCCCATACCATCTGGCCCCCTTCATAGTACTTCGATACGGCCGCCGTACCCCCTGTTTTCTTCCCCATGGCAAGCCATTCTTCTGGTGTCTTGGTCTCGAATTCTGGGTCATCAAAATGCTCAAGAGGGAGGCGGGGCACAATGAGGAATTGTTCAGTGTAGAGGGCTTCTTCAGCTGAGGGGGCATCTAGGATTGGTGGTCGCGCTGGGCGCTTTCCTGTGGTGATTTCCTTGACACCTATGCCGAAGGCCTGAGGGGAGTAATGACTTGCGATGCGCTGGCTAGGGGTGAGAGTTGCCACGGCAGGTTGTACCACAGGAGGAAGAGCTACACCAGGAGGCGATCCCGGATTTGTTTGAGGAGGAGGTGAGCCCATTTTGCTAGGTGAAGTCAGCAGATCAGTTGTATTTATAGAGACACTTTTTTTCGTGCTTTCTTTCTTCTTTTCTATATACCCTCTAATATGCCCTGTTGGAAAGTCGGATGGCGTTGTCCCCTTCGGCCCAAAATACTTTGGTAGTTGTGTCGGTGAGGGTAATCGAACGTGAGGGCCTGGATTCATATTTTCAGCAACACTACGCCAGGCCTCTTTGTTGCCAGTCTCTCCACCTGCGCCAGGAGCACCCAGGTTTCTAAACTCTGACGCAGAATAGGTCATTGGTATTGGTGGTGCAGGCTTCTTGTTGTCCGCACGTTTACGGAAGTTTAAACTTGCAGACCCCCCTGCTGGGCTTGCGGCGCTGTCGTCTAGCGGCATCCCGCCTAGCAACAC
>Ga0138280_1112575_pt1 | contig 13903 bp, 1 predicted proteins | sample M_140625_M_mt_FD_106909 | JGI IMG/M metagenome (GOLD analysis project Ga0138280, IMG submission 106909) | Freshwater microbial communities from Lake Montjoie, Canada - M_140625_M_mt (Metagenome Metatranscriptome) | ecosystem: Environmental > Aquatic > Freshwater > Lake | place: Canada: Quebec...
CTTTGAAACCTAGAGCCTCGTTGGAAAGTACAAAGATATGACCTAGCTGATGACCAAGCTACATTAATTAATTAAACGGAGGGTAAAAACCCTACTTCCCCCTATGACCCCACATGCATTTGTAAAGTTCTACTACCTGCCTATATCTTGCTATAAACGGAACCCCACTCAAGTATTACAACCACGAAACTAACACGAAACTTCTTAATCCTTACTGCATAGAAGGGCTGTTCCTCGTAGAGTCCAACCAGCCGCAGGTGTCTCTGTTCTGATATTCGCATTGAAAACGTAGAACTGCCCGGTGCGCTTAGGGATAGTGTAGCATGGTGCACTATAGTCTGCTGACTTCTTGCCATCTCGTTTAATAGCAGTCACCATCATGCATGGCACAGGACAGAACAGCTTTTTGGGAGGAGCATCAACCAAACTATTCCTCTTCTTGTCCCAGGCAGCGGCCTCCAAGAACAGACCCCACACATACACTCCCTCTTCTAGTCGCTCCTTCTTTTCAACATCGTCCTTCTCCATGGGCGTCACTTCCGTGTAGACCTGGATATCGTCGAGAGACCAGCCTTGATGCCTCCGGGTTACTTCTTGCTGCACTGCTGTGAGGAACCCTTGGGCATTAAAGTATCCAGTAAGCCAGAAGGATTTTGGCCTCCCGTCATTGAGCCATGTTATCAGCTCGGTTGTCCTCGAGCATAATCCAGATCCGAACCACAAACCTAGCGTGGGTGCCACCCAGCTCTTTTTAAGCCATGCTGCGGGTACACGCGCATCAAACAGACACTGACCGCAATCTGCAAGATCTGGCGTCATGATCACAGTACCAGCGATCGCAAGTTCCAAACCCTGAAGAGTTTTTCTTGTAAGACCAATGATGATTTGCATACGATCTATCTCTTGCTTCAAGTGAATATTAAGGGGCTTCGGCTGCTTATCGGCCCCTCCGTTCAGCTTCTCAACATTCTTCCGTACCTCAACCATGTTGAAGTTCTTGGGCATATCGTTCAACATCTTACCAGCTGTCATCAATACGACTTCATCTCTCGTAGGACCTCCGTCACCACCGCCGCCACTATCTTTTGGCTGAATATTCATGATAGTTTCTAACATTTCCTTTGAGGTCTTTGATCGATATGTTAAGTCTGCATTTCCATGCATACCGAACACGTTGGGGTGATCTTCAGGGGCCATGAGCTCAATTGCCTCATGGTACATGGAGAGTTGGGAAAACTTTTGGCATTTGTACCCAGGTGAGAATTCAAACGAGGCTTCAAAGATCTTTGGAGTGAGCAACTGTTGGCCATAAGTTGCGAAAAGGACTTTGTCGAGGGTGTCAGTGATTCGTCCTCCGTACTGCACCTCACACACCATGTAGGTGATCGCACTCCAGTTAGGTTCTCCCTTCTTGAGTTCGACCTCTGTCATATGGGTTCTCAAATACAACGCAGAGGCGTCAAGATCTGTGCCGTTAAACTCATACGGAATACAGAATCCCAAAGCACCAAACTTACGCCGTTCCTGCACGATGGAATGAAGGAAGCACAGTGCGTATAACAGCGGCCGCCACTCGTCGCGATTGACAGCCTCCAGCCAATCTTGGGTAAGGAAGGAGTTGTATGACTTCCACAAGCCCGCTTTCATCCCAGACGGAGGTTCGTCTGTCATTTTAATCGAGATCTGAAGGAGACCGATTGGGAACAGAGGGTGTGGCTCTGAAGTTATCCAAAGACGAAAGTTCGGCTCACAATCTTCTAGTCCATTCAAATAGCCTTCGAGAGTTCGCATGTACGCAAGTCCAAGATGCGTGTTCTGCAGGAGCACCCATGAGCCATTGACGATTGCGGCTTTCATCATCTCGGCCGCCTTGATCTCTTGACCCTGTCCCATGGAGATCGCATCCACACGGATCTTCTTCTTTTTTGCCATGTACGCAATAGCCTCGTCAGGGGACGAACCTGGCGATAACAAGAAGATCAGAGGAACCTGCGTAGTACTCTCTGCCCAAGCCGCCTCAATATCCAGAGGAGGGAACTTCAAATATTTCTTTCCGATCGAGGATCCGATGTACTCCTTCATAACGACCATTGTGCGATCTTCTCGGAAGGCGCGTAGAAGGCAAAGCTTTTGGAAGACTGAGATTCTTCCTTGGAAATCAGGAATGGGCTGGGCCTCAGGATCCTCAAAGTCGAACCAATCATGCCAAGCCTCCGCATTGCCGATAATCGTGTTAGTGATGTCCCGGAAAACAGGGAAAGTAAGACCTAGTTGACAGAGGTTGAGCCATGAGTTGTCCGGCATCCAATCTGCGGGCTTACGCTTTTGGCTCTTCAAATCCAGCGCGGCTCCTCCTTTGAGCAGGCAACCGAACTCGTCGGACTTGATTAGGCCATCCTTAAGTGCGATCTTTATCGTTAGGAGGAGCGTGTACAACAGCTTATGTCTCTCAAAAACGCCTCGTGTAAAGTAAAACCAAGTTACCAAGGATGACTCTTCAATAATGTTCTTGCATCGAACACCTACGCTTGGGTTCAACTCCGCCTTGTGCATCGCAATGTCAAACAACTCTAGGAACTGTTTCAAGGAGTTTTGGTACATCGGGTCGATGAGGGAGCATTCTGTAAACAAGAAGTAGATGATTGATCCCCGCGTCGCGACTTGACGGTAGTCTTCGCAGGTAACTTGGATGTTACTTTGAGTCTCTGACGCGGCCTTGAGTTTCTCGGCAACTTCCACAGAAGTGACCTTAGTGTTGTTGAGCACATCCAAGATGTCCTTGTCATCAAGAAGGTTGCCTTGCACGTTTGCCAGCTTGAACAAGAGCTGCGCTTCTAGCTCCAGCACCTTGGTTTTGTACATCGCAATCTCCTTCCCTAGTTTTTGACGCTGATCCTCCAAATCTGGCCGTTCCTGTAGCACTACAAGCGACAGCAACTGGTCTTCGAGACCCTGCATCGTCACTGTGAAATCGATGATGGTCGTCTGTGCCGATAGCTCAGGAGTATAGTGAGGGTTCGCAAGCTTTGTCGTGAAGTACAACCTAAATTTGTCATTGTAGTCGCAGCCTTCCTTGTCTGGCAGATTGATCTTCAAGATCCTTCCAGACCTAATAATGAGCTTGTTCAATACAGGATCCAATACGGGGTCAACTTCTTGTTCAATGTGCTGAATCAACAATGGTGCTCCATCTGCCATTTGGCCTTCCAGATGAGTGCGGAATCGTTTATCTGACAATGTCGTTGTTATCAAATTATTCGGCCCTTCACGATTTTTAATCCATGTGTTGGCTTGATTCTGAGGATCTATCATGATAGGCCATCGGGTCGCACGCGTAGTCATGAGGCCATTCTCTAAAGAAAGCTTGTCAGTTGGAAGGCCCTCTAACGCGAATTCGGTCAGACGAGCTTCGTCCAGCAAGAACTTTACAGGCTCTACCACTCCAGACAATGGAATACCTCGTTCTTCACAGTCGCCTCGGAAACGCTGAAGCAAGAGCTTGTCACGGAAAATACCGTTAAATGGACCGCAATACGAAACAAAGCCGCAACATAAGGACACGTCACCAACCAGCTTCCGGATGGTGGATGCAAACTCTTTGGACTGGGCGGTCCAGCGGACTTTTTCACCGCTCAGCCCATTAATAAGCTGATTCGCGGCTTGCATTTTACCCATCGTCAGGTCTGCCTCGTCCTGGGTCTTCTGCTTTTCTGCCATCGCAGCATCAAACTCATCGTTCAAGCCCTTCAACTCTCTTTCTTTAGCCGACAACTCACCTTCGGCTACTGCGAGAGAGGCATTTGCCACTTGCAACTGCGCTTCCGCTACCTTCAACGCTTCGATTTTTGGAGCTACAAACTTCGCAATAAAATAATAAGACACCATCGCTCGGCACCAATCACAAAGGCCAGAGACATTACCTGAGGCTTTGGCCGCCATCTCGGTTGTGAAGTCATCCATCTCGAGGTATGGAAACATAAGCTCGCAGGTCTCCTCTGTAATTGTATCAGTATTAAACCCTTTAAGCTCGTCCAAGAATTTTGGATTGTTCATCATCTTTGCAGCAGTACCGAAAGATGACAAGATTGTGTCATTACCGCCCTTGGTCTTCACCTCTGGATCTATCTTGACAGGATCGATCATCTCTCTTTTCAATATTATCACACCATCCATAATGCGCTTGATAATGTTGGGAGGATTCTTTAAAGCTTTCAAGCTTTTGATATCATCAGGCTTAATGGCATCCAATGCATTCTCTGCTGCAATCAGTGCGGGTTTTGCTGCCTCCAGGTCCCTGTTAGTTTCATCACGATCAGCTCCAATCTTCGCAGCAACCTCAGATAAATCGTTCTTTACAATAAGCACTTCTGCTTTCACTTTCTCCGCCTTTCCTGCCTTTTCCTTCAAATTAACGACCATCTTTTCGATACGTTCACCTGTCTTTGCCAAGATTTTTTCGGTTTCCCCTAGTTCAACCTTCATCTTCGCAACATCTTCCTCAGCCTCGGCAAGCTTAATCAATCCATTCGTGATTTTCTCTGCGTCGTCATTGATAGAGTCGAACTTCTTCTTGTACACCTGTTTGTACGCATCGATAAAGGAGAGATACGATTTGGGTGTCACATACACATTACGGCGGAACTGTGCGAAGTAATTCTCACACTCTGATGTCACCATCAAATGAGTATTTGCGATGTTGTTGACCAACTCCTTCTTCATTTTATCGTTGTCGACCTTTACAGGGAAATCAGACAAGAATGCGTTCGCCACTCGCTCTAATGCCTGCTGAGGCCACGGTAAAAACCAATCAATCGTAGTTCCTGAGAAAAGAGCCGGAAACTTGAGAGCGCGATCCCGGAACTTCGACCCAACTGGGCTGAAGCACAGAACGATGTGCAGGTGTGCACGTACTCGAGAGTAAAAATACTTGATGACTCCCACACGAGTCGTCTCGACGCCAGGGAACTCTTTTTCAAAATGTCCAGAACATTCTCCGATCAGGGCTTCCATTTCATCTTTTGGAATCAGACCTGGTATCTCTCCTGTAGAGAGAATCATATTGATGTATTCAAGGAAGCCTTCTTCTTTTACCTCGGCGTCTGTGAAGACGAAAGTGACAGGTTTGGCTAAACCTGCTTTTGCATACTGACCCCGAATGTCTTCCAGAAGATTATTTGTGTTGTAAGTCTTGCTGACGGTGACTTGGAACCTTTGGTAAGTGGCAATATATGTCGCCAGACGGGTAAGACTCTGTTTACCGGATCCTCCTACTCCAACGAGAAGGGCTGATCCCCTAGGCATCATAATAATGCGCGAAATGCGAGCCATGTGCTTTACTGCATCATCAAACAAAACTAAGAACATTTTACCAACTTTTAATCCGTCGTTCATTTCATCCATCAAAGTCTGAGCACGGTTTCTTAAGGTGTCCAAATCTGCTACCTGTTCATAAACTTTAGGCCGAGGACCTGAGGGCTCCCCTGTCTCCGGATCGGTTGGAGCGTTCTGAAGAAAGTCTACTAGATACGTCGACACCTCCACTTTGTCCCTGGAAATCACATTTTCGTAGCGAGCGGATATCGTTGACACAAGGGTTTTATCTAGCCAGTCCTTGTCTTCCTGTGTGATAAGCTTGTCTTGGTACACGCGAAGACATTCGTGTCTCCAAGCACAGAGGAGAAACGCATCAGATTTATTTGATGTGTTTGTTGGGTTTAGAAGAACTTTGAGAGGGATTGTCATCAATCCCTGGAAGACACGAGACACGTCTCGGAGATTGAAAATGTAATGGAACTTAGCAGGTGTTGGCAAAAGCTTTGCTTTGGCCTTCTCGTATACGTCCATTGTCAGATCTACTAGGCCTTCTGCTACGTCTAGGACAGCCTTGGTGAAATCCTTCTCAGTAAAACGCAGCTTTAGAATGGATCCGAAAATCTGATGAATGGAGGCCATAGAAGGCATTGGCACGTTCCAGTTGGCGCAATGACGCTTCATTCGATGGGGTATATCGTTCTTACCTCCTCCAGGATGATTCATAGCGAGAATGTAAATCAAATCTTCAATAAGTTGCTGCTCACCTGCTTTACCTTTCTCGAGGTTCCAAAGATACTGGAGTTCAATAATCTGTCGAATAACTTCCAATGTGGGTTGATCTCCCCACACGTTGATCTCCGGCATGCTTACATCATCGAGGAAGCAGATGAGTTTCTTGTTGGCGGGCGGTCCGAAGATTTTCCCAGATCGCTTTTCTACCGTACTTTCAATAATGTTCTGAAAAATTTGACATGTTGTAGCGGAGGAGAAATTGATATTCTTGAAAATATACTGACTCTTGGGTTGATTCTCAATATACATCATAGAGACGCTCGACTTAGCAGTACCCGGGCCACCGACGAGCAAAACAGGCCGTTTTTGGTCCAGCATCAAATGCATGAAGTAATGCATACGGACAGAATCCATAGTAGGGACTAGCAAAGACGCGAAATCGAATTTGTTCGGATCCGCAACGAGCTTGGTGAGCTGCCAGTCACCCCATTCAAACTTATCATCGAGTGTGAAATCATAGATCGTCTGCCCCTCTGTTTTTAGAACAGGGCACTGGTTATTCGGGATCGATTGTATGCTCTCTTGGTACTTGACACGATCACTAAGCTCAAATAGCGCTCCAGTGGACCATAGGCACGCCATAATGATCACACGCTCATACTTCTGAACGGAAATTGGTTCGTCCTTTTCTTTCAGCTCAGGGAGAATGCCACTGAGTAAGGTGAGAAAGGTGGTGACGAGGTTCATGTCGACAACAGGCATCAGCTGCTTTGCACCCGACTCCGTGTTGAATTTTATTCCTGGTACGAGGTATTTCGCAAACAATGCAGGTAAGATTTCCTTCTCTTTCGCATTAATCCTCGAAGTCACATACTTGTCAAGGATTGGCTGCCAACCAAGATCAGTGGAAGATACATAAATAATACCTGCACGAGATACAGTCGCTGGAGAAGCATTACGAAGATCTTCGGGTTCAAACATAATCTTCATGTTTTGGGACATGGGTATTCGGTCCCCATTGGCAACAGTGAGCATACGGTTGTCATCCAACACGGTGTTGAGATCCTCAATCCAAATTGCATCAACTGGGCCATCCATGACCATCCATGGGTTAACACCCTTCTTACGTGGATCGTTGGATTTACGCCAAAGGGCGGTGAACGTCCCCTCCGACCACTCGTTTGCGATCGGATCTTGAAATCCGTACATTTGTTTCGGGGTAATCGCTTTCGGATTCATTTTCACCGTCGTATGCTTAACCACGATTTTCGTAAGGGTGTCTCTTAGAATATACGTGATCATTGTCTTTCCTGACCCCGCTGCCCCCACAACCATGATTCCATGCCTTACCAGGTACGTCTCATATAACTGAATGATTTTCCCCAGCCATTGCGGATGGAGTTGTAACCCAGTCTCGACGCAGCACTCCGCAATAGCTCTCTCAATCTCTGGGAAAACGGCCTTCTCGGGATTGAGCCCCGGGAACAAATCATTAATAAGAGAAACGAACAAGCCGACGTCTTCTGCAACGAACTTGGACATGTTCATATCGCGGAGCGTACGACACAGCAAGTAGGACTCTGTTCGAGGTTCGCGCTTGATCCCAGCAGCAGCGCCCTTTGCAACTTCTATCTTATCCGTGCGCAACTGGGCGCCTGCGGTACGCAACACGGACAAAATGTTGCGAAGACCAAAGTCGTAGTGGGGTTGTTTGGAGAGTTGCTGCTCGCAAAGAGAGTATAGTACGTGGAACTTGACGGAAAGCGGTTGGTACTGTTGATAGCCTGCCGCAGCAAGTTTGACCTTCATGATGATCTGACGATCGGGCACCATCATCATAACTCCGCGAAAGAGCGCTTTTAGGTTCTCGGGGAGCTCTTGACGGCCTGCATAACCTGGGTTCATCGTGATGAAGTAGCCAACATCAGGGTTCATAGCCAAGACCTGTCCATCGAGGAAGACAAACGTCTTGACTTTGTCTTTGATGGCGTTGAGAACACAGGCGATCTGTTGAGCACAGACAGAGAGCACCTCGAGATCGATACGGTTGAACTCGTCGAAGCAACCCCACGCACCACACATCGCTAGGCCTTTATAGATCTTACCCGTGGCCTTGATGTCCATTTCTGGTCCGCAATTAGTGACGACGCAGTACTTGCCGAGCCCGCGGGCAAGATCCTTTGTAGTCTCGGTTTTACCGGTACCCGCGGGGCCAGCAGGAGCGCCTCCTTTTATCATTCCCAGGGCCTGTGTAAGCGACACGTAGCACTTATCGGTGAGTGGGGTAATGACCAGACGCTCCTCACAACCTAGGAACTCGTAGCAATAGGGGAATGCTCGATCGCAGCACTCGCATGATGTGTTGTCAATATCTGTTCGATAATAAAATCGCAGCTGGCTCATCCAGAAGAAGTCAGTGGGGTCTTTGAGCTTTTTTTTGAACACGTCGTCAAAGACATCCTTCTGGTGAACCTCGATGGTGATGAGGGTTTCGATGTTCCGGCGATCACGTTTGCCCAATGTGTCGTCTGTAGTCATGATACACAGATCCGTCATCAACTTGGTTACTTTGTCTTTGTTTTGTTCGAGAGCTTTTTTGTCGCTTTTGAATTTATTAATCGCCTCCTGGCCTTCGATGGTCCATTGCAATTGAATTCCCAACAAGCATGTTTGTGCATTATATCCCGAGATGAAAGTCTTAATGTCCTGCGAAATGCAGTCGACAGAGGCTTGCCGGATGATGTCATGGAGACTCGCGCGCATTTCCAACTCGATCTTGAACATCCAATCCTCAATATTACCTTCAGCTACCACCGCTGTAGTTAAGTCGACGACCTCGTCTTCTGAACCCAAACTTGCGTTGATTTTGATGATGTTTTTTTTGTTTTTCTCATCGAAGGTTACGAAATCAATCGAGTCGAAGCACGCCTGGAAGTACGGCTGGATGGCTGGAGGGTCGGACCCCTGACTCAGAATCTCCAACAGGGTCGGATCTGCGACGAAGTAAAAACGTGGGAACAGTGCTCGTTTAGCCTCCAGGTAGGATGCAAGCGACTTCTGGCACAACTCCAAACCTTCGATCAGGGGCGCCAGAAACTTGAGCATGTCGTTGTTATAGCAAAGGCCAACGACGTAACGAGTCTCAACAGCCTTAGACATGAGCTTGTTCCAGGTCTTATCAATAGCCACGAAGCGTTTTGAATCCTGTGGCAACTGTTTTGCAATATCTCCACCGGTGAAGACCGCCTCGAGATTCATCCACAGCATCTGCAAATACAGCCAACGCTCCATGACCTCGCTTGTTTCAGAGAGTTTGGAGAGCCACAGATCGACGTCATCTTTGAAGGGTAAAGCATACCTCGAGCTCGCCATACCTCCGAGATTCATTAAAGACTCCTCCAACGCCTCCTGTATCTCACCGGCCTCGCCTCCCTTGAGGATCCAGATCCCGCTGCGCCCTTTATACCCCGCAAACGATAGGACCTGGTCGCTCCACAACCCCTCAATTTCCCGGAGCTTCATCTCGATATTGAGCTCCTTCGTAGCCCCTGCAGATATCTCCTCAATCTCCTCCGCAACCTTAATCAGCCGGGCCTCCAACAGGTTCCCGACCTTGAACGTGTCAGGATCCATGTTGAATTTACTGTTGGTGGCGTTCTCCACGGCTTCCCAGTGCCGAGACCTCATGGCCTTGTTCGACAAGTACTGAAGCAGTGGCACGGTCTCCAAAAGATCCTCGATCTTCTGTTTGAGGTCCGTGTACGCTGGCCAATCCTTCAGAGCACGAGGCATGTTCTTGCACAGCCGCTGGAACTCGTTAACGGTCGTAGTCATCTCCTCCACGCTCATGAGGACATCGACCCACAAAATTTCATTATATTCAGACATTGTGTTGTCGACCGTCTCATACAGGCCGTAGAGCTGTTTCAACAGTTTCAGCTCCTTGCGCGTCTTCGTTACTGCGTCAAGGTTTGTGACCGGCATCCCGAAAAGCGTCTCTCCGGCGTTGTAGGATGCATATTTCCGGTCAAAGTCTCCGAATTCGCGCTCAGCTCGAGCCAACCGTGAAATCGCCTCGTCCGGTGAAATGCCTAGCACTCCAGGACCCTGCTTTTCGAATGCTGAGCGGTAATCGTGAATGTCTGTCTTGAATCTCTTCATATTCTGCACGAGATCCTTTTTAAATTGCATCTGGCGAGTTCCCAGGTCATCACCCACACTCTCTGTCAAGGCCTTGAGCTTCGTCCAATTCTTCCGTAAGTCTCTAACCGCATACAATTCGTCCCCTGTCACAGACTTGACGCCATACCGCTGCAGCAACTCAAACTTCTCTTCCAGAGGGCCGAAATCCCACTCAATAACACTCTCCTTCTCCCTTACTTCGGACATCATCTGCATGACCTTTCTGACGTCGTCGAGGCTGGTCACCGTCATATTGAACTTCCTCGTGTTACTTCCCATGTACTCCAGGAGCGTATTCAAGTCGTCCCTCGCGATTTGGACCAGATTTGAAGTATACTGCGACTTCCACAGGTTGGTGAAGGAAAAAAGGGTCTGCTTCATTACACTGAGTTCGATAGCAATCACACCGATCTGATTAACGGGCCGTATCTTGTCGACCTCTTTCTCGACATCAATATAAAAGCAGAGCCTGTCGTCGAAGTCCTCCAGCGACGGGTTTTTATCGATAAAGCTGTTATACTCATTCTGTATATTTTTTGTCCACAAGTACGCGAACTTGTCAAAGGACAGCAGATAAGCGTCCAACTCCAATCTGGCCCCAAGCAACGCTCCAGTGAGCATTAGCACATATTTGGCAATCTCCTTCTCCGTGGCAAGCTCTTCGAAGAAACTCCCCCCCTGCGTCCGTCTAGCAACATCAGTAGCTTGCCCCCAGGAGATCACACGTTTGGTCGCCCGCAGGATGGAGATAGCAGCGCGGTTGATTACGTCTTGGATGTCCGCAAGAGAAGGCCTCATAAGAACCTGAGCTGTAGGCCCTAGTTCTAGTTCAATAAGCGACTTGAAGAATGGAGGAGCCTGCTGTTCTTTTCCCTCTTTCATGACACCGAGCAATCCGCCTCCAGCACCTCCAGAGAAGACACGCTTCTTGATCATTGTGTACGAGGCTTTGATGGTTGTCAGTAAAGCGTTGTACATCAATCGATTGTAATGCTTAACGAGGCTCTCCGCACTTTGTTTACTTGTCACCTTGATTGGCTCTGCGTTTGGATTCGCCTTGTGCTGCTCGGTGGTCGCGATAAGCTCAACCACTTCCAAAATATCCAGGACAGCCAACTCCACCTCGAGATTTTTTGAATCGATGTAAGCAGACATTTCTTTAATGTGAGCGTCTTGGACTTGGACAAAGTCCTCGACTGCAAAAGGAAACTTCTCTTCATCAAGATCTACGAGCAGAGTCTTCGAAATGATCTTGATGTTTGTCTCGATGCGCGACTCGACGATGTCGTTTATCTTAGTGAGCAAATCATCGAGCTTGGCAATAGACACGTTCATCTTTTCGAGGAACTCGTTGATCGCTAATGAAGTCCACGTAATTGTTAGGAGACCTGGAGAGATTTCCTGCTCCAAATTCCGGACAAAGTAACTCAGTATCGCCTTGATCACGGGATTGATCCGACCCACAACCCGTTCATACTCCTTCAACGTGAATGACAGTGTATTGTGCTGGGTCTTATACTTCTCGTCCTGCATCAAGAGCATCTTGGCTGCCTCGGGCATGTTAACACCCAGGCTGATCAAGCACTTAGCCTCCCGGATAAGCTGAAGAAGCTCCGGATCGAAGTTTGCGTACATCCGCACATTCCCCGGATGCTTTACGATTAAAGTGGCGTGGAGCCCTGCCGTGGCAGCGTCTATCGACTGGCACCAAGCTTGATGCCAAAGCGTCTCGAACTCAATCAACGCACTCGCCACTGTGTTGTACGTTTTGATTATCTTTTTCGACTCTTTTGTGCTCATCACATGTGCACTAGAGGAGAACCTCACCATCGGTTGTTCAATTCTTCTCAGCAACTGCCTGGACCAGGTGATGTTTCCTGCAACTGGTGGCATCGTGCGGACCAAGGTGGGCGCTCCTTTGAACTTCTCATACGTCCTCTGGACGAAATCTAAATCCAAACCGTAGTTCTGGAAGACCACCATCTGCTTCTGTTCCAAGTCCGCGACAAGCACATCCCGTTTAATTATCTTCTGGAACTTGGAAAGAAGATTGAGAGCCTCAGCGGTGGATGGGATGGTCTCAAACGACGAGTTAATAAAGCCCTGAAGGATTGACTCGAGATCTGCGATGGCAGCTTTGAAGGAGAGGAAGTCCATTTCGAAGGACTGCTTGTTGAAGTCGAGGATGTCATAAGGCTTACGCCTCATGTCTTCCACGATAGATCCGAATTTCACAGTCACTTCATCCATTCCCTCGATCGGTTTTCTACACACCAGAGAGAACTGGGAGATGGTGCTGAAGATTTCGACACATTTCTCAACACGTTTAATAAACATTTCGATTCTACCGAAGATAACGGTTTCATCGAGAGAAAACTCCTCGCATGCCTTGCCAGAGCTAGTAATCGCAGTTTTATTCTTTGTGACCTCGTATAGCTCCAAGTAACTGTTGTACAGGTTACGAACGAGATTCAGATGAGCCGTTACATCATCACAATTCTGATCCCATAGTTTACCCTTGGACGTAACGTTCATCCGTGCGTTTGATATGATCTGATTTGAAATCTTGACATAGAGTGTGGTCATTCGCTCGGGCGTATTGTAGTACCGGGAGATTTGCTGCATCATCTTGACGTTGTTCAACATGCCAGGGAGCATCTCACGAACCTCAGTTACGGTCCCAGAGTAGAGCACGTCAAGGTATTTGTCCAACGTACCCAAATACTTCAAATTATCTTTGGCTTCGTTCGAGACATCCGTGACACTATTGTCTAACATGCGCCATTTTTTAAGGACTTTTGAGGCTTCGTCGTCGAATTCTTTCGCTTCTTTTATTACGCCGAACACCTTTCTGAAGTCGACAGTCTGTAGCTGGTCGATGATATTAGAAAACTTTTGCGCCCGCATCCTCCAGTACTGCAACTCTGAGCGTGGACCCTCATCGATGTCCTTAGATTTTGAGGAACGGGTTTCAGAATCAGTGATCAAACCTGAGATCTGATCACTCCATCGTTTCAGCATCTCGACACAATGGCCCACTACTGCGGTGTTCGTGACGCTTGTCTCAAAAGATTTCTGCCTGTTTTCGACTTTGTCCATAATTGCTTTGTCTGGTGGATCCAAGCGGACTCCGTTGTTGACGTTCTCGATCGCTTCGCCGAGGGTGACCCCCAGGTTATGCAAACTTTCCAGGACTTCCCCCGACGCGTCTGGTTTACATTGGCCCCAGTCGTCCTGCGCCTTGAGCAACGGGCCGTAAACTCGGCCCAGGACCGTATCAAAACTTTGAAGAGTTTCCATACGGGGTATCTCACCATACGCAATATCAAGTTCCGCCTCTTTTTGCCGGACGCCGCTCGGGTTAATGCGCATAAAGTAAATGCCGGAGCCCTCTAAGGAAACCTTGCCCGTTTCTATCAGCTTGAGACCTCCCGTTTTCGCAACCCCAATGGTCAATGTTGGGTTACCCGTAGTCAGCATTTCATCAACCGCCATTTGCACCTCAGCCGAGGAGAAGAACTTATCAACTTCCGCACCCGACACGTCCAACCCGCTTCTGGACATCTTCTTGAGAAAGTCATATCCGGGGTGCGACATCCCAGCGCACCTGTTCTCTCCTATGTGTGCGAATTAAACTGTGTTTCGTTTGTGATGCTGTGATCCTGTGGTCTCGGTC
>Ga0138280_1333608_pt1 | contig 13835 bp, 22 predicted proteins | sample M_140625_M_mt_FD_106909 | JGI IMG/M metagenome (GOLD analysis project Ga0138280, IMG submission 106909) | Freshwater microbial communities from Lake Montjoie, Canada - M_140625_M_mt (Metagenome Metatranscriptome) | ecosystem: Environmental > Aquatic > Freshwater > Lake | place: Canada: Quebec...
ATAAGGAAATTTATGATCAGTTTCACTTTTTGTCGTCTTTTTTGGCAACCGCTTCGTTTACACCTTCGATATCGAGTACCATGACGACTCCTCCTAGAATCCATTTTCTGGGGGGTAACTTGGTTTTGAGTTGTGCAGTGAAGACATAGGTGGCTCCTCTGTCTTCGGTTTTATATACTGGACACTCATAGATGGTTTTATCAACTTTTCCGTCGGTCGGTACAAGTTCTGCTCTGCAGTAGGTGACTGGCATGACACAGTACATTTCTTTGGGTTTGGACTCCTCTAGCATTCCTAGTTGGGTATCCCACCTGGCTCCATCTAGAATGAAGCCGAAGACATAGGCACCGTCCATTACTTTGCCGGTGATGTCGATTTCCTCGATCGTTTTCTTCTGGACTTCCGTCTTGATGTAAAGTTTGTTGAGTTCGTAGGCCTTTTGCCTTCCCACTACCTGCTGGATGGCGGTGAGGAAGGACTGGGGGTTGAAGAATCTGGAGATCATGATGCACTTGGGCATGGCCATGGGGTCATCTCTGAAGAGGTTGAGCTGTTCGATTCTTTGGAACAGGTTGAGGAGCCAGCTTGCAAGTCCTCGTTTGGAGGGGTAGGCCAGGTTGGCCCAAGGAATGGGCACCCGGTTGAAAGCGATGGCGTTGATAATGGACTCCATGGTCTCGGAGATGGTGAGCAGTCCCTTCAGACCTTGATCGATCTCCTCTAATGATTTCACCATTTCAAACAACAAGCTGTTCATGTACTCTACCTCCTGCAGGAACACGCCTTGGTAAGGTCCAACGTTGTCGGCGTCCATCTTGCTTTTGATCTCGTCCTGCTTGAATATCATCGCCTTCAGCTGCATGTCCTCCAGCAGGTACTTGAGGGTGTCGTTGGCAATGTCTGCGGGCTGCTTGATTTCAGCACTGTCTCCCACTTCTTCATCTTTGGGGGTGAGTTCCATGAGCTGTGCGAACATGTTGTTGCACTGGGTGGTTCTGAACCCGATTTCGGTGTTGGAGTGCAGTCCGTAGGCAAGCGGGGTTTCGACTCCGAGCTGGGTTTCGATGTGCTCTACGTACTTATCGAAGGTGTTGGGGGGAGGGACGGTGAAGGAAAGTCCTTTGCCCTGGACATAGGGGAAGAGTTCCAGTTCGTCGAAGAGTCCCTCGTTCATGATGTTGTAGAGGTAGTTGATGGTGAGCCTTCTGTCCCAGTCATTGACGATGTGGCCGCCATACATGATCTCTCCGAAGATGTAGATCAGATCGTCGTAGGGGACTTTTCCGCCTTGGTTGTTCTCCATGTACTTGTTCAGCACCAGGTAGCTGTCTCGGAGGTCTCCAATCGAGAAGGGGTAGGACATGTTCCAGCCCTTAGGGCCGAAGCGCCTTCGCTCCAGCAGGGTCGAGTGGAAGAAGCACAAGGCGAACAGGATCGACTTAACCTTTCCCTCCTTCTCCTCAATTTCCTCCTTGGGGAAGTATTACCAGGCTCGGAGCATGTTGTTCTTGAGTCCGGCAGGAGGCTCATTGGTAATTTTGATGGACCTGTCGAGGATGGAGATGGGGACTCCTTTGGAGGGGTCTGCCGAGAGGAAGAGCCTGAATTCTGAGTTTCCTGAGGAGTCTCCTTTCTGGGCGTCCAGGATTTTTTCCAGTTCTAGGAGCCAGACAGGCATGAGGTGAATGTTTTCGAGCATGATCCAGTGTCCTTCCTTGTTTCCCTCCTGGATCCTTCGCTGAGCGATTTCGTCCTGTCCTTCTCCCAGAGCCATCGAGAAGAACTTGCTTCCCGGAAGGATGTTTTTGCCTTTGCCGATTTTTTCCACCTCCTTGACGGGGTCGGCACCGGGCGACAGTATGAAGAAGATGGGGGTGTACGGGTCAGAGTCGGCAATCGACTGTTACAGCACTTCTTAGTAGGTGAACTGCTTGTCCATCTCAATGTACTGCTGTCCGAAGGGCAAAACCTTCTGAATGAAGTTGTTGATGGCGATGGTCATTCGGTCGGGGCGGATGCACCTCAGGACCAGGAGCTTGAGGAATGGCGCAGACTCGAGCTTCTTTCCCCACTCGAGAGGCAGCTTGGTGTCCTCAGGAGTTAGTTCGTTGTACCACTCCCGGAAACGGGCGGGAGTTTCCTCCATGTTCTGGGCGAAGTTGTTGAACTCCTGGAGCTGAATAAGGGCCTAGATACTGTCCCAAGCAGTCTGAGGAAGCCACTCAAGTGGGTTCGCAGTTCCAGGCTTCTGCTTGCCCTGGATCAGGAAGTCCATCTGGGACTTCTCGTACTGCACGTCGATCGCCTTCTTCTGCATCAGACGGAAAGTGATCAGCGTGAGGTAAATCAGCTTGTGCTGCTCGAAGAGCCCTCTCATGATCCATTGGCATATCGTGAAACGGATCTCCCGGACCAGCAGCTCGATACGGGTCTCATCGTAGGTAGTCACCTTGTGGATGGCCTTGAAGAAGAACTTTTTGAAGGCGTCGAGGGAGTACTGGTACATGTACTCGACGAAGTTGAGGGAGATGATGAGGAAGTAGAGCATGGCGCCTTCGGCAGAGACGCCTCTGTAGATTTCTCTTGAGATGTTGATTTCCTTTTCGGTGCGCTTTGCTTCGATGGACTGGATTTCGATTTCGTTGGAGGTGACTTTGGTAATGTCTAGTTTTTCGATGAGCTGCTTGTTTTCTAGGATGGTAGCGGGATCGGCTTCAGCAAGGGTTTGCAGTAGTTCTTCCTCGAGTCGGTTGAGGGTGACTTGGAACTGGTTCTGTTTTTTGACCAGTTCCTGCTTGGTTTGCTCAAGCTCCGCCTTCTCATTCATGACCACATCAGCCAAGAGCTGTTCTTCCAGTCCCGACTCCGTGACGATGAAGTTGATGATGGTGGCGCAGGCTGCGATCTCGGGCTTGAAGTGGGGGTTGAAGAGCTTGGTGATCAGGAACAGCTTGAAGCGGGGGTCGTAGTCGATCGGGTCACCTCCCAGTTCCAGCAGGAAGTTCTTCCCCTTCTTCTTTATGGCCCGCTGCATCAAAGGGTCCAGCGTAGCATCGATTTCCTGCTGGATGCCCTCCAGCATCACGCACTTGCCCATCTGGATCGCGTTTATCAGGTTGTTCAGCCACTGGTTCTGGTTCGGGTTGATAATGATCAGCTAGTCCTCGAGGCTTCCGCGCAGCCAAATCTGCCCCTGCAGCTGCGGGTCGATGATCAGCGGCCACCGAGCGGCGTTGGTGATCACGGAGGCGTTTTCGATACTCATGGTGTCGGCGGGGAGCCCCTCGTTTTTCCATTAGGCCTTCTGGCTTTCGTTGGTGAGCACCAAGAGGGGGTTGATTCCGTCGGTAATGGGGATTTTCATGCTGATAATATCCGGGAGCCACTGCTTGCTCCAGAGGTCGAGGCGGAAGCTGGAGGTGAAGGCGCCGATGTAGGAGACGAAGGCGGAGGCCAAGAGGCAGTCTCCGATGGTGGTTTGGGTCTGCTTCTAGAGCTCCTTGACCAGGATCTTCCAGCGCTTGTTTTCGCCCGAAAGGCCGTTGACCAGCTTGATGGCTGCGGCGAGCTTGGCTTCGCACTGGGCGGCGTCATCCTCGACGGCCTGCTTCTCGGATTCGGCCTCACAGAGCTGGCTCTTGAGGGCGGTCACCTTTTCGTTGAGCAGGCGGACCTTCTCGAGCACGATCGCGAGCTGCTTGTTTTTGGTGTCGAGCTCCTCTTGGGCGGCATTCTTGGACTCGACGAGGGGCTTGACCATCTTGAAGATGGAGTTGAACTTGACGATGTTGATCGACCAGGTGCAGAGGATCATGGCCGCGTAGTTCTGGGTCTTCATTTTTTCGGAGGTGTAGCCGGGATCCTCCATCAGCTTTTTGACGTTCACCAGGACTGAGTCGTCGATGGCTTCGGCGTTGAAGGCCAGGATTTGGTCCAGGAACTTGGCGGGGTTGTTCATGATGGAGCAGGCTTTTTTCCAGACCTTGTCGAGGTCTTCGTTCATGTTGATTTTTTCCCCCAGCAAGGTGAGGGTCACCTTGGCGGTGAGCTGGACCAAGGGCGGAGGGGTTCCTAGTCCCTTCATTTCTCCGATATGATTCTTTTTGAGGCAGTTGACGGCCTCCTTGGCTGCCTCCAGGGCGGGCAGGGCTTCCGACAGCTCTTTCTCGGCGATCTGCTTCGCTCGGTTCGCGTTGTCAGCGGCCTGATTGGTGGCCTTCTCCTCCACGGTGGCAGCGTCCTGCTCGACCTGAGCCGCAGCACTCTCCTCCCCCACCTTCGCAATCAGGATGTCCGTCTCGGCCTTCCGCTTGCCGACCTCCACCATCTTGATCTTCAGGTCCGCCTATAGTCCCTCCACCTTCGACTGGGTCTCAGCCAGAATCGTCAGGCCCTGTTCGTACCGGTTGATGTTGTAGAAAATGCCTTGCCGCTTCTTCTCCAGCACCTGGATGTAGAAGTCGATCAGCTCCAAGAACGACTTCGGCGTAGTGTAGTTGTGTCGCCGTGTCTGCTTGTAGAACTTCGCGTTCGCCACGTTGATCGATGAGTGCGTATTAGCCATGTTCGTTGAGAGCAGACTCAGCAGGTTCATTCCTTCTGGGAACTCAATCTAAGAAAGCTTGTTCTAAGCAACGTCGATAAGCGCGTCATAAGGCCAGGGGTGGAACTGGTCAATTGTGGTTGAACTGATCAGACCAGGGAACTTACGTGACTTTATACGGAAATTGTCCCCCACTGGCGAGAAGCAGAGCACCAACTTCATATTCTACTTCATCTTCTGCAGGAAGTACCCCATCATCGCCTCAGGAGTATCGGCTATTCCGTTCCCTTTTGCTTCGGCTCTTAAGTTTCCGACCATGGCATCGAGGTCTTCCTTTGAGAAGAGGTCGCTGATCCAGCCGTTGTTGAGGATATCGTTGATGGGGATGAGGAACTCCTCCTTCTTTATTTAGGAGTCAGTGAGTATGAAGACGCTGGGGGTGGCTGCTGGCTTTGCAATTTTTTTATAGATTTCGCTGAGGAAGTTTCTGAGGTCAGTTATGCTGTAGCTTCCCGTGACAATGATCTGCTGCACATCGAGGTTAAGGATGAAGGCGGAGAGCTTGCTGAGACTCTGCTTCCCGGATCCTCCGACTCCGATAAGCAAGGCGTTTCCTGTGGGGAAATCCAGGATCCTCACTATGCGGCAAATGTGCTCCATGGCGTCATTAAAGAGGACCAGGTTCATCACGGACTTGGTTTCATTGTGCTCGGTGAGCTTCTCATCCAACACGGTCTTGAGCTGAGCCATGCTCTCCACGGGCACGTAGCACTTCTCCTGTCCCATATGCTAGGAGATGAAAGAGGTGCAGATGTTCGCTTGGACGTCCACCCAGTGTGCGAACTCATCTCCCAGGTGAAGGCTCACCTGCCCCTTAAAATATCCTCGGAACTTGTTGATGTCATCGAAGTTTATCATCCGGTCCTCGAATGCGCGCTTGGTCTCATGGATGAACAGGCGCATGAAGTTCTCGGCCTTCCCCTTGTACTGGTTGGAGGTCGCTAGCATGAGCCCTTCGCAGACTTTGGAGAGGTCTCTGAGGTTGAACTGGTAGAAGAACTTGAGCGAAGATGGCGCGTATTGGGTGTCCTTCAGGATCTTCTGGAAAATGCCCACCGTGCACTCGACGATCTTGTCCACGTACTTGTCAAGCACAGGGTCTTGCCAAGGACGAATGTAGCCATTCAAAATAGAGCCATAAATGGACTTGATCGTTTCCTAAGCGGGAGTGAACATAGTGAACACAGTGAAGTGCCTCTGCAATCGTAGGTCGATCGTGAACGAACCGGCCTTCGGGTTCAAGGAGCCCAGGAAAAGGATGTCTTCTAAGTTCTTACGCTCCTCCAGTTGATCCCGGTTGAATACTGATCCGTAGTCCAAAATGTAGCTCAGCAGAGCGATCGGAGTCTGAGTCCCGTACTTGTCCACATAGGGCATGTTCATGTCGTCGATGAAGTAGATCAGTGTCTTGTTGGCCGCAGATCCGAATGTCCGCCCATTTTTTTTGACGACGATCTGCTCGATGGCTGCCTGGAGGGAGATGGAGCTGGTGAAGGAGTTGAAGGAGATGGACCTCGACTCAATTTTTTCGCTGGGGGCGGTCACCAGGAACTCATTGGTGACAGCCGTTTTTCCGGTCCCGGCGTTTCCGATGAAGAGCACCGACTGGAACCTGTTGACGTGCATTTTGAGCAGACTATTGAGCTTGGTTGAGTTCAGGGTGTTCACGTAGATCTTGTTGAAGGGATTTTCGTCCAGTCCGACTGCCACGTACTCGGGAATTTCCTGGCTCCAGTGTTTCCAGCTCATGGTCGCCACGTCGAAGAAGTAGTCGAAGCAGAGTCCTGCGTCAGGGAACTTGACTCCCTTGCTGTAGGATCTCCACATGGAGCTGAATTCCTTCTGGTCCTTTTCGTCGTCCTGGCCACCTCCGACCGAGCCTCCGAAGGCCCACATGCCTGCGAAGATGAAGAGGGCCTCATAGGCGAGCTTCTACGCCTCTTCTTCTAGCGTGTGGAGGGCTTGGCCCTGCTCGATGAGAAGCTGATCGAGCATGTTGCAGAGGGTCATGATCATGGCGATATCGACTGTTGGGGCCACGTGCTTGACCTTGAAAAGGTCCATGTTGGACTCAATGTAGCTCTGGAAGCACCGGTAGAAGACGTTTTTTCCGATGTCCGCGATGTCGGACCTCAATAGCTGCACCTCCTTGGTGGAGCGGGTCGGGATGTTGAGTTTGTCCTGGTACCTCTCCAGCCAAGTGTTGACGTAAGGCATCCAGCCGATGTCCGTGTCGTTGATGAACAGGACTCCTGCTCGCGAGGCCGTGGCGGGAGTCGCGTTCTTGAGGTTGGAGATCTCGAAGAGCAGGCGCATCGAGGGCGTGAGCGGAATTCGGTCGTTGGAGACCAGCGTGAGCACCTTGTTGTCGTCCATGACGGTGTTGAGGGACTCGATCCACTCGGGGTCGATATCTCCGTCGAGCACGCTGAACTTGTTGGGCTGGTTGTCCTTGTACTTGTCCTCGCACTTGTTCTGGTTCTTCATGAACATGGAGAGGACCCCGTTTTTCCACTCCTTGGTCTTGCTGTAGCAGCCGAAAAGCTCGTCCGAGTTGACGGCCTTCGGGTTCACCGAGTCGTAGGCCGTGGCCTTCCCCACGTTGATCTCGGTCTGCACCATCGTCTTCCAGACCGCAGTCTTCCCACATCCGGGAGGACCAATGATGAACACGCAGTGGCGCACCGTCAGGATCTCCAGCAGCTGCACCACCTTCAGGCAGAACAGTTCGTCCGCGATGAAGCCCATGTCCACCTTGGTGGTCTTGTTGACCAGCTTCTTCAGGTCCTCGTCGATCTTGGTGTCCTGGCGGATCCTGGGGAAGAGGTCCTCGATGAGTCCCAAGAAGATGGGCTTGTCGTCCGTGACAATCTTCGGCATGTTGAAGTCTCTCAAGGCTCTCATGAGAAGAGGGTCTTCGGCAATATGTGGGTCCGAACGTTTCAGCTGACCGGCCTGCCGGAGGACTGACTTCACGGCACGGAGACCCCAGTCGTAGTGCTTCGCCTTCGAAAGGAGCTCCCTGCTCAGCATGTACAGGGTCACGAACTTACGTGCAAGCATTCGCGACTGGGAGAAGCCCTCACTCATCAGCATGTTCTCGCAGATCAGCACCAGGTCCGGAGTGACCATGGCGCAGGATCGGAACAGAGCCTTCAGGTTTTCAGGAAGCTCCGTTCGGCCCGCGTACCCGGGGTTCATCGTGATGAAGAACCCAGTCGTGTCCACCAGGTCGATCTCCCCGTACTCGCAAAAGTGGAACTTCAGTCGCTTCTCCTTCAAAGCGTCCAAAATGCACTTCACCTGAGTGCTCACGACTGAAAGAACCTCGATGGAAATACGGTTAAACTCGTCGAAGCATCCCCATGCTCCTGACTAGGATAGGCCCATGAAAATCTAGGCCATCGAGTCCTTCCTCATTTGGTCCGAACAGTTAAACACCATCACAGGGATTCCGATACCTCTTCCCAGATCCTTAGTGGTCTCGGTCTTCCCGGTACCAGCGGGGCCTGCAGGCGCTCCTCCCATGACCAAGTTTAGAGCCTGAGTTAGTGTGATATAGCACCGATCGGTTAGCGGGGTAATCACTAGTCTGATTGCATTTCCTGTGTACTCAAAGGAGTAGAACCTAACCCAGTCCACGATCCTTATGATGCACTTCATGGGCTCCTTTTCCTTCTCCCACGGGAACCGCAGGTTCTGGCGTGAAGCCATATCGGGGTCTTTATTTTCCCAGTAGAATTTGAGCTGGGAGAGCCAGTTGAAGGACTCAGGGTCCTGCACCTTCTTTATACAGAAGGACTCAATGACGTCTCGGGAGTGGACATCGATGGTGATGATGTTGATGATTTTACAACGCTCCAGGAAAGGAAGGTCCCCCCGAACTCTCTTAATCAGCTGCTCAATCCGATGCTCGATGACCTTGTGGGTTTCCTTCATGGCAGTCTCAGATCCGCTGATCAGGTCATCGAAGGCTCGCACCACATCTTCAGTCCACACGATCGTAGTCACCAGGAGTGAAATCTGAGCACAGTAGTCGCTCAGCCAGAGCTCACGGGGCTTGTAGGTGTCTCCTTGGTCCCAGAACTCCGAGGAGCCCTTCGCCATCTCCAGAACCTGGTAGAGCACCTGGCGCATCTGGAACTCGAGGTCGCAGCACCAGTTTTGGACCTGGCCTTCTGCGGTGAACTCCTTGGCGAAGTAGACTTCCTCGTTGTCCTTGGAGAGCATTCCGATGGAGGTCCTTGCTACATCCTAACCTGGGAGGGGAGGCTTGAAGATGAGAGTTTTGAGTCCATCGAAGCAGTCTCCGATGAACTCGCAGACCTTTGGGGGGTTGGTTCCGTTCGACAAAATAGTGAGCAGACTCTGATTGGACAAGAAGTAGAAGCGAGGGAAGGACTTTTTCTTTTGCTCGAGGTACTCATTGAGGGACTTTTCACAGCGCTTGATGGAGGTGTTCATGGTGTGGAGGACGTCATATCTCTCCTCGGACATACAGGCTTCGACAATAGCGGGGTTAAGGGAGGTTTCCTGCATGAGTTCCCTGAATTCGCGGTCCACGGTCTCGAAGATCTTGGTCTCCTCGGCGAGCTGCTGCTTGATGTCTTCGGACTTCATGAAGATGTTGACCAGTAGCCTCCAGTTTTTCTGGACCTTGAGCCACTCGTTGACCACCTGGTCCACCTTGCCCAGATTCTTCCGCCAGTCCTCGACCGTGTCGATGAAGAACTCCACGTACTTCCCCTGAGACTTCATCCCCATGAGGTCCATCGAGTTCGCGTCCAGAAGCTCGAGCATCGTGTCTAGCCCTGCGAAGTTCTTCGTGTTCTGGTACTCCTCGAACTCGAACACCTGCTTTACCCAAATGTTTTCGATCGCCTTGATCTTCTTCTCGATCTTCGCCTCCTTCTGTGCCACGTCCACCAACTCATTCACCTGGTTTTCATATTTGAAGAGCTCAAGGTCTAATATATCCTTGAAGTTGAACTGGGGATTGTAGCTGTCGAAGTTCTTTTTGCAGATCTCCTGGAGCTGCTGCCAGTGCCTTTTCTCCATGAACTCGGAGTGGAGGGAACTGATCAATGGCAAGACAGTGGCCATGTTTTTGACCTAGTTGACGATGTTGGGGTAGCCTCTGAAGTGCCTGATTTCCTTCAGGTTCTTGAGCTGGGTCTGCAGAACCTTATTCTTCTCCAGAAGGTTGTCCGCATTGATTCGCTTCCACAACTGGCCCTGCCAGTCCTTGTACTGGTAGTTGACCATCGCAATCGCATCCCACATCCACTTCACGTTCTTGAGGTCCGTTGTGCACTCCCGAAGCTGCTTGTATTCCGAAGGCTCCAATTCGAACAGCTCCTCCAGCCGCCGGTTGCTCTCCGCCTCCTCCTTGATTGCGTTCAGTTTCGCATTGTACTGGTCGATCACCGCATAGCTGTTGTTGATCATTTCCATGGTGTAGGAGTCGCTGTAGCCAAAGGGTAGGGTGTTTAGGAAGTCCTGGCGGAACTCCCTGATTTTCCTGCCGAAGGCCTCGATGCGCTTTTTGATGTTGATGGCCTCTTGGGTCTGGAGTGGGAGGATGTCAGCTTTGACCTTGAAGACCAGTTGGGCCGTCTCCTCAAAGTTCTGATAATTATTGTCCACCTCCTGCAAGGCATCGACTCCTTTCTCCTGAACCACGATGCCCTGCTTCTTGAGCGTGTTGATCATGTGCCTCATCCGCTGGACGATGCCTAAAGTCTTCGGCTGGACATCCTTGACGTCCGAGATGGTCTTCATCACCTTCATGAGGAGGTCGATGTCGTTTGAGTTTCCTTCTTCGGCAGGGTTCCTTTCAATGCCCGAACGGGTGGCTTGGATGAAGTCGTGCAGGTTCTTCAGTGTCTGTTTGAACTGGACTTAGAGGAAGTTGGTGTAGGTGTTGATCCAGGAGTTCAGACGGTTCGAGAGGGACTGCTTCAGAGGCTGAAGGGAGATTCGGATCCACACGATGTCGATGGTCGACTGGAACTTTGAGATCTCCTGCTGCACATTCTTGTACTGGGTGATCCGCTCGTCGAAGAGGTCGAGTCGGGGGATCTTCTTCTTGCACCCGCGCAGGAGAGGGTTCTCCCTCTGCACCACGTCCTCGTTGCCCTGCTACGGCTCTTCATCCTTTAGGAATTCGTCTTCGACGGGGTCGTTGTCCTGGAGGAACTTCTTGAAGGTCTCCTCAGGGTCTTCGAGCCAGAGGTAGCTGTACTGGTTGAAGCGTTCATTGAAGAGCCTGGCTTGGGTTTCGATGTGCTCTATGTTGGCGCTGATGGAGGCGAGGTAGTACTTGAGTTCGAAGAAGTCCCTGAGCTCCTGCAGGTAATCAGCTGGGTCTGCCTTGTCCAGCCGGGTGATCAGGAAGGAGTACTGGAAGAAGTCTGCAATCCACCCCTTCACGCTGTTCACCACGGAGAGTCTTCCCGAGTCCGGGAGCGCCTGGATGGGGGGGTCGTATCCGACGTGTTTGTCCTGGAGCTCGATCTTCACATCGAAGATCGGCTGGAGCTCATGCCGCTTGATGTAGGCGGGGTCGATTTGTCGGTTGAGGTGCTCCAAGGCGGTGGTGATCGAGGTCGCGATCCCATCGAGCACGATCTCGTTCACGTACTCGATGTAGGACTTCCAGAGAGGGCTTTTCTTATCTATTTTGATGGCCTCGTGGACCTCCTTGATGAGCTTGTGGATGGCCTAGCCGTTCTCCTTGACGATCTGCTGCTTGCTGGCGAAGAAGGCCTAGTGGATCTGACTGTAGTCGTCGGGGGACATTGGTTTTTTCCTCTGGATGATTTCAATGTTGATGGTCTTCAGACACACCTGCACTTTCTGAATGGCCTCCTTCATCTTCTGGACCACCTCAAAGGTGGAGTCCACGATTTCCTTGATTTTGCTGATGAACTTGTCGATCTGGTCGGACTCCCACTTCAGTTCCCCGAAGGCCGGGGACAAGGCCACGTCCATCTGCTCGATCCGGTCCTTGATCAGAGGCTCCTCCACCGGGTGCAGGCAGGTGATGATCTCGTTGTAGTTCTGTACGATCAAGTCCAGGCTCACGATCTGAACCCGAAACACCAAGTCCCGCTGGAAAATGCGGCTGGCGGACTCGGGGATGCTCAGGTTCAGCTACTGGAGGTAGTACACCTCCCGCAACAGCCGAACGAGAGCGGAGTCGAAGTTCACGCGGAGCAGTCCGTTCTCGTCCTTCGTGAGCAGAGGCAGCTTCAGCTTCTCGAGGCTGGAATTTTCGACCTCCTTCTCCCAGGCCAGGATTTTTCCCAGCTCGTATTCGTGGATGGCCTTGGCAATGGAGTTGTTGAGCTTGAGGACGTCCTTGTACTCCTCGCGTTCGTCGATGGTGGGACCGAGGTTAGCAAGATTTTCCAAAGGCTCATTCATTCTCTTTTTGAGCCCAGCGCACCAGGTCAGTGCCCCTGAAATGGGAGGCATGTTCTGGAAGATCGGGGCTTTGGAATAATCCCCCTGCTCCAGAAGCTGTTTCCCCTCCAGGAAAATGGTCTGGATCTGCTTCAGGTCCTCTTTGTACATATCCAGCAGCACGATGTGCTTCTTCTCGAGCTCGTCCTGGATGATGGGTCGGTTCAGCAAGCCTTCGAAGCTGTCCAGCAGCTTGAACCTCCCATTAATCGTATCGCAGTCGGTGAACCCCTGAGTGATCACAGATGCAAGTCGCCTCTCTAATTCTTTTATCTTCGCGCGGAACTCGTAGAAGTCATCATCGAAGTGGTTGTTCTCGTTCGGGTCGATGTCCATGATATCGTACTTGACCTCCTGGAACTGGGTCACCGCCGCCTGAAATTCGTGGAAGATCTGCTGGACGGTTTCGGTGAGAGTTTTCCCCTTGGTGCCTCCGAGTTCTATTTTCTGGAGCTTGTTGAACTGGACGATGGTGTTGGTGAGGTGGAGGATATCGTGAGCCCTTTCCAAGAAGGAGTCGAGCCTCACAAAGAGTGCATTGGCGGTGAGTTTCCACTGACCTTCGGCCTTGGCCTTGTATTCAAAGTAGGCATCCTTGAACTTGGTGCAGACATCGATCGTGATCTGGAGTTTTTGGCACGCTTCTTGGGTTTCCTCATTGGTGATGTAGGCGAAGATGCTTGCTCCGGAGCAGGACTCTCTGGCCCTGGAGATGATGGCATTGGAGATTTCCCGGATCAGCACCACGAGTCTCGGAGGAGTGTTGTAGAACTTGGAGCGTTTCCAGATTAGGAGGATCGTGTGCATGATGGGCACGAAGTCATTGTGCATCTAGGTGAAGTCCTTGCCCAAGTCTTCCAGCTAATTGAAGTACTTCTCCAGGGTCTTCAGGTACCGGTAGTTGTCGTTGGCCTCAATCCGCGCGTGCTGCACGTCCTTCTGCAGCTTCGAAAAGGGGTTCGTGTAGGTCGACTTGTTCCCCTCCAAAAATCGAAGGATGTTGCGGACCTCGGGGGACTGGAGCTGTTCGTAGATGAGGTTGAGGTTTTCGGACTTGTTTTTCCAGAAGGCGAGCTCGACCAGGGGCCCGGGGTCGTTTCCCTGCTTCAGAGCCTGTTCGGGCTCGAGCTTGAGCACGTTCTTGATCTGCTTGGTCCAAGTGATGATGGAGCTCTCGAACACGTGGGCCTTGTCCTTGTCCGGAGTAGTGTCCTAGCTGGTGAGCTTGTTGTTCGGCATGGGCAGCATGGTTTTTCCCTTGGTCAGGCCGATCATCACGTAGAGGTGGGCGATGTAGTTGTTGAACTTCTCCATCAGGTCCTTGGTCACGAGATCGGTGAGCCCCACCTGGTTGCTGGGGTTCTGGATCACAGGGGCGATCACGTCGTGGAACATTGAGTAACAGTGCTCCAGTGCATTCCTTGATAGCTCGATGAAGACCAGTTCATCGGACACGTTCTTCTCGGATAAAGCCTCCTGGGTCAGCTTCATCACCACCACTCCTTTCTTTTTGAATTAGGTCGGAGCAGGACACTCCACTGCTAACTGCACCTGTTCAGCACTGGTCAGCAAAGCGAAAATGCTCTCCAGGTTGCACTTCTCATCGAAAAATTCACTCAAGAATTTCTTGTTTTCTTCCTTGTCGAATGATTACTTGAACTTGTCTATAGAGGCATTACTTCGGATACCGAAGGCGAAAGCCAAACGGTTTACAAAGTAATCAACCTCTTTCTTAGTTAATAATTGTGTTGGGGCAGTTGTAGCG
>Ga0138280_1174641_pt1 | contig 13829 bp, 1 predicted proteins | sample M_140625_M_mt_FD_106909 | JGI IMG/M metagenome (GOLD analysis project Ga0138280, IMG submission 106909) | Freshwater microbial communities from Lake Montjoie, Canada - M_140625_M_mt (Metagenome Metatranscriptome) | ecosystem: Environmental > Aquatic > Freshwater > Lake | place: Canada: Quebec...
CCGAGGACCGGCCTTCATTCACGTGAGTGTCGTGTCATTTAAGTATTGCGCTACAGACTACCGAGTGTTGTGGCTGTTGGAAGTGAATCGAACTTTTTCAGTTGAGAAGTAAGATCTAGCGACATGGGAAAAGGTGGCGCTAAAGATCACGACGAAGAGCCAGTCAAGAATGATGACAGGATGAATTGGCTTTCAGATCGAATTTGCGGAAACCTGAAGGTGAAGCCAGAGAAGTTTCCGCCGGAGGAGCAGGAAGATTTGATGGCGATGAAGGACTTCATGGATAAAGCTGATGTTACTCTTATGTACGTCTCTGTAGGTGAGAAGGATGCATTGAAAGTCAGTGTGGGGAAACCACCCGGAGCCTTCAAGAAGAAGTCATGCTATTTCATCAAGGTTCAGGATGGGAAAATGAAACTTGATTCTAAGGAAATCAGGGAACAGATTTTGTGGGGAGATTTCTCGAAGAGTCCACTCAGTCAGCTCCTCGATCTGGCCCAAAACGTATATCTTCCAATTTTTCTGGACCCTACGAAACAAGAAATGTGGCCAGAGGTAATTGCCAAGGACTTTCGCGAGAAAGTTTCCGCGTTCTTAGCTAGCATGACCAAGGTTATGGGACTAACACAGGGGCAGACCATCCTACCATTGCCCTTATACGATCCATCTGCTCATGTACAAGCTTCGGACAAGGAAGTGCTCTATAATCTAGAGAGTGTCATTATTACCTGGACTGATCAGATTAAGAGCGTTCTCCGCAGCGACCCCGCTGATATCCTGAAGGAGAAGGACACAGTCGGGTCTATGAGTCAGACCTATTTCTGGGAACAGAAGCTGAAGACCCTAGACAAGCTGCAGTCACAACTATCTAGCCCAAAGATTAAACGCATCCTGAAAGTACTAAAAACAGCGAAGAGTACGTATCTGCCAGCCTTTGAACGTCTTTGTGACGGCGTGAGACAGTCTCAACAGGAGGCCAGTGAGACAGTACCATACCTGAAGACCCTGGATCCTTACTTAGGTATTCTTGACTCGTCTGACGACTTTTCTCAGATTGCTGATCTTGTACGGCCAGTCATGCATGGTATGAAGCTGATGTGGTTGCACAACAAAAACTTTCAAATCCCGCAGAGACTACTACCATTCCTCAGGATGGTCTGCAATGACGTCATCAAGCAGTGCCAGAAGTACTGTGATTCTGCCTCTATTTTTACGGTCGAGCAACCTGAGGCAATCACCCGCATCAATAAGGCGAGTAAGTTGGGGCTGAAGGTGCAGGCTGATTTCTTCGACTATAAAAGAACGTTGGCACAGCAGTGTCCCGCGAATCCTTGGAGCATCCCCTCAAACCTTCTTTTCGCGCGCCTTGACTTGTTTTTGGAGAGGGCTCGTGATGCAGCCACACTCTTGGAGACAATAACGCAGTTCCATCGGCTCGAGAAGATCGAGATCGGTGGCACCAAGGGAAAACTGCTCACCGACTCTATACAACTCATGTACCAACAGTTTCTCAAGATTCTGGGAATCTTCCAAGGCATCACTTACGATGTCTTCAATATAGAGGATAAATCCTTCGATGAGGATTATGACACCTTTTCGAGATGGGTATACGACGCCGAGGTGCAGATAGGCTCAGTCATAGTGCAAGGGCTTGCAGACTGTGTCTCTGTGGACGCTGCCTTCAAGCTCTTTGACTCGTTTGAGGGAATCATCGAAAGGGTTTCGATACAAAATATTCTGGAGAAACATTACTTATCTCTCCTTGCTGCATATAAGATTGACCTGGGGCAGATTATGCAGATGTTCATCTCCAACCAGGATAAACCACCAATATACAATAACATGCCACCGATCGCTGGAGCTCTCAACTGGTGTCTAGGACTGGAGATGCGTGCCACAATACCCATGTTGAAATTCAGACAATGTGGCCAGGCTCTTCTGGAATCGGATGAGATGATAGAAGTTGAGGCGATGCACACCCACATTCTGGAACTACTTCACTCTTATAACCTACAGCAGCAACAGGAATGGGCGAGAGAAGTCGACATCTCTGTGGTGAGCAAACTGAAGCAGTCCCTCCTGCGGCAGGAGGACGACCACCACGGCACTATCAGCGTCAACTTTGATCCGGCTCTAGTTCGATTGCTTCGTGAAGTTGGTTACTTCTTGAAACTCAACCTTGATGTCCCAGATACAGCAATGTCCATCTTTAAGAAGGCTGAGACATTCCGTACTCAGACAGGTAACCTAGATCTTATCACCCAGAAATACAACTGGATCCAGAATAATTTGTTGGAGGTAGAGCGTCCACTCGTCAAGAACGACATACAAGCGATTGAGGAGTTCTTGGAGAAGGGTATTAAGAGCTTGAATTGGAAAAGCCATGGCATCAATGAATTTGTGAGTGAGGCTTCCAGCATGGTTAAAGGCTGTGAGACTATGTTGAAAACGCTCAAGGAGAATACGCAGAAGATTCAAACCAAGATTTCAGAATATAATCCCGCGGTACTGCATCGGACCGACCAAGGTATCCTCAATGTTGACGAATTGTCTGAGCTGCATGATCAAGCAATGTCAACACGGACGGACAAATTTTCCGATCTAGCTGAAGAAATCCATGGAATCGTCGTTGCAAGCAACAAGGTTGCGCGGGTGAGCAAGTTGGCTGCGCCATGGCGAGATTATATCGACTATTTAAACGTGACAGTATGTGATTGCTACGTCCAAGCGATTTCGAATTCGCTCAAGGCTCTATCAGAGGTCATTGATCCTGAGTTTCTCCGCGTCCATGATATGCTGCCTCTAGTGCAGATCACACTAGAACTGGACATGTCTGTGGGTGGAGGAAAGGTTGTCTTTTCTCCTGATCTGAATGACCTCGACGGTCGCACCTGCCTTCGTACCATCATCACTGGTATGGAAAAGGACTACTTGTCAATGTTCAATTCGATGAAGCGTCTGTGCACCGGCACTGGTGACTATACTGTTGAGCTGGAGGAGCGCGTGGAACTCCGTACAGGTGTCAACAAAATCGCGCAGATGTTGAAACTAAACGAGGAGGTTTGCGAAAACTATCGTATGAAATTCATGCAATATGCTCACCTTTGGAACCAGGACCTGAAAGTGACATTTAAGAAATGGTGGGACTCGGTTGCGGTTGCTCCTGTCGCCCCAGCAACAGAAAATGTAGAGGGCGGAGAGGCTGCGAAGCAACCAGAAGAGGCAGAAGAATCGAAGGATGTCGAAAAGTTTCCACCGATCGAGGAGTTTGAGAAGCAGATTATGAAGTATACACAGATTCGACAAGAATGTAATGCTATTAGCACCCATGAGGATGTAGGTTGGGTCCGTATTGATGTCAAGCCTGTGCGGATACAGGTACTTTTGTTCGTGGACCAATGGACAACCATGTACACAGGTTTTCTCAAGGATAGAGTCATCGGATCGATGGATGAGATGTCTCGTTTCATGCAAGAAGCTGCAGGCCAGTTTGCTCAGACAGTGCCAGAGGAAAACCAGGAGGCTCTTCGTAAAATGCTCATGCAGATCCGTGACGTCAAGGCACGCACTACACAGTACGACAACATTGTCGAGCCGCTTCGTGCTGATGCTGCCCTACTCAAGAAGTGCGGCATAGTTATTCCTGAGAGCTACATGCACCAGATGGATGAGGCGCAAGACCAGTGGGAAAGTGTTAAAAACAAAATGTTCATAGTCAAGGAGAGCCTCAACGACCAGTACAACAGGGAAGGAGACAAGATCAAAATGCAGGCGCTGAAGTTCACGAAAGAGGTCATGGGTTTCAGGGAACAGTTTCAAAAGATGGCTCCTTTCAAATATGCCGTGGGCATCGACCCTGCATACGATGCTCTAGCGGAACAGTGGGGTCACATCGTCGAGTATAATACAGCTGCTGCGAAGTTGAAGGAACTGCAGGAGCTGTATGAGCTTGTAGCAGGTGACTACAAAGAAATCAAAGACTCAATGAAGGAAGCCACCCTTCTTAAGCAAGTCTGGGATGTCGTACAGCTTGTAGTGTTTACATTCATGGACTGGAGAACAACGCTGTGGGATAACATTAATACTGATTTCCTGACGGACGAGGCCAAGAAGCTTAAGGATGTTGTAAAGAAACTTGACAAGAAGGTACGCGTTTGGGATGTGTACAAGGGCCTAGAGGATGAAGTTGGCAATATGGCGGTTGCGCTGCCCCTTATTCAAATGCTCAAGTCGCCCTCGATGCGCCCTCGTCACTGGAAGGAGCTCATGGCAGTCACTGGTACAACCTTTACAATGGACTCCAATTTCTGTCTAGCCGATCTGGTTAACCTCCAGCTACATCGTTTTACAGAGGATGTTGAGGGTGTAGTCATCAAGTCACAGAAAGAGCTCACCATCGAGAAGAACCTCAAGAAAATCGAGGAGATCTGGAGCAAGCTTGATATCACATACACTCCTTATGGTAAGGACGACACCGTTTCTCTGATGAAAGTTCCAGAGGAGCTTGTTGAGGCACGCGAAGAGCACCAGGTGGCATTGCAGGCAATGCAGGCATCCAAGTACATAAAAGTATTCGAGGATTCTGTAATCAAATGGCTCAAGAACCTCGGTGGCGTAGAATCTGTTTGTACTAGTTGGCAAGCTGTTCAGGACAAGTGGATGCAGCTAGAGTCTATCTTCATCGGGTCTGAAGATATCCGAGCACAGCTCCCAGAGGATTCGAAGAGATTCGATACCATCGATGAGGATTGGCGTGCGCTTATGTGTGAGTGCATTTGCATTCCTAATGCTGTAGAAGTCTGCAACAGGGGATCTCAGCTCGAGAAACTTGAAAAAATGGAAGAGATGCTTGACCTGTGCCAGAAAGCCCTCGATGAATACTTAGGTACGAAGCGAACCGCATTCCCCCGTTTCTACTTCGTCGCTCCTGCCGATCTGCTTGATATCTTGTCTAAGGGCTCCAATCCCCTAGAGATCCAGCCACACTACTCCAAATGCTTTGACAATGTTGGCAAGCTTGAATTCGATCCGGCCGAGGTTGCCACGGGCAAGTCCTTAAAGGCTCTGGGCATGTGGTCTGGAGATAAGGAGTACGTAGCGTTTTTGGAGATCTTTGATGCCACAGGGAAGCCTGTGGAGGTTTATCTACAAGACCTCGTGGATCATCAACACAACACCATCAAAAACATTTTGCATGAATCGTTACAATCGTATACTGCAGATGGCCGCTCTAAATGGCTTTTCAACTACTGCTGCCAGATTATGCTTGTCGCAACGATGATCTGGTGGAAATCAGAGGTCGACCAGGCGTTTTCGTCGTTTGAAGAGGGTAATGAAACGGCTCTGAAAGATCAATGGAATATGCAAATTGAGCAGCTGAGGGTGCTCTCAGCTCTTGTTCGTGGTAATCTCTCGAAGGGTGATCGTACAAAGATCTGCACCCTTATCACAATCGATGTGCATGCACGTGATGTCGTAGGAAAACTGGTGCAGAAGCGCGTGGAAAATTCTCAGTGCTTTGAATGGCTCTCTCAATTACGCTTGGCATGGAATGACGAAGAGCATACCTGCATGTGCTACAATTGTGACAGTTCGTTTTATTACGGCTACGAGTACGTAGGCAACTGCGGTCGCCTCGTCATTACTCCTCTCACAGATCGCTGTTACATCACGCTCACACAGGCGTCACGTCTGCGTATGGGAGGAGCCCCGGCGGGCCCCGCTGGAACAGGGAAGACCGAGACGACAAAGGACCTTGGTCGCGCTCTTGGCATCATCGTATACGTGTTCAATTGCTCTCCCCAAATGAATTCAAGTGTGATGGCAAATGTCTTCAAGGGCCTTGCAGCGACTGGAGGTTGGGGCTGCTTCGATGAGTTCAACCGCATTGCGATTGAGACACTATCGGTAGTTGCCACGCAATACCGTTGCGTGCTTATCGCCATCCGTCAGAACTGCAAGCAGCCATTTGTCCACAAAGTCGTTGCAGAATTCAACTTTGATGGCGAAATCTGCGCCCTGGTACCCACATGCATGGGCTTCATCACGATGAACCCAGGCTATGCTGGTCGTACTGAGCTACCCGAAAACGTCAAAGCTCTCTTTCGCCCTGTGGCCATGATTGTGCCAAACATTGAGATGATTTGTGAAATTATGCTCTTCGCTGAGGGTTTTGAGGACGCCAAGAACCTTGCTCGCAAGTTCATGCTTCTCTTCCGTCTCAACAAAGCCCTTCTATCGATGCAGATCCACTACGATTGGGGTCTCCGTGCAACCAAATCTATTTTGGTCATTGCCGGATCTTTGAAACGTGCGGACCCTGACATTTTTGAGGATGGAGTACTGATGCGTGCCTTGCGCGACTGTAACGTTCCCAAGCTTGTGCTTGATGATGTCGAGGTATTCCTTGGAACGGTAACAGATATCTTCCCTGGGATTAATCTTCCCCGCCGGCGCGACGAAAAGTTCGAGACTGAGTGTCGTGCGGCATGTCTTGATCAGAAGTTGCAACCGGAAGAAAACTTTCTTGCCAAGATCTCTGCTGTTGCTGAGCTTTTTGAAGTTCGGCACTCTGTGTTTATCCTTGGACCACCGGGCAGCGGCAAGACCGCCGTGTGGAATATCCTGAAGGATGCTCGGACGCGCTGTGGCTTCAAGACAATACACGAGATTATTAACCCAAAAGCGCAGTCAGCAGATGAGCTTTACGGTTTTATCCACCCAGTGATTGGATGGAAGGATGGTATTTTCTCTTACGTGATGCGCAACTTCTCCCAGTTACAGAATGAGTGGTTCAAGTGGATCGTTCTTGACGGTGACGTAGATCCGGATTGGATCGAATCCCTGAACACAGTCATGGACGACAACAAGATGCTGACACTGGCATCCAATGAGCGCGTACCACTAAACCCTACGATGAGGTTACTCTTGGAAGTTGCCGACCTTCGAAATGCTTCTCCTGCGACCGTATCGCGAGGTGGTGTCCTGATGCTCAACGAGCGCGACATTGGTTGGAGACCTTTTGTCGAAACCTGGATCAGTGAACGAGCTAACAAGCACGAACAAGCCATTTTGCTCGCTTTGTTCAACGACTACGTCGAAATAACGCTTGAGTACGTTCGTCGTCAATGCAAGCCAATCACCAACGTCATGGAGATAAACTTGGTGATGACCACATGTTATCTTTTGGATGCCCTGCTTGTCGATGACGAGAAGAAAGAAACAACCAAGGAAGTCGTAGAAGTTTACTTCGTATTTGCTTGTATCTGGGGCTTTGGATCTCCTCTTTCCATCGACAAGGGTGTTGACTATAGAAAGCAATTCAACGAGTGGTGGAAGTTGCAGTGGCAGATTGTTAAACTCCCTGAAGTAGAGAGCAGCCAGATCTATGACTTCCGTGTCGATCCAAAGACTAACCAGTTTACTACTTGGCATAAACTCATTCCATCCTACACCCATGCACCAGATTTGCCTTTCTACTCGATTGCGGTTTCGAACATGGAGACTGTTCGCCAGACTTACATTATGTCTCTGTTGTCTACCCGTCAACACCATGTACAGTTTGTTGGGTTAGCTGGAACAGCGAAAACAACAATGGTACAAGAGAAACTGAAAACCCTTGAAGAAGACTGGTCTAGTTGCACAATCAACTGTAACTCTCGCACAGACGCGTTTACCATGCAGATGATGTGTGAGGGGTACCTTGAGAAGCGCGCAGGTCGCACGTACGCACCCATCGGAAACAAAAAGCACATCTACTTTCTGGATGATATTAACATGCCTAGTTACGACAAGTGGGGGACTCAGACCCCGATTGAGTTGTTGCAGCAGCTTCTATGTCACAATTTCTTCTATGACCGTGTCAAATGCGGCATCGTCAAGGAGGTCACAAATGCACAGTTTGTCGCTGCGATGAACCCCACAGCAGGAACGTTCGTTATCAGCTCACGACTTCAGCGGCAGTTTACTTGCCTGGCTTGCAGTTTACCATCTAATGATTCTATCGAGACTATTTATATGAGTATTTTGAAGGGGCATCTATCTACATTTGATAGTACTGTGCAAGATGTGTGCCAGAATATTGTAACTGCCACTATCTCCCTTCATTCCATCATGCTCAAGTTCTTCTTGCCAAACGCGATTAAGTTTCACTACACGTGGAACTTACGCGAGCTGGCGAACATCTTCCAAGGTGTTTGCGGAGCTACTTCACAGTACTACGTCAATCCTACACAGCTCACACGCTTATGGGTCAACGAGGCTACCCGCGTGTACTGCGACCGTCTGATGTTCGTACCTGATATCGAGTTGTTTGTGACCAAGCGGCAGCAGGTTGTAAGCCAGTGCATGTCTAATGTCGACCAGGAGAAAGTCCTAGCTGAGCCAATTTTGTTCACCAATTTCTGTAATGGTGACGACGAAACATACCTTAACTGCGCTGATTTCGAGAGACTGAATAAAGTGCTTGTTGAGAAATTAACTGAGTACAACGAGGCGAATGCCGCGATGGATCTGGTTCTCTTCGAAATGTTCACAGATCATGTATGCCGCATTTCTCGAGTTCTTCGCAAGCCACGTGGTAACGTCGTGTGTGTTGGAGTTGGTGGCTCTGGCAAACAGTCACTCTCTAAGCTGACAGCTTTCATCGGCAAATTCACAACTTTCCAAATCCAATTGACAGGGTCATACAACGTAAATAACCTGAAGGAAGACATCTTGAACTTGTACAAGAAGACAGGTGTCAAAGGTGAGCCTTATGTCTGGCTACTCACCGATAGTCAAATTGTCAACGATTCCTTCCTGGTTTATATCAACGACTTCCTGTCAAGCGGTCTTTTACCAGATTTGATGACGAACGAGGATAAGGGTGACTGCATTAACGCGGTCCGAAATGAGGTAAAGGCTGAAGGAATTGTCGACACCAACGATAACTGTTGGGATTTTTTCCTCGATAAGGTTCGAAAGAACCTCCACATCATATTTTGTATGTCTCCGGTAGGCGACAAGATGCGTATTTGGTGCCGAAAGTTCCCGGCTCTGATCAATTGCTCAGTCATTGACTGGGTGCATTCCTGGCCACAAGATGCCCTGACATCAGTCGCGAATCGCTTTTTGACCTCCATTGACTTTGGGCAAGAAGGTCTTCGCGAGAAGATCGCTCAACACATGGCCAATGTACATGAGCATACTGTGATGCAGTGTAAAGAATACCTAACTGTGGAACGTCGTTATAATTATGCTACGCCCAAGTCGTATCTCGAGTATATCGAGTTGTACAAGAAACTCCTGGGGAAGTTCCGTGGTGCGCTGGAGAAAGAGTTTAATGCTTTGGAGCTTGGTCTCCAGAAACTACTACAGACTGAGGAAGATGTCGGACAGCTCAAGATTCGCCTTGAGGAGGAGGCGGTATTCGTAAAAGAGAAATCTGAGTCTACAGACAAGCTTATCATAGTTGTCGGTCGTGAAACAATCATTGTGAATGAGAACAAAGCAGCAGCAGCGATAGAAAACGATAAAGCCTCGATTGAGCGAGAGGCGGCAGGGAAGGTACAGGCAGTGTGTGACTTTGAGTTGAGCAAGGCCGAACCCCTAGTGCAAGCTGCTCTTGGTGCGCTGGATTCCTTGAGCGTTCCTGCCATTGGTGAGTTGAAGGGTTTCAATACTCCGCCTGCCGGTGTTGAGGAAGTATGTGGCGCTGTTATCGCCATGTTGTCGCCAGAAGGTAAGCTTGCAAAGGACATCAGTTTCAAGTCTGCCAAGAAGATGATGTCTAACCCTGGTGAGTTCGTCAATGTTCTCAAGGCTATGGACATTGATAACATCCCGCGCGCTAACATTGCGAAAGTCAAACAACTGATAGAGAAATTTGAGTTGCAGCAAGGGGGTGCAAACGGTCCCAATGTTATCGCTGGTCGTTCGTTCGCCGCGGGAGGTCTTTCAAGCTGGGTCGTTAACATCGTCTTGTACGATGATTGCTACCAGATGATCACGCCTCTGCGTAACAGCCTCGCTGAGGCTAAGGAAAAGCTTGCTGGCGCGGAAGCTATTGTAAAGAGGTGTACTGATAACGTAGCCGCTCTAGAAGCCAAACTCGCGAAGCTTACTGACGAGTTTGAAACTGCCTCAAGAGAGAAAAACGAACTGGTGTCAAATGCTGAAAATACATCGAAAAAGTTGGTCATGGCAGAACGTCTTGTTGGTGGCCTTTCCAATGAAAAAATTCGGTGGTCGGCGAACATAAAGATGATGAAGGAGAAATCGAAGATCCTCATTGGTGACTCGCTTGTAGCATCTGCATTTGTGTCATACATTGGGTGCTTCTCTGCAACATTCCGAACTATTCTTCTTCAAAACTATTGGGGGCCTGACATGAAAGAAAAAGAAGTGCCTGCATCGGCTGAGCTCTCACCAATGGAGATTCTTGCAAGCGTGACTCAGAGAGCTGTTTGGAATAATGAGAATCTCCCTGCTGACCAACTGAGTATTGAGAACGCTGCGATTGTATGCAGCTGCGCTCGATGGCCTTTGTTGATTGATCCTCAGCTCCAGGGCGTGATGTGGATCAAGACTCGTGAGGCCACAAACGATATGAAAGTAATAACACTCTCCGGTAAGTTCCTTGATGTAGTTGAGCGAGCGATCTCCTCTGGTATTCCTCTTATTATCGAGAACATCGCGGAGCAAGTTGACGCTGTACTTGAGCCAGTTCTTGCTCGCGCAGTCATTAAACGCGGTGGTATGAACTTTATCAAGCTTGGTGACAAGGACGACGTTGAGTACGACGCAAACTTCAGACTGTACCTGCAAACCAAGATGCCCAACCCTCACTATCAACCAGAAATCGCGGCTCAAACAACTCTGATAAACTTTACGGTAACACAGTCTGGCTTGGAGGACCAGCTCCTTGCTGTTGTCGTGCAGCATGAGCGCCCGGATCTCGAGAAGCAGATGATTGAGCTCGTCAGGGATTCTAATAACTGCACAAAGCAGCTCAAGGATCTTGCGGACGGTCTGCTGTACAAATTGTCTAATGCGGAGGGCAATCTTATCGAGGACATTGAGCTCATCGAGAACCTAGAGTTCACAAAAAAAACAGCCCTGGATGTCGAGAAAAAGCAGGTTGAGTGTAAGGCTACGGAGATTGCCATTGCCGTGTCTCGTGAGAAATATCGCCCAAGTGCAGCGCAAGCCTCGCTTATCTATTTTGTTCTCAACAACTTGTGGGTCGTTGACCATATGTACCAATATGCGCTTTCAGGCTTCATGCGAGTTTTCTCCAAAGCTATCGATCGTGCTGAGGCATCAGACGATGTATCAGTTCGTGTGAAGAATGTGACTGACAATGTCACATATACACTTTTCGCATACGCGTCGCGTGGTCTGTTTGCGCGTCATAAGCTTATATTCGCGTCGCAAATGACTTTCCGTATCATGGCAGCCAATGGTGAACTGAACCCAGATGCTTTCAATTGGCTCATTCGATATTATCAGATTAAAGTTGATAAACCGCCCGAGCTTGAATGGATGTCTGATGGCTCATGGTATGCTGCAAATGCTCTTGCAAAACTTGAAGGGTTTGAGAATCTGTGTAATGACCTAGTGTCGTCATCGAAACGCTTCAAGGAATGGTGTGATTTTGAGGCACCTGAGAAGGAGAAGTTCCCTCTTGATTACAAGAACCTCCCAGCACTGCAGCGAATATGTTTGACACGCTGCCTTCGTCGTGACCGTATGACCATGTGCACAGAGGACTTCGTCGAGCAGTTTATGGGTAAGCGGTACATAGAAGATGCCTCAGCTAAGCTCGTCAATGTGCTGTCAGAGACTGATGCCGCTACCCCAGTATACTATATCCTGTCTCCGGGTGTAGATGTCGTCGGCGAGATCGAAGAACAAGCCATCAAGAGAGGCCTGACGGCGAAGGAGAATAAATGGGCTGATATATCTCTGGGTGAAGGTAAAGACGTCATCTCTGACAAAGAAGTGGACCGTCTTGCGAAGGAAGGTGGTTGGGTAGTTTTGCAGAATATTCACTTAATGCCAATCTGGCTTATTGAACTTGAGAAACGTATCGAGCGAAATGCCCCCGATGCCCACCCAGACTTCCGGTTGTTCCTTACATCGGATCCATCCAACACGATTCCTGTTGCTCTGCTTCAGCGTTCAATTAAACTGACACAGGAACCACCGCCTGGTCTCAAGGCTCTTGTGAAGCGCTCGTGGAGGGAATTCGATGATGGTACGTGGGACAACTCCAGCAAGCAGGCTGAGATGAAGGGTATGGTCTTTACTTTGTCCTTCTTCCACGCAGTCATGGTCGAGAGAATTAAGTTTGGGCCCCAGGGATGGAACAGGAAGTACCCGTTCAATCTGGGAGATCTGACTGTCTGCGCAGCTGTAACATTCAACTATCTTGAGGCTTCCGGGTCAAGTATCCCTTGGGATGATCTTCGTTACATTTATGGTGAGATCATGTATGGTGGTCACATTACGGACGACTTCGATCGTTTGTACACGTTTACCCTTTTGGAAGTCCTCATAAAACAAGAAATTTTCGAAGGGTTAGAGCTTTACCCAGGTTTCCCAGTACCAGCCAATCTGAATCATCAGAAGATGATGGACTACATCGAGGAATCGATGGGTACAGAGTCACCGGTTATGTTTGGTATGCATGCAAACGCAGAGATTGGCTTCCGCACTCAGCAGTCCGATACACTTTACAATACAATCGCTGACTTGGCCGGAGGAAGTGGTGGTGGTGGTGGTGGTATCAATAAGGTTGAACGGGTTTCGACAATCATTGAGGAGATTCAGGACAAGTTCGCTGAGGGCAGGATAGACACCGAGGATTTGATCGGGCGCATTGAGGCCGAGGGTGGTCGTACACCCTATGTCAATGTATTTTACCAGGAGTGTAAGTACATGAATACGTTAGTAGAAGAGATCAAAAAGTCGTTGGAAGTGCTCAATCTTGGTCTCTTAGGCGAGCTACAGATGTCAGACTCAATGGAATCCCTTCAAGATGCACTTTTTGAGAATAAAGTGCCTGGCACCTGGGCAGCAAAGGCATTTGAGTCAATGCGGCCTCTTGCTGGGTGGCTAGATAATACACTCATGCGGTTGAAGCAGCTACAGGATTGGCAAGGGGACTTGGGCCTTCCAAAGGTTGCATGGTTGAGTGGATTTTTCAACCCACAGTCTTTCCTCACAGCCATTCTTCAGTCTCAGGCTCGAAAGAATGAATGGCCTTTGGACAAAGTGGTGGTAGCAACCGAGATTACCAAGAAGATGGAGCCTGCTGAGCAGGATCAGCCATCGAAGGATGGCTCGTTTGTGTATGGCTTAACTATGGAAGGTGCCAGATGGGATGTTGGTGCACAGGTCATTGGTCCTTCAGTCCCAAAAGAGATGTTCTACAGTATGCCCGTGATGTTGGCGAAAGCGGTTCCGGTGGATAAGGCTGAGTTTAAGGACAGCTACATGTGTCCAGTGTACAAGACGCAAATTCGTGGTCCTACCTTTGTTTTCCAAGCAAATCTAAAAATCCGCACTGCCCCGTCCGTATGGATATGTGCCGGTGTCGCGTTGCTCATGGACATAGTCTTATAGTTTAATTAATGGAGGTCATTAGTTCGCAAATAGTTTGCTGAATGGCGGTTTAAGTTTAGTTTAAGATAGCTTCTACTTGCTATGAGGTAGCTTGTTGGGCCCTGGTTCCAACGGCAAACTATCAGTAGATAGCTAGTTGCTAGGAAGTTGTAAGGTAGTTGCTACGTATTAGCTACGTATGTTGGTATATATTGGTATATACGTATATATACTATAGGGAG
>Ga0138280_1027660_pt1 | contig 13174 bp, 1 predicted proteins | sample M_140625_M_mt_FD_106909 | JGI IMG/M metagenome (GOLD analysis project Ga0138280, IMG submission 106909) | Freshwater microbial communities from Lake Montjoie, Canada - M_140625_M_mt (Metagenome Metatranscriptome) | ecosystem: Environmental > Aquatic > Freshwater > Lake | place: Canada: Quebec...
CAAGCGGCGGGGATTGGTATCTCTGTGTTATCAGACTTACACCTGGATTAGGTAGCAGAAGCGTACAGCCGTCAAGGAACCGTTACATCAACCGATTCCTTTTCAGCTGGGGCCATGAGCAATAACCAGGCATCGCTCAACCGTGTTTCAGTAGGGCAACCCCTCAAGCAACGTCGCGGTCCAGTCATCAATGCCGGACGGACCGTTGCACCTTACGTTAAGGGTGCGCCGATAGTATCCTCCCCAGTCTCCTCCGTGAAGACGCCGGTCAAACCACCTTCTGGGGAGGAAACCGAACATTCGCTGCACGACCCTCGTAGGCACCGAGGCTTCTACTCAGAGTTCCTGCAACAAGAGAAAGACCCTGAGCGCGATACCAGGGAGTATGCTGCGGGACCAACTCATGAGATTTTATCCCCCCGGTACCACGCCATAACGAAACGGCTGGAGGATTCGGCTCATGACTACGAGGCCTACATCAATGGAATGGGTGAAGGGGTGTTAGACAACCTGAATGCCGGGTATGCTACCAACCATCCATGGGTCCAGAATCACGACTATCCCCCGACAGCCATTCAACCCAAGGTTTTTATCAGTGGTCGCAAAAGTGATCCCCCTCGCCCTGTTGAAATAGAACGCCGTAAACGCCTGTACGCGTATTACTCGAAAGATCTCGCATTGCTCTTACTCGAACGCGGAATTGATTACTCGTCAACCAAAAAAGGAAAATCATATCTCCCACTCGAAGTATTCGATGATTCTTCGTACGAGACCAGGACTCCCATGGAATGGGTCGCATTGGGTCAAACCGTCATTAATGGCGAGCCATGTTGCCGGGTACCGGCTCTCGCTCTGGTTTTGAATGACATTGAAGTGGGCACATGGGCAGAATGCCGCATGATCGACTACTCAGAAAAAGACCAACTCTACAAGGTGCGTTGGGAAAACAGCACAAACATCTCCTGGGTTTCCCGCCTCAATATCTGCTTTCTCGCGGAAGACCCCAGAGTGTTTGCCGACCGCGTGACGACAGCGCACAAGTCCCGGGACATTGCGGAGAAGAGGCTCCGATACGCATTATACATCGACTGTATGCCCACCGATGAGATCACGCCTCTCAACTCAGAGCAGGTGAACCGCATGCTGAACAGTGCACTCAATACCTTCACACTGCGCACATCGAACCTCGACACGACAGGGCTCATCGAGGAGGCAAACATTGATTACGCTCGCACTATGAACAAAATTGTCTTCGACATCAACATTCAAGAGCCTCAACAGGCGGATCTAGCTCATGCACTCGCCGGGTCGTCGGCGGTGGAGAAGGTTTTTGTGCCTGACATGGCCATCATCGACACTCCCCCCCACGAGTTCGGAGAGCAATGCGGAGAGTTTGCGTTCCACTCGTTTTTAACGCACAGGGAAGTCATTCTCGCTTTGCAGCGCGTGCATCATCAGTGTAACACGTTGTTGAATCAGTCGATTTTCAATGTTGATATTACCAAGACCATGCGACTGGATGAATTTGAAACAGTCCAAAGCGCCGTACTTAGCCAGACTTTGCAATTCATTCTCGAGAACTGGGTGCCCGCCTTTAAATCCGACATCACGAATTGCCTTAAAGACGTCGGAAAAGGTTCCTTCAATTTGCAGGAAGATTCTCGTGAGATTTATGAGTTCTCAAAGTTGAAGCGGCTTTTGGGCATGGTGAATCTCAAGATGGAGGACAGTCTCCGGTTCATGACAGAGGAATCCTTGAGCCAGTACCAGAACTTCATCTTATTGAGGACTAAAGCTCTGATTATCGACGTTGTGAGCACCGCCACCGTCAACATCAATCTCAACGAGGCGGCAGGGTACACGGATCCCTCGATTCTCGAGCAGCTACCCCTATTTTTACTAGATCTCACCGTCAATGGTTATACACTGGAGTATCACATCGAGCCTGAGAAGTTTGTCGAAGTTATCATGAGGATTTTTAATCATGGCCTCAACTCCTGTGCAAGCATCCCGTGTCTGGAGCACAAAATGCTGGACAAAATGTTTTGGCCGATTAAAAAGTGTCTGAAAAGTGTCTCGACCGACGAAAAGGTGATCACTTTTGCACGCCAAGAATTGCATGAGTATCTCTTACGCGCACTCGTGCCAGTCCACAAGTACTTGTCCCTTTACGAAGGGTACAAACCATTCCTTGCGACTAATGTCGACGATGTGATTAACGACCTGAAGAACAGTCCCGGGACTCAGCTGTCCGACATCGTCACTCTTGTGAGGAAGCACACCAACGAGAAGATGCGTGTTGAACGTGACATCAACACCGAAGCCATCAACCTGGGACTGTTTTCGCTCAGCTGCAACTCCGTTCGGGAGAAGCTCATGGCCAAGCATGACGACCTTGTGGCCAAACTACAAGGCGTCATCGTAAAGCTCGCGGCGTACCGGGCAGATTCGATTTGTCGTGATTACATCACGACCTTTGAGCGCCTCAACTCCAAACCGAAGGATATTGAGGCCTTGACTGAGTTGAGGAATTATATCGAAAAAATCCCTGAGTTAACGGCATCGCTCGAGTCTCAGATCGCCGATCTCAGACAATTCTACGAGGCCCTCGATGGATCCAATTGCCTCTTGGATAACGAGGACTTCAAGCGCCGTATTGAAGCGACTGGATGGCCAGGCAAGATCAAAAATGAGATCTCCAAGTGTGAGGTCATGATGGAGCGCGACCAAGGCACCTTTATGGACGGTCTCAAGAGCTTCATGGGCCGGTTTAAAGACGAGTTGATCGAGGTTGAATCAGATATCCAAGCCTTTGCGGCCATCTCAGACTTCGACCGCGTCAAAGAGCAGGCGTCCACGGCCATGTCTCTCGAGAAGCGCATGCGTGAATTAGACGAATCGGCGAAGAAAATTAATGCCCGTGAGTTCCTGTTTGGCCAAGTGCCTACGAATTACGACGACATTGGACGCTTGGGCAAGACGTTCGCACCCTTTGCAGACCTTTGGAAGGTGGCATGCGGATGGATCGAAAACAAGGACACGTGGATGGACGGTCCGTTGCGGGACATAAATTTCGAGAGTATGAAAACTGACTTCGATAACTACCGAAAAACGATGGCCAAGGGGGCGAGAGTGTTTGAGAAGACTGCGCCGGGCTGCGCGGAGATCGCCAGGACGATGAAGGCCCAAATGGATGAGTTCAACAACATCACCACCAACTTGGATCTCGTGGAAGCCCTGCGCAATCAGGGCATGCAAGATCGCCATTGGAAACAGATGTCCGAGGTGCTTGGGAAAGAAGTCAAAGTCGACGCACAGTTCACGCTGCGCAAGGCTGTCACTATGGGACTTGGCAACAAGGACGTGATCGGCGAGGTGACGCGTATCGCCGATGTTGCGCAAAAACAGTTTGTGATCGAGACCAACTTGAACAACATGGAGGTGCTTTGGTCGACCGTCAACGTCGGAGTTTTCGAATACAAAACGTCTGGTACCTTCGTCGTGAAAGGCTCCGACGAGATCAACGCGCTACTCGATGACCATATTGTTCAGGTCCAAGCGATGTCTTTTTCACCCTTCAAAGGGCCGTTTGAAGACCGCATCGCGGAGTGGGAGAAGCAGCTTGTTCTTCTCCAGGAGACTATTGGGGAGTGGATCGCCCTCCAGCGCCAGTGGATGTATCTAGAGCCTATCTTCTCCTCGGAGGATATCAATCGCCAGTTGCCCTCAGAAGGGAAGAAATTTGCGTCGTGTAATAAGTTTTGGCGTAAGACGATGAGCGGAGCCAAGGCCAAGCCGCACGCTCTCAACTTCGCGCAGGAAAGACTGCTGTCTGAGTTCAAGGAGTTCAATGAGACACTGGACCGCGTCCAGAAGAACTTGTCTGAGTATCTTGAGGCGAAACGATCAGGATTCGCGCGGTTCTACTTCTTGTCCGACGACGATTTGATTCAGATTCTCTCCCAGACAAAAGAGCCCACCGCGGTGCAGAAACATCTTGGCAAATGCTTCGAAGCGATCAACAAAATTAAATTCGAAGGGGAATCAAAGAGTAAATTAGTTATCACCGCTATGTACTCCCCCGAAAACGAGATGATCACCTTCAAAGAACCCGTGAAACCCGCGGGAAATGTCGAATTCTGGCTGGGTGAAGTCGAAAAAATGATGATTGAGAGCGTCAGGATGGTCCTGGAAGCCTCCGTACATGCGTATGTGCAGATTCCGAGGAATGACTGGGTGAAGAACTATCCAGGCATGGTCGTGTTGCAGGGATCGCAAGTGTACTGGACTTCGGAAGTGGAGGAAGCCTTGGATAGAGGAGGCGTCACAGCTTTGAACGAGTACTTACAGGTGCTGCTGAAGCAGTTGGATGGGCTTGTTGAGGTCGTGCGTGGTAAAATGGACAAACTTTTGTCGAAGACGATGGGCGCTCTGATCACGATCGATGTCCACGCGCGCGACGTCATCGTGTCGATGGTCAAAGACAACATCAGCGACAAGGGGGAGTTTGAGTGGGTCTCACAGCTTCGGTATTACTGGATGGAGTTCAAGAACGAAGTGGCGGGGACGAACCGAATGGATCTCATCGTGAAACAAGTTCAGTGCACATTCCCGTACGGTTACGAGTACCTGGGCAACACGATGCGGTTGGTCATCACGGCATTGACGGATCGGTGCTACATGACTCTCATGGGGGCGATCCATCTCCACCTCGGGGGCGCTCCGGCGGGTCCGGCCGGGACAGGCAAGACCGAGACTACGAAGGACTTAGCCAAGGCACTGGCGAAGCAATGCGTTGTGTTCAACTGCAGCGACGGCTTAGACTACAAGGCAATGGAGAAGTTCTTCAAAGGGCTGGCGATGTCAGGAGCGTGGGCGTGTTTCGACGAGTTCAACCGCATCGACGTTGAAGTGCTCTCCGTCATTGCCCAGCAGATCCTGGACATCCAGCAAGCGGTCATCAAGAAGCTCAAGCGATTCAACTTCCAGGGCACAGAGATCTCCCTCAACCCTACATGCAACGTCTACATCACCATGAACCCTGGGTATGCAGGGCGCTCCTCCCTCCCCGACAATCTAGAGGCCTTGTTCCGTCCGGTGGCAATGATGGTGCCTAATTACGCCCTCATCGCCGAAATTCGCCTCTTTTCCTTCGGATTCTCCTACGCCCGTCCACTGTCTGAGAAGCAGGTCGCGACTTTCACATTAGCCTCGGAGCAACTTTCTAGCCAGGACCATTACGACTTTGGTATGCGCGCTGTCAATGCGGTCATAACAGCGGCGGGCAACCTCAAGGCGGCCTACCCTAACGACGATGAGGAGCAGCTACTGTTACGGGCGCTGCGCGACGTCAACAAGCCCAAGTTTCTGGCCGCAGATCTGACCCTGTTTGCGGGCATTATCTCTGACCTGTTCCCCGGGGTGGCCGAGCCCATCTCCAGCTATCCTGCTCTCGAGGCGGCGCTCGAGTTTGAGACGGTCAACATGTGCACGGATAAATTCCGCGGGGACAAAGCCCGTGTGGAGCTCCAATTCGACCCGATGTTCAAGCTCAAGTGCATCCAGCTGTACGAGATGACTGTAGTGCGGCACGGTCTTATGATGGTCGGCCCCACCGGAAGCGGAAAGACCGAGATGCAGCGTGCCTTATGCAACGCACAGACCAACTGCTCAAAGCTAGCGGACAATGAGGAGTTCTGCATCACTCGTATTTACAACCTCAATCCCAAGTCGATCACGATGAATCAACTCTACGGGAACTTCGACCTGGCGACCGGAGAGTGGACCGATGGAATCGGAGCCGACATATTCAGGCACTGTTGTTCGCCGGATGAGGAATGTGGCGTGGGGCCCGAGGACAAAATGTGGATGACATTTGATGGTCCGGTCGACGCGATCTGGATTGAGAACATGAACACCGTGCTCGACGACAACAAGAAGCTATGTCTCACTTCAGGTGAGATGATCAAAATGTCCAATGGAATGACCATGATGTTCGAAGTCGAGGATCTTGCAGTCGCCTCTCCCGCCACAGTCTCAAGATGCGGCATGGTGTATTGCGAACCTGATTATCTCCTTCCCAGTGAAGATGGTAAAAACAGCGATACACCATTTGCGGCTGCATGGATCAAACGTTTGCCCAAAACGCTGGAGCAGTATGTCCCGAAACTGAACGATCTTATTGACAAGTATCTATGGGGCGCGAAGTATTGCGTCAGAAAATTTTTGAAAGAGACCGTAGGTACTGTGGACACTGGACTAGTTCCCTCATTGTTCCGTATGTTGGATTGTTTCATGAATCAGTATCGTCCAAAAGAGGGCGTTACCATCTCAGAGGACATGGTTGCCGGTGCTGCCAAGTTAATGGAACCCATGTTTATCTTCTCCTTGATCTGGAGCATCGGTGCTACAGTCAATGCAGCCTCACGCCCGCGATTTTCGGCTTTCATTGTCGAGGCGATGGAAAAGCACGGTGCCGCTATGAAAATCCCGATGACCGACAACGAAACTGTTTACGACTATACATTGGAGCAGGGCGGCATCCGTGATGAAAAGGAAGTTCCGGCAGGATGGATCCGCTGGTTGAAAACCGTCCCTGAATACATCTTGGATAACGACCTACCATATCAGGCAAAGATCGTGCCCACGAAAGATTCCGTGTGCTACACCTTCATCGTCAAGACTCTCTTAATGCACCGCAAGCACGTCTTAGCCGTGGGAGAGACGGGAACGGCCAAATCCGTCACCATCCAACGCTTGTTGTCCACGGAGATGCCCGAGTCTTACGAAGCAATTTTCACGGGGTTTTCGGCCCAAACTTCGGCCAATGTCACACAGGACATTCTCGACGATAAGTTCGACAAGCGCCGTCAAGGCAAACTCAACGGCTTGGAATTGGTTGTGTGCGGGCCGCCCATCGGAAAGCAATCGGTGATCTTTGTAGACGATATGAATATGCCAAAGAAGGAAACGTATGGTGCCCAGCCGCCGATCGAGTTGCTTCGCCAGTGGATGGATCACGGAGGCTGGTACGATCGAAAGACTCGCCGCTGGAGGTACACGGTGGACGTGATTTTTGCGGGAGCGATGGGTCCGCCGGGTGGAGGCAAGCAGCCAGTAACCAACCGCTTCCTCCGCCATTTCAATTTTCTCAGTTTCGCGGAGATGGAGGAAGATTCGTTAAAGACAGTTTTCAGCGTCATTTTAGACGGATTCTTGAACGCCAAGAACTTTTCTGATGAGGTCAAAGCTTTGTCGAAGCCTATGATACAGTCAGCAATAAATGTCTACACTCAGTGTATGGTAAAGCTGCTTCCCACACCAGCCAAGTCCCACTACACATTCAATCTCCGAGATTTATCCAAGGTCTTCCAAGGGGTGTTGAATGCAACGCCCAAGGCTATGGGTGATCCAGACGTCTTCACACGCCTGTGGCTACACGAGTCGATGCGCGTATTCCAGGACCGTCTAATTGACTCTGTGGACAAAGAAATATTCCGCGATGTGATGGACACGCAGCTGAAGGAGAATTTCGATAAGACAATGGGCGAGTTGGTGGCAGCGGAGAGGTTGATTTTTGGGGATTACACCGATGGCATCGCCGCTGATCCCAAGGTCTATGTGGAGATCCCAGACATGGCAAATCTCCGTAAAATGGTCGACGATTACATGGAGGAGTACGACTCGGAGAGCAAGCAACCGATGCGGCTAGTGCTGTTCATGGACGCAATTGAGCATGTTTCCAAGATCAATCGCATTTTGCGACTGCCTTTGGGTAATGCCTTGTTGTGCGGCGTGGGCGGCTCAGGTCGCAAGTCGCTGACGCGCTTGGCGGCTTTCATGGCGGATTATCCTGTCTTTATGATTGAAATTGCTAAGAATTATGGGCTTGTCGAGTGGCGTGACGATATCAAAAAGGTCTTTCGCAAAACTGGGTTAGAAAATCTCCCCACGGTCTTCCTTTTTGATGACACACAAATCATTGTCGAAACGTTCCTGGAAGACATCAACAACATTCTCAACTCTGGCGAGGTCCCAAACATCTGGAAAGAAGATGAGCTAGGTGAAATATACACCACAATGACCCCGGTCGTATCCGCCCTCGGCCTCCCAGCCTCGAAGCTCAATATGATGGGCGAGTTTGTCCGTCGCGTAAAATCCAACATCCACGTCGTGGTGTGCATGTCTCCCATCGGAGGCGATTTTGTACTTCGTTTGCGCAAGTTTCCGTCATTAGTAAACTGCTGCACGATCGACTGGTTCAACGAGTGGCCCTACGAAGCTCTCAAGTCCGTAGCCGGGGACAAGTGCCAGGAGGTCGAGATGGGGAGCGAAGAGGATCGTGAGAAAGTGTATGAGATGTTCGTCTTCATCCACCAATCCGTCGAGAAGAAGTCGGCCCAGTTTTTGGCCCAGATGCGCCGAACGAACTACGTCACCCCGACGTCCTACCTCGAGCTGCTGACGACATTCCAGACCCTGTTGAAGGAGAAGAAGACTGAGTTGACCTTGGCGATCAGTCGCTTGGACGGAGGGCTCAAAAAGATCGACGACGCAGAGAAGTTAGTCGACGTTTTAAAAATCGAGCTTGCGGACAAAATGCCCGTCCTCATCAAGACCCAGGCGGACGTCGAAGCCATGATGATTGTGATCGAGGCGGATAAGGAATCAGCTTCGGTTATCGAAAAGGAAGCTGCGGCCGCGGAGGCCGACGCCTTGACGAAGAAGGCGACTGCAACTGGGATACAGGCGCAGGCCCAAGGGAAGCTGGATGTGGCGCTACCTGCGCTGTATGCCGCACTCGAGAATGTCGACAAACTCCAGAAAAAGGATATCGACGAGCTTAAGGCGCTGCAGAATCCGCCGATGCGCGTAAAGCGTGTGATGGAGGCCGTCTGCATCTACATGGGTGAAAAGCCGACGAAAGTCCCGGATCCGGCGGGAGGAAATAAAAAGGTTGATGATTATTGGAAGCAATCTCAAGGTTTACTCAAGGATCCCAAAGTGTTCATCGCGAGTCTCAAAGGTTACGATAAAGATAACACAGAAGAGCAGGTGATTAAAAAAATCGCCGCCTACGTGGAGGACGAGGACCTCGAGAACGAAAAAGTCAAATCGACATCCCAGGTGGCCTACCCGATCATGCTCTGGGTGCGGGCGATGTACGACTACTACTTCGTCTCCAAAGAGGTCGAACCGTTGAGGCAGGCCGCGGCACAGGCGGCGTCTGACTTGGCCACTGCAATGGCATCCCTGGCCGAAGCTCAAGGAAAACTAAGAACAGTACAGATCAAACTAGCGGAACTCGAAGAGGCTTACAACAAAGCAGTTACCACCAAAAACACGTTACAGGCGGATGTGGACCTGACCAACCTCAAGCTGCTGCGCGCAGACAAGCTCCTCGGTGGGCTCGGTGGGGAACGCTCCAAATGGAAAGAGACCGTCGCACGCCTCAAGGTGATCCTCGCCAACCTCATGGGTAATGTGCTTGTGGCGTCTGGGGCGATCGCCTACCTTGGTGTCTTCACGTCGGGATATCGCGAGGCGTTGACAAAGATGTGGCAGGAAAGTCTGACAAAGAATGCAGTCCCGACAGATATATCGAGCGCGAGCCTGCGAGGGACCCTTGAAGTGGGTGTCCGAGTGCGCCAATGGGCCGTGGAAGGGCTGCCCCAGGACGGCTTGTCGATTGAGAACGCGATCTGCATGGATAAAGCTCGGCGTTGGCCCCTTTGTATCGACCCTCAGAGGCAGGCAAACCGATGGATCAAGAGCAAGGAGAAGGCGAATATGGGCGACGACGGGGTAATTAAAGCCTCTGATAGCGGCACTAAACTAATTCGCGCCCTGGAGAATGCGGTGCGGTTTGGCCGCTCTTTGCTTTTAGAGAACGTCCTTGAATCGCTGGACCCCTCTTTGGAATCCGTGTTATTGAAGCAAACATTCAAACAGGGAGGGTCCGTTATGATGAAACTCGGAGACTCTGTCATTTCCTACGATCCCAAGTTCAAGTTTTACTTGACTACAAATCTCCGGAACCCGCATTACACTCCAGAGGTCTCAGTCAAGGTCTCCATTATGAACTTTTTGATCACGCCGGATGGTTTGGAGGAACAGCTTCTCGGGGTCCTCGTGTCTAAAGAGCGGCCCGATTGCGAGGAGAAGAAGAATGAGCTCGTGTCTAGTAACGCTCGAATGGCTCAAGATCTCACAGATCTCGAGAACAACATTTTGGCTCTCTTGGAGAAATCTGGGGCTGACATCCTGGACGAGGACACCCTGATCAACGCGCTGGCTGACTCCAAACAGATGAAGGACGAGATCACATTGCAAATGGACGCTGCTGCGATTACCGAGAAAGAGATTGACGAGGCCCGAGAGCGCTACCGCCCTACCGCGTACCGCTCACAGCTGCTTTATTTCTGTGTGGCTGATTTGGCTGGAGTCGATTCCATGTATCAGTACTCGCTGATATGGTTCAAAGTGTGCTTTGTCAACACACTCAATAAGTCTCAGGCGTCGGATGATTTTGACAAGCGCATTGACATAATAAACGTCCATTTCACGCGCTCCGTCTACGACAATGTCTGCCGGGGGCTGTTCGAGTCACACAAGCTGCTCTTCTCACTCACCCTCAACGTGAAGCTCCTTCAGGGTTACGATAAAGTAGATTTCCAAGAATGGAGCTTCCTCTTGAAAGGTCCGACGGGTACCGACACAAGGCTGCCCAACCCTGCGTCGAATTGGATCACGGAGAAGGCCTGGGTCGAGTTCTCAGCTCTGTCTATGCTCTCGAAATTCGCCGACCTCGATATGGACATTGCCAGCAACCCAGATGTCTATAAGAAGTACTTCGACGACTCCGCCCCGCAGGACATGCCTCTCCCGGAGAAGTTTGCAAATATCTGGACCACTTTCCAGTTCCTCTTGTTCCTCCGTTGTGTTCGAACCGACAAACTGGTCCCCGCGTGCTCTAACTATGTGCGTGAGGTCATGGGACCGGAGTTTATCACTCCCCCAGTGTTCTCCTTGGAAGTGTCATACAGCCAATCCAACGCTTTGATGCCGCTCATTTTTATTTTATCTCCGGGATCCGATCCTGTGAGCGACTTGCTCAAGTTCTCCGAGACCATGGCGATGCGCGCTAAGACGGGCTACTGCTCTCTTGGACAAGGGCAAGATAAGAAAGCCGAGAAGATGGTCGATGAAGGTAGTATATACGGTAATTGGGTGCTGTTGCAGAACTGCCATCTTTATAAATCCTGGATGCCTGTGCTCGAGAAAAAGGTCGAAAACTTCACAGATGCGACATGCCACCGGGACTTCAGGTTATGGCTCACCTCTCTTCCCAGCCCGAATTTCCCAGTTTCCATCCTCGAAAATGGAGTAAAGATCGTCCAAGAGCCTCCGGCTGGCATGAAGCCCAACCTCAACCAGGCTTTTTCTACGATGAGCCAAGAATACCTCGACAAGTCTCGAAACAAACCAGAGTGGCGAAAGTGCCTCTACGCCTTGTGCATTTTCCATGCGATTGTTCTCGAGCGACGTAAATATGGACCGCTCGGCTTTAATATTCGTTACGGGTTCACTGCTGGAGATGCAGATGTCGGGAAAGAGCAGCTTTACCTGCTTCTAGAGGACTACGATACTGTGCCATTCAAAGTGCTCCGTGTGCTAGTTACCGATGTCAACTATGGTGGTCGTGTGACCGATGATTGGGATCGTCGTTTAATGACTAGTATGATCAAATCATTTGCGAACGCAGACGTTTTCAAAGACGATTATTCGTATTCTGCTTCTGGCACGTACAAAGCGTTGGCTTTCAACACGATCGGTGAGTACGTCGCCGAGATTGCCAAGTTCCCTGATGCAGCTGAACCTGAAGCTTTTGGATTCCATGAAAATGCCGCGATCACATGTGCGACGGACGAGGCCAACGAGATGTTGGCTTTAATTTTGGGATTACAACCACGGACAGGAGCCGGTACAGGAAAGAGTCGTGAGGATGTCATCGACGAGTTGGCGGTGGATGTACTGCAGAGAGTAGCGGGGCCATATGACATGGAGCCTATCTGTAAGCACTATCCAGTGGTGTATAATGAAAGTATGAATACTGTGTTGCAGCAGGAGATTACACGGTATAATAAGCTACTGGGTGAGATGAAGAAATCCTTGAGTGACATCCGGAAGGCACTCGTGGGTCAGTTGGTTATGACTGAAACTCTCGATGAAATGGGCAGTGCGATGTTTAACCAGATTGTCCCATCCAACTGGGCCAAAAATTCTTACCCGTCTTTGAAGCCTTTCGCTTCATGGACAACTGATTTACTGGCACGTCTTGATTTCTTGAACAAGTGGATTGAGCATGGTACTCCTATGCACTTTTGGATCTCTGGATTCTTTTTCCCTCAGGCGTTCCTCACCGGAACTTTACAGAATTATGCGAGAAAATACCAAAAAGCCATTGACACGGTCTCATTTGAAACGGTTGTGTTGAAAATTGCTAGTGAGAAGGACATTCATTGCAAACCTGATGACGGTTGTTATATTTGGGGAATTTTCATGGAGGGTGCTAGGTGGAATCCAGACATACACTCTGTGGATGAATCCAGACCCAAGGAATTGTTTACCGCCATGGTTCCGATACACTTGCTGCCCGTTGAGAAGCGAATAGTGCCCACTAGGGGGATCTACAAATGCCCTGTGTACAAGATTTTGACTCGCGCAGGTACATTATCGACTACGGGCCACTCCACTAACTATGTTTGTCCACTCGAGCTTCCCTCTAGGGCAGATCAAGACCACTGGATTAGAAGGGCAGTTGCATTGTTCACACAGCTTCGGTTCTAGAGGCTTTGAGGTTGAATGCCGGTTGAATGGGCGATTTTTTCGGGTCACGTGGTTCATTGAAATTACATTAAAGCAACCATCACGATACTAGGCAGAAACTAAGGTACGGGCAGCTAAGGGGCAGCTACTAGCTTCTGGGGGGGATAAATCTTTTATTTGCGAGGATAAGCGATGCCGCTAGTAGTTCCCGTAGCAGCTACTAGCTTCTGCTTGGTTGTATGCAAGTCAGTGGTAAGTAAGGGGGAAATTCAAGACGCAAATAATATGAGTGGCTACTGTACTGTGTTTAGTCAACTACACCGCGCAAATTAAAGAAATTATACAG
>Ga0138280_1220920_pt1 | contig 13147 bp, 1 predicted proteins | sample M_140625_M_mt_FD_106909 | JGI IMG/M metagenome (GOLD analysis project Ga0138280, IMG submission 106909) | Freshwater microbial communities from Lake Montjoie, Canada - M_140625_M_mt (Metagenome Metatranscriptome) | ecosystem: Environmental > Aquatic > Freshwater > Lake | place: Canada: Quebec...
GGTAAAGGCGCAAAGGAGCAAAGGAGCGCAAAGGCGAAGAAGAAGGAGGGACGGTGCAATTACCAGGCAATATACGCTAAGGACGATGGGTAGTAGACCTACCCCCATAGAAACATCAGGACCCAAGAGAATCACTGCACCTGGGGGAGTCGGGAAGCGTGCAGCTCCCAGAAAGGTGCCAGATGTTAACGAAAGAGAATCAGGAGCAACTTCTCCGTATCTCAGTCACGCACGACTGGGCGGGCGCGGTAATGTGACTTCGCCTAAAGAGAAGCTTAGCGGCTACGCAAAGAAGAATGATCCTCTCTTACAGGGAGGGTCTCTGTTTCCGATACCTTCATCAGGAAATCAGCCCAAGTACCAGGCCATTATCACGCCAACCTATTACGACCCTGATGCATTAGCCGGAGGAAACACTGGGGAAGCAAAGGAGTGTCACCTCCGAGGGCCGAAGGATTACACTTACAAGTCGATTGAGCCGAAGGTGTTCTGCGGATGGAGAACAAAGGACCCTCCGAGGGAGGGTGTACTTCAGCGCACAGCCGAGCTATTCCAGAGTATGTCGATTGAGCGACTTCTGGAGGAAAGAGGTATTCCTGAGGGTGACCACACGCAGATCCGTTCGTACCTACCGCTAGAAGCCTTTGACGATATGGATTACGCGCTGTTCACTGCCCAAGAATGGATAGAAAAAGGGAAGAAAGAGGATGGGTCCTGCCGAGTGCCTGGGATGGCCTTGCGTCAGGGGTCCAAACACGATTACAATGGGTGGACTGAGTGCCGCATGCTGTCACACAGCAGCGAGACAAATCTGTACACGGTTCAGTACTGTGACTCGGGGTTGAACGACACTGTCAGCCGGCTCAATCTCATGTTCTTCGCGGAAGATCCTCGCGTTTTTGCTGACCGTGTGGCATCGGCAGTGAACCGTCGCGATGCGGCGGAACGTGCGCTACGATACAACTTATATGTAGACTGCATGCCGACTGACCAAATTGAGGCCCTCGACACGGAACAAATAGCCCGCATAATCAATTCCGCAGTCAATACGGAATCACTTCTCGAAGCCCTTTCTCTACGGAAACTCGATACCGAGAAGCTCGTGGGAGAGGTGAACGCTGACTACGTCCGAAAGATGAATGAGATTATATTCGAGACGACATTGAAGGAGCCGTCGCAAATTAAACTCCGTCAGCAACTCAAAAGCGACGACCAGGTGGACTCAGATCCCGTAATCCCATACTCTGGTGTCCTCACCATCCCTACGCACAACTTCCCCCAGCAATGCGCCCAGTTCGCCCAGTGCTCTCTCAATGTATTACCAGAGGTTGTGTCATGCATGCAGCACAACAAAGTCCAATGCAACCTCGTCTTGCAACAGAGTATCTTCCTCACCCGGTTCGACAAAACGCTCCGTGTGGACGAGTTTGACACACAGCAAAGTACTCGGCTCAAGGAAACCCTTCAGTTCATGAAGGACGTCTGGGTTCCGTCCATCACTTCCAACATCAAGGATAGTCTCCGGGATGTCCCAGGCAATTGGTTCAATTTCGCAGAAACCTCGTTGGAGAAATATAATGAGAGCAAACTCAGCCGTTTGCTTAAAAGCGTCACGATGCTAATGGAATCCTCTGTGAAACTTATGGAGGAGGAGCAAGTACGTGCATACACTGACGCCATACATAAGGCTGCTGTAGGCAAGAGCGTAGAGGTAATCAGCACTTTCATCGTGAAACTTCAACCCGCTTCGGACGCCATTGGCCCTGAGATTATGAGCCAGGTGCCGCTGTTTTCCCTTGATCTCACGGTGATCGATGAGATTGTTGAAATCGACGCTCCCGTGGTTGTTGAAGAGAAAAAGGATGAAAGTAAGGGGGGTAAGAAGGGTGTTTCTGCGGCCAAAGCACCTCCAGCTGCAGAGAAGCCCCCAGAACTAGAGAAGAAGCCAGAAAGAATCACCGTAACACGACAGACCGTGGCATACAATCAAGATCCAGACAAGACTATCAAACAGGTTTTGGACGTCCTGACCACAGCGATCTCGGCTGTTGCCCTCAACATCCAGATAGAGCCCTACGTTATGAATCGCATGTTCTGGCCGACGAAACAGAAACTCAAGGTTGTGCAAGTTGACGACGCGATCGTACAAGCCTCTCTGAGCAGTATCCGCGCTGATGTCGAGGCAGCTGTCGTTCCATTGCGCCAGTACCACGCCCAGTTTTCTCAGTATAATGCCTTCCTCAACCTTGACATCGATGCCGAGGTGAAGAAGCTTGAGAACGATCCGCTCACTGCACTGAAAGATATTGTGAAGTGGATCGATAAGCATAAAAAAGAGCTGGTCACTGTCGAGGAGAGCATCCCTCTTGAACCTATCAACATTGGTATGTTCCTCGTCACGTGCTCATCGGTGCGAAAGAAACTTGTCACCAAGCACCAGACATTGGTGGAGCAGATGCAACTGCTTATCAATCGTATCGCGGCCTCCAAGGCCGAGAAGATATCCGCGGCGTATTCCGAATTACACGAACAGGTAGGAACCAAGCCAAAAGACATCGAAGGACTCACGGATGTCAAGGAGTTGATCCGACGCATCCCTGAAAGCTCTGTCGACCTAGTCGCGCAAATTGTCGAGGTGGCGGAGTTCTATAAAGCCCTCGATGACTCTCAATACCTGTTGGATCCCGAAGAGTTCAACCGCAAGCTTGTGTGCGTGGGATGGCCCGGAAAACTCGAAAAGGAGGTGGTCGCCGGCCTCGGAGGACTTCAGAAGCTTCAGAAGCAGTTCATGGACTCATTGATGGGCATGACAACCTCTTTCACGGACGAGATGGACGAGATGGGCAGAGATATCACCGCCTTCCTCGAGATGTCAGACTTTGCGCGATGCAAGGAAATGGCCACTTCCGCCGAAATTATGGTTAACAAGCTCCAGGAGATGGTCTTAACTGGGCGTAGGGTGAACAGCCGCGAGGCTTTATTTGCGATCGACACCACGGACTTTGAGGAAATCGGCAACATGATCAAAAAGTTCCAGCCGTTCGCTGATTTGTGGACGAAGTCACAGAAGTGGTCCGAATGGCACGAGGCGTGGATGTACGGACCCTTGTGCGAGGTGAATTTCGAGTCTATGCAAACCAATTTCGAGGACGCGCGTAAGATTATGAAGAAGGCTGTCCGAACTTTTCGAGATTCGAAATGTGACGGAGTGGGTGATATTGCGAAACAAATCATAGAGGAAATGGAGGAGTTCAACAGGAAAACGGCGGGTCTCGCACTGGTCGAAGGCCTCCGGAATCAGGGTATGAAAGAGAGGCACTGGGAAGAGCTCTCGACCAAGGTCGGAATGAAGATACACCCTGACGAGAATTTCACACTGAAGATGGCCGTTGACATGGGTCTTGGTAAACCTGGCGTTGTGGAACACGTAACGACTGTAGCTGACGTGGCCCAAAAGCAGTTCGTCATCGAGAAACAGCTTGATACAATGGACTCCCTGTGGGCGGATATGAAGATCGAAGCAGCCGAGTATAAAGCAACGGGGACGTACGTTGTCCGAGGTACGGAGGAAATCAATCAGATGCTAGATGACCACATCGTCCTGGTGCAAGCCATGTCATTCTCACCGTTCAAAGGTCCGTTTGAGGAGGCGATCGCGGACAAAGAATTCAAGCTCTGCATGCTCCAAGACGTTGTCTCCGAGTGGTTGGCTCTGCAGAGGCAGTGGATGTACCTGGAGCCTATTTTCTCCTCCGATGACATTAACAGGCAGCTCCCTCAAGAAGGCAAAAAGTTTGCATTGACCAACAAATTTTGGCGAAAGACGATGTCGTCGGTGAAGAAAGACGGCAACGCTTTACTTTATGCCGACCCAGAGCTTAAGACAAAACTTAAGGAGTTCAACGAAATTCTAGATCGAGTTCAGAAAAATTTGGCAGAATATTTGGAGACCAAACGGTCCAACTTTGCTCGCTTCTACTTCTTGTCGGATGACGATCTCATCCAGATTTTATCACAAACGAAGGAGCCTACGGCGGTTCAAAGGCATTTAGGAAAATGCTTTGAGGCGATCAATTTGCTGACGTTCGAAGGAAAAACGAAAAAGGATTTGAAAATCACACAGATGCATTCCCCAGAGAAGGAGATAATCGACTTCGCAGTCCCCGTTGAGCCCAAAGGTAATGTGGAGTTCTGGCTGGGCGAAGTCGAAGTTCAAATGCGCGAAAGTGTTCGTATGGTGATCGACGTTGCTGTTGCGGACTATAAGGATAAGGTTCGCACGCAGTGGGTGAGGGAATACCCAGGTATGGTCGTCCTCCAGGCCTCTCAAGTGTATTGGACAGCAGAGGTGGAAGAAGGACTCAACAAGGACGGATCAAAGGGGCTGAAGAATTATTTGGACACGTTGCAGCTACAGCTCACAGGTTTAGTAGGGGTGGTGCGCGGTAGGATGACCAAACTTCTCAAAGTCACGATGGGTGCGCTGATCACGATCGACGTGCACGCAAAACAGGTCGTTGAGGACATGTACGACGCGGGAATTAATTTCTGCTCCGAGTTTGAGTGGCAGTCTCAACTGCGTTACTATTGGTATCAATACGTCAACAAAGTGCAAGCGACAGACCGTATGGACCTTATCGTCAAGCAAGTTCAGTGCGTCTTCCCTTACGGGTACGAATACCTCGGAAACTCTATGCGTTTGGTCATAACAGCGCTCACAGATCGCTGCTACATGACGCTCATGGGCGCGATTCAGCTCAATCTCGGAGGTGCACCGGCCGGGCCGGCAGGGACGGGGAAGACGGAGACGACCAAGGATCTCGCCAAGGCGCTTGCAAAGCAGTGTGTTGTGTTTAACTGCAGCGACGGGTTGGACTACAAGGCGATGGAAAAGTTCTTCAAAGGGCTGGCGATGTCGGGGGCGTGGGCGTGTTTCGACGAGTTCAACCGCATCGACATTGAGGTGCTTTCCGTCATCGCACAACAAATCCTCGACATCCAAGAAGCTGTACAAGCCGGGGTCAAGCGATTTAATTTCCAAGGCACCGAGATCTCCCTCAACCCGTACTGCAACGTCTTCATCACCATGAACCCCGGATACGCCGGCCGCTCTGCGCTCCCGGACAACCTACAGGCCCTGTTCCGTCCGGTCGCGATGATGGTACCGAACTACGCCCTCATCGCCATGATCCGGTTGTACTCGTTCGGGTACGAAGCCGCGAAGCCGTTATCTGAGAAGCAAGTTGCGACCTTCACTTTGGCCTCCGAACAGCTCTCCAGCCAGGACCATTACGACTTCGGTATGCGTGCGGTCAACGCGGTCATCACAGCGGCGGGGAATTTGAAAGTGCAATACCCAGAAGACGACGAGGAACACCTTCTCCTACGCGCCATCCGCGACGTCAACAAACCCAAGTTCCTCAAGAACGACCTCATGCTCTTCGCCGGAATCATGTCCGACCTTTTCCCTGGTGTACCCGAGCCAAAGTCGGAGTACCCTGCGCTGGAGAAGCATCTGGAGTATGGCTGTCTCAATCACGAGTGGGGCCCTGAGGGGAAGCCAAAAGTAAGGCAAGAGCTCGTCTGGGTCCCTGAGTTCAAAGCAAAGGTCGTACAGCTCTATGAGACTACCGTCGTACGCCATGGGCTCATGGTTGTCGGCCCGACCGGATCAGGCAAAAGCTGCCTCTCCCGCGTGCTATGCGACGCACAGACCGCGTGTGCAAAGGAAGGCGTCGAGGGCTTTGAGCTCACTCATTTGTATTCAATCAATCCGAAATCAATCACGATGAATCAGTTGTACGGGAACTTCGATTTGAACACGGGTGAGTGGACAGACGGCATCGGGGCGGACATCTTCCGGCATTGCGCGGCGCCTGCGGATGACTCCGGCATTGGGCCGGACGAGAAAGTTTGGTTTTACTTCGACGGCCCGGTCGACGCAATCTGGATCGAGAACATGAACACCGTGCTAGACGACAACAAGAAGCTATGTCTCACCTCCGGGGAGATGATCAAAATGTCGGAGGGGATGACGATGATGTTTGAGCCAGAGGACCTCGCCGTAGCCTCACCCGCAACCGTTTCCCGCTGTGGGATGGTCTACGTCGAGCCCATGTACCTATGTCCCGATGAATACGAACCTATCGGTGTCCATTGTCCCTTCGTCGTCGCCTGGCTAAAAAGGCTGCCCGAAGCATGGCATCCGTATAAACCGAAGCTGATCGATCTCTTCAACCATTACTTGTGGGATACGTTGTATTGCGTGCGCAAACACCTCAAAGAGACGGTCGTCACAGTAAACAGCAACGTCACGCCCTCTTGCCTCCGTCTATTAGACTGTTACGTCGATCAATTCGTCAAAAAGGAAGGGAAAACGCTGGACGACGAGCTCGTGGCCAATCTCCCCAAGCTAATCGAGCCGTTTTTCATGTTCTCGATGCTTTGGTCCGTCGGCGCCACTTGCACTATGGAAGGGCGCCCTCGTGTTGACAAAGTGATTCGAGCAAACATGGACAAGTATAACGCCGACTTGAAATACCCTTCCAAAGGATCTGTCTACGACTATGCGATCGATCAGGCCACGATGCAATGGGTCCCGTGGATTACGACCGTGCCCAAGTTCGAGCTCGACAACAGCCTTCCTTACACGGAGAAAATTATCCCGACCAAAGATTCCATTTGCTGCAGCTATTTGCTCAAGTTGCTTGTAGAGATGAAAAAGCACGTGCTTTGTGTCGGTGAGACCGGTACCGCCAAGACCGTAACTGCCCAGCGCTGTCTCAAGAGCAACCTCGCGGACAATTTTGACGCAGTTTTTACCGGATTTTCGGCCCAAACCGCAGCGAACGCAACTCAGGACATCATCGACGACAAATTTGACAAACGCCGACAGGGGAAAAAAGACGGACTCGAGTACCTTGTTCATGGGCCGTCGGTTGGGAAATACGCCGTACTCTTCGTAGATGACATGAACATGCCAAAGAAGGAGACATACGGAGCCCAACCCCCGATAGAGCTATTGCGGCAATGGATGGACTGGGGTGGCTGGTATGATCGCAAGACCCGTCGCTTCCGGTACACCGTCGATATTTCCTTCGTAGGGGCCATGGGACCCCCCGGTGGTGGTAAGCAGCCGATCACGAACCGGTTCCTCCGGCATTTCAACTTTCTCACATTCGGGGAGATGGAGGAGGACAGTTTGATGGTCTTGTTTGGGTCGATTTTAGGAGGGCATTTCACCTCCAAAGGGTTTGGAGATGAGTTCAAGGAGATGACGGAAAAGCTGATTAAGGCGTCGATTGCGATGTACAAAGGCTGTATGAAGAAACTGCTTCCGACCCCGGCAAAATCCCACTACACATTCAATCTCCGCGATTTATCCAAGGTGTTTCAAGGTGTGCTCAATTCAACCCCAAAGAAAATCACTGATAAGAAGAAGATGTACCGCTTGTGGCTCCATGAGTCGCTCCGAGTCTTCGCCGATCGGCTCGTGGACACGCCCGACAGGGAATTGTTCAACGAGCTCTCCACCCAGGTCATGAAAGAAACGTTCAATACCACGTATGAGGATATAAAGGTTGCGGATCGCCTTGTATTTGGTGACTTTGTAGAGGGAATCGCCATCGAGAACAAGGTCTATGAGGAGATTTCTGATCTCACCCTCCTGCGGAAACTCGTTTTCGATTCTCTCGAGGAGTACGACAGTGAGAGCAAGCAGCCCATGCGCCTCGTACTTTTCATGGACGCGATCGAACACGTCTGCCGCATCAATCGCATCCTGCGGCTACCCTTAGGTAATGCGCTGCTCTGTGGTGTTGGGGGCTCTGGTCGTAAATCGCTCACAAAGCTTGCGGCGTACATGGCCGACTACAGGGTCTTCATGATTGAGATCGCAAAGAACTATGGGCTTACCGAATGGCGCGAGGACATCAAGAAGGTCCTTCGCGCTACTGGTCTCAAAGGCGAGTCCATGGTATTCGTATTCGATGACACCCAAATCGTCATCGAGACTTTCCTCGAAGACATCAACGGTCTACTGAACTCTGGGGAGGTCCCGAACATATGGAAAGACGACGAGATAGGAGAAATTTACACCGCTATGACCCCGATCCTCGTCCAAAAGGGCATCAACGCGTCCAAACTCAACATGATGGGTGAGTTCATCAGTCGCTGTCGCTCCTACATACACTTGGTCGTCTGTATGTCCCCGATCGGGAATGACTTTGTCACCCGGCTCCGCAAGTTTCCATCCTTGGTCAATTGCTGCACGATCGATTGGTTCTCCGAGTGGCCATACGAGGCGCTCAAGTCAGTAGCGGGGGACAAGAATGCCGAGGTCGAATTTGATAACGAGGCGATCCGTCAAGGCGTGTACGAGATGTTTGTCTTCATACATCAGTCGGTTGAGAGAAAGACGCAGAGATTCTTGGCCGCGATGCGCCGCTTCAACTACGTCACCCCCACGTCGTATCTCGAGCTTCTCGGGACGTTCCAGGTGCTGATGGCGGAAAAGAAGAAGAGTTTGTCTCAGAATATATCTCGCCTCGACGGAGGTCTTCGTAAGATCGACGCCGCGGAGAAGCTTGTCGACGTCCTCAAAGTGAGCCTCGCGGAAGCCATGCCCATATTACAGAAGACCCAAGTCGAAGTCGAGGAGTTTATGGTCACCATCGCCAAGGACCAAATCGAAGCCGAGTCGATCGCAATCGAAGCCGGGATCGCAGAGAAAGATGCCTTGGAGAAGAAAGCCGTTGCGGAGGGGATTGCCGCAGAGGCTCAAGGCAAGCTGGACATTGCGTTACCCGCTTTGTACGCCGCATTGGAAAACGTGGAGAAACTGCAAAAAAAAGACATCGATGAGTTAAAGGCCCTCGCGAATCCCCCGAACAGGGTCAAGCGTGTGATGGAGGCCGTCTGTATTTATATGGGGGAGAAACCAACCAAGGTGCCGGACCCTGCGGGTGGAAACAAGAAGGTTGACGACTATTGGAAGCAATCTCAAGGTCTGCTCAAGGATGCAAAGGCGTTCATGCTGAGTCTGAAAGGGTACGATAAGGATAACACAAGCGAAGGAGTTGTGAAACAGATTAAAGTGTACGTTGAAGACGACGATCTTGCAAACGAGAAGGTCTTGTCTACGTCCCAAGTGGCTTACCCGATCATGTTGTGGGTGCGGGCAATGTACGACTATTACTTCGTCTCCAAAGAGGTCGAGCCGTTACGTCAGGCCTCCGCAGCAGCGGCGATTACCCTGAAGACAGCGATGGACGCACTCGGGGCGGCACAGGCGAAGCTGAAGGGCGTCCGGGATCGCCTAGCCAAACTTGAGTTTGATTACAATAAATCAGTCGCGACAAAGGACAAACTCCAAAAAGACGTTGCGCTGACGAACCTCAAACTCACGCGAGCGGATAAACTTCTCGGCGGACTAGGAGGAGAGCGTGCGAATTGGAAGAAAACCGTAGCCAACCTAAAGACGCTCCTTACCAACATTGTGGGGAACGTGTGCATCGCCGCAGGCGGCATCGCCTATCTCGGAGTCTTCACGGCTGGGTACCGACAGGAGCTTATCACCGAGTGGCAAGAGCAGCTGAAAGTCTTGAAAGTTCCTACCGACATCGAGACGGCTACACTCAGGGGTACGTTAGAAGAGCCCGTCAAGGTTCAACGATGGGCCCTCGAGGGACTCCCTGGAGATGGGTTGTCCATCGAAAACGGTATCATGGTTGACAAAGCTCGCCGGTGGCCTCTGGCAATCGATCCTCAACGGCAAGCGAATAAATGGATCAAGACGAAAGAGAAGGAAGGGCTTGGGGAGGACGGAGTCGTCAAAGCGTCTGACTCAGGTACACGCCTCCAGCGCGCTCTTGAGACCGCGGTGCGCTTTGGCCGTCCGATGCTACTTGAGAACGTCGGAGAGTCTTTGGACCCATCTCTGGCCCCTGTGTTGCTCCGGCAGACCTTCAAACAAGGCGGAAGCGACATGATCAAACTCGGAGATTCGGTCATCGCATACGACCACAACTTCAAATTCTATATGACGACCAACTTGAGAAACCCGCACTACACCCCCGAGGTCGCAGTGAAAGTGTCGTTGCTCAACTTCATGATCACACCGGACGGCCTTGAGGAGCAACTCCTCGGTATGCTGGTCGCCAACGAACGCCCCGATTGCGAGGATAAAAAAAACGAGCTCGTTCGGAACAACGCCAAAATGAACAAAGACTTGTTTGATATCGAGAACAACATTCTCGGACTCCTTGAACAATCCGGAGATGACATACTCGATGAGGATACCCTCATCGACGCTTTGGCTGATTCCGGAAAGATGAAGACCGAGATCATGGCGAAAGTTGCCGAGGCGAAGATCACGGAGAAAGAGATCGACATCGCGCGCGAGGCCTACCGCCCGTCAGCCTACAGGTCTCAGCTGCTCTTTTTCTGCGTCGCGGATCTAGGGATGGTCGACTCCATGTATCAGTACTCCCTGTCCTGGTTTAAGGCCCTCTTCTTGAAGTGTCTTTTAGATAGTGAACCTAACGCCGAAGTCGAAGCTCGTCTCGGAATCATCAATGAATTCTTCACATATGCGCTGTACAACACAGTATGCCGGGGACTCTTCGAAGAGCACAAGCTCATATACTCTTTGTGTCTCACGGTAAAGTTACTCCAAGGGTACGATAAAATTGATGCCGAACAGTGGAGGTTTCTACTGGCGGGTCCGTCCTCAACGGAGTGTCCCCACCCCAATCCTGCTCCTAATTGGATCACAGAGAAAACTTGGATTGAGCTCTCGTTGCTGTCTAAGATCAGTGATTTCAAAGGGCTGGACTCAGACATAATCAAGGACGACAAGCCCTTCAGATCCTGGTTTGATGAGACAAATCCCGAGAAGGTTTCACCTCCCGGCAGATGGGGGAACCTCACCAAGTTCCAGACCATGCTGCTCATGCGCTCCATCCGCCCGGACCGCCTATGCCTATCCGCGAGTATCTACGTCGCGGATGTCATGACCACTAAGTTCATCACTCCCCCGACATTTGATCTGAACAAGTCCTACGCCGACGCGACGAACACCATGCCCCTCGTGTTTTTGCTATGTGCCGGGGCGGACCCCACGAAAGATTTACTCCTTTTCGCTGAGGCCCAAGGGATGAGGACAAAGACGTTTTACGTCTCTCTTGGGCAGGGCCAGGACAAAAAAGCCGAAAAGATGATCGACGACGGATGCAAAATGGGCTGGTGGGTCTTGCTTCAAAACTGCCATCTTTACAAGTCCTGGATGAGCCAGTTGGAAAAGAGAGTCGAAAACTTCCTTCCAGATGTTGTCCACAAAGAGTTCAGGTTATGGCTAACCTCCGTTCCATCCCCGTACTTTCCAGTTTCAGTATTGGAAGCGAGTGTCAAACTTGTGAATCAGCCCCCTGCGGGACTGAAGGCGAATCTCCGAAGCGTATTTAGTAAGATCGACGACGATTTCTTCAGTAAATCGTCTAAGGAGGTTTGGTGGAGGGAGATGCACTACTCCTTGTGTCAGTTCCACGCCGTCGTGCTCGAGCGCAGGAAGTTTGGCCCCCTCGGTTTCAACATCTCATACGGCTTTACGGACGGTGACGGGGACGTGGGAAAGCAGCAGCTGTTGCTAATCTTGGAGGACTACGAAATCATTCCATGGAAAGTGATCCGAGTGCTAGTTACTGACGTGAACTACGGTGGCCGCGTCACTGATGATTGGGACCGACGGCTGATGACGTCCCTCGTCGTCGAATACGCGAATGATCAAGTAATTGACCATTCGAAACCGTACGGATTTTCTCCATCTGGGAATTATCTCTGCCCCCATGTAGACTTATCGCCCAAGGTAGAGGGAGAGCCAAAGTTTGGGGGCACCATCGACGATTACCACAGATACATCTACTCATTGCCCGATAATGCGGCTCCGGAGGTCTTTGGTTTCCACGAGAACGCGGAAATCACCTGCATGACCAACGACACGGTCTACATGTGCGAATGCATTTTAGGCTTGCAGCCGCGGACCACCGGCGGAACAGGCAAAAGTCGTGAAGATCTGATCGATGAGATGGCGATGGATATTGGGCAAAGAGTCCCCCCCCCCTACGACACAGAACCAATCGAGAAGGCCTACCCGATGGTATACGAAGAATCCATGAACACTGTACTACAGCAGGAGATTATTCGATACAACAAGCTGCTTGGTGTTATGCAGAGATCAAACGCCGATATCCGTAAGGCACTCGTCGGCCAGATGGTCATGACTGAGGAGTTGGATAAAATGGGTACGTCCATTTACAACCAGCAGGTACCAGGCATGTGGACGTCTTGTGCTTATCCATCCCTGAAGCCGCTTGCCGCATGGGTCAGTGACCTCCTGGAGCGTCTTGATTTCCTTAACAAGTGGATCGAGCATGGCACTCCGAACATATTCTGGATCTCAGGATTCTTCTTCCCTCAAGCGTTTCTCACCGGAACTAAGCAGAATTTTGCGCGTAAAAGGAAGATAGCCATCGATCGCGTATCCATGGAGACCGTGATACAAAAGGAGACGGATCCTATGAAGTACGCTAAACCTGAGGACGGATGTTACTCCTTCGGCCTCTTCATGGAGGGAGCGAGATGGAACGAAGAGACATTCGTGGTTGATGAGTCTCGCCCGAAAGAACTCTACACAAAGATGCCTCCGTTCCTCCTACAACCAAAAATAGATTTCAAGGACCCTGGTGGGACATACATCACCGGCAGTCAGGCCGGATACTACCTGTGTCCCGTATACAAAATTCTCACACGTGCCGGTACATTGTCTACAACGGGGCATTCCACAAACTATGTGTGTCCATTGACACTGCCCACCAAAAAGCTCGGATCGCACTGGATCAAACGTGCTGTTGCACTGTTTACTCAACTTCCGTATTAGGCGCTAGGTTCGTGCACTCCTTTTGTCGTCGGTTGATCGTGACCCCCTAGGGAGGGAAGGGGGGATCGGCCCGTGGGGGCTATATAAGTACATATTAAAATATATCGGGGCTGCCGTTTGTGGTAGTAGAGAGGATAAGTCTTTTATTTGCGAGGATAAGCGATACCGCTAATAGTTCCCGTAGGAGCCAGCAATAAGAGCAGTAATATTTAC
>Ga0138280_1078651_pt1 | contig 12355 bp, 20 predicted proteins | sample M_140625_M_mt_FD_106909 | JGI IMG/M metagenome (GOLD analysis project Ga0138280, IMG submission 106909) | Freshwater microbial communities from Lake Montjoie, Canada - M_140625_M_mt (Metagenome Metatranscriptome) | ecosystem: Environmental > Aquatic > Freshwater > Lake | place: Canada: Quebec...
AGATAATGTCAAATACTTGACTACGCTCGAAAAATTTATAGAGCCTCTTTATAAAGGAAACCCATAACAAATCATCGATACTCTCCCAGCCCTGATGAACGCGATTAAAATGATACACACCATCGCCAGATTCTATAACACTGCTGACAAAATGACGGGATTGTTCATGAAAATAACAAATTAAATGATCAGAAACTGCAAACTCAGAATCTGTCCTTTAAATACAAAAATTGATGAAATCTGGAAAAGGGACCCCGCTGAATTGATCGAAATTTTAGGAAGCTGCATCAAGCTCTACAGGGAATATAAATCTTGTTACACAGATACAAAAGATAAAGTTGCTGATATGCCTAAAGGCAAAACCTTCGATTTTTCTGAAACCTAAATTTTCGGAAAATTTGAAGCCTTCGTCAGAAGACTTTAGAAATTGATCGATATATTCTCCAATATACAACAATTTAGAGCCCTTGCAAAGCACAACCTAGAAGATATGGACAAACTGACCAATAGGTTTGACAGTATCATAGAAAGCTTCAAAAAAAACAGACACGAGCTGCTGGATACAACCTAAAATAAATTTGACAGAGACTGGGTCGAATTCAATGTCGAAATTTCTAAATTAGACGTAGAGCTCCAAAATTTTATTGACACAAATTTCACCAGATTCAGAAATATCGAGTATTCATTAAAACTGTTGAGAAAATTCGAAAGCACCATAAAAAGAGACAGCTTAAAACACAATTTACAAACCAAATACAGCGCCATTCTCCACAATTATGCTACCGACCTCGATAACATCTAAAGAAACTTTTAGGACCAAAAACTATAACCTCCCATAGTCAGAAACATGCCTCCCGAAGCCGGGAAAATTATCTGGGCCAGGCATCTGTTCTAAAAAATCACGGGACCCATCAACATGTTCCCCGAAAACGTTATCAATTCAACTGATATTAAAAAATATTATGGAGGGTACAATACTCTGGGAAAATAATTAACCATCTACGAAATGTGGTATTATCAAAATTGGGTTAATGAAATCGAAAGAAGCAAGGCCGCCTTACAAGCAACTTTGATAGTCAGACACGAAGAGGGTAGCAAATTATATGTTAATTTTGACCTCGAAATCATGCAATTGATCAGAGAAGCCAAATGCCTTGACAGACAAGGAATCGAAATCCCTGAAAGCGCCAGAATCATCCTCCTTTAAGAAGAAAAATTCAAAATGTACTATAACGAATTATTGTACGCTCTCAAAGAACATTAAAGAATCATCTCCAAAATTAAACCAATCTGCAAAAATTTATTGGCTCCCCACGTTGAAGACCTTGAACTCAAATTAAGACCAGGTCTAGTCACCTTAACCTGGACCTCAATGAACATCGATTCCTACTTATTTCATGTTCACCAAGGCTTGAAAAAACTCGAGTAATTAATCATCAATGTCAATGACATCATTGAAAACAGAATAGAAAACAATTTGAAATCAGTTTCAAAGGTTGTTTTGGTCTCCCTACCCCAAGAAACCAAACCCCTTACTTTAGAAAGCTTTGTGTTGGTCTAAAACGAATATATCGATTCATAAAAGGAGCTCCTGATGTCTAAAAACATCGAAGTCGAAAGAGCAGTCGATGATTTATTGACAACAATTTTGCTCTACCCTTTAGACCCCCACGTTGACCCGGTGATCCCCGAAGAAACAAAAAGAATAAAAAAATATTATTTCTGGTACTTCTATCAAGCCCTTCTAAATTCGACTTAAAACTCTCTGAACTCGATGAAGTACAGAGTCTGTGGTAAAAAAACTTCAGGCCAAAACACCCTCTAAAACCTGAAGCCTTTCTTCGAAGTTGATGTTTAACTCTCATCTCAAGAAGTCAGACTGTCCCCTTCACTCGATATGATTTAAAGATCGATCAATAAAGCCGCCACGGCAGTTTTAAGATGTTCCAAAGCCCTTCCCCATTGGGATTCGAGCGACAAGGACAAAGATAACAAAGCCACCTTCTATGATATGATAGCTCAAGATAAGGAAATTGTCAAAGTTATTCTATTATTGACAGGTTCAATTCAAGGTACTAGAAATAAAGTCACTGAGTTTTTGACTATTTTCAAAAAATATGATTGGTTGTGCAAAGAAAGCATCACCGATGATATCAAATTCTTTTCTAAAAGCAACCCAAGCCTTTAAGAATATGAAGACAAATTTAAAAAATTATCTTCAATCGAAGAAGAAATAGATCAAAAAGACGAAGCTTTTAAAATTGGAGCGATGCAGTTACTGACTTAAAATATCAAAGAAAGTTTGAAGACCTATGCCAAAGAATGGAAAAAAGAATACAGTGAAAATTTACACAAAAGAGCTAGAACAAAACTCGACGAATTGACAGAAAAAACCAAATACTTATCCTCTAAATTAAATAAAGATGTCAACAGCATTGACGCCTTAGGAGACGTGATGGAGACATTGGAAGAAATCAGGAAAGAGTAGGCCGAAATCGAAATGAATTTCACCCCCGTTCGTGAAATGTATGCCTTACTCGACAACTACCTCGTAGGCGGAATTTCAGATAAAGATGAAATGGATGCTAGATCCATGCTCCTCAGAAACTGGGGACAACTCATCTTGGTGTCAGAAAACAAAGGAAAAGAATTGCAGCTGAAACAAAAGGATTATCTGAGAGACTTGAAATAGAAAATAAAACATTTCGTTAAAGAAGTTTCAGAATTCAGACAAGACTATGAAAAAAACGGACCAATGGTCGAAGGGATATCGCCAGACGATGCCATGGAAAGATTGAGAAGATTCGATGAAGGATACCAAGTCAAATACAGATTCTTCAAAACCTTCAGAAACGGTGAAGACCTCTTCGGTCTCCAAAAATAGAACTACCCCGAACTAGAAAAAACCGATTCCGAAATTAAAAATCTCAACAAACTTTATTAACTCTACGACAACGTTATCAGAAACATGATTCAATTCAGAGAAAGAAATTGGTAAGATATCACGAAAGACGAACTCTTGAAATTTGAAGAAGATGCTTCCAGATATACTGAACAATGTATTCGTCTACCGAAAGATCTCAAAGAGTGGTTGGCTTACAAAGAATTAAAAAGGAAAATCGAAGATCTCAAGGAAGTGCTCCCTTTAATTACCGACCTCAAAAAACCATCCATCAGAGACAGACATTGGATTAAAATCTGCGAAATAACAGGAACCAGATTGAATTATGAAAACCCTGACCAAATGTTAATCGAAGACCTTCTCAAGGCTGAACTCTTAAAATACCAAGAAGATATTGTCGACATCACTGAATCAGCTGATAAATAAATGAAAATTTAATCTCAACTGGAAGAAATCTAAGATTATTGGAATGTCGCTGAATTCGAATTTGCCAATTGGGGTAAAAGAGAACAACTCTGCATGCTCGGAGGACTTAAAATAGGAGAAATCTTAGAAAGACTTGATGAAGATTAAATGACTCTCTCCGGTCTGAATGCTCAGAGATATGTCACTCCCTTCAAAGCAGATGTTGAGGGCAAAATAAAAATCTTTTCAGATGTCAACGAAACCCTCGATTAATGGGTCAAAGTTTAAAAATTGTGGAGTTCTTTAGAACCCGTTTTCACAGGAGGAGATATTGCCAGATAGATGCCTCTTTAAGCCAAACAATTTGCTGGAATCGATAAAACTTGGATGAAAATCATGGAAAAATCAGTTGAAACAAAAAAAGTTATCGCTTGTTGCTCCAATGATATGCTCAAGGACTTTTTGCCAGACTTAGAAAAAAAATTGGAAGACTGCTAAAAATCCTTGGAAGCTTATTTGGAAGGAAAGAGAAAAAAATTCCCCAGATTTTATTTCGTCTCGAACCCAACTCTTCTGAAAATTTTATCTCAGGGAAGCAACCCTATGTCCGTTCAGGAAGATCTTGAAAAGCTCTTTGATGCTATCAATGAAGTTAAGTTTGATAAAAATACCGAAAAAAAAGGTTCTAATGAAATTGTAATCAGCGCAATAATGCAAAAAATGGGAACTTCAGTCGAAACAATCCCTTTAAAATACATCGTAAAATGCGAAGGAAATATTGAAGGATGGCTCAAAACTTTAGAAGAAAATATGCAAAAAACTCTCATGGATATTTCCAGATAGGCCGCTGTCTCTGTTTTAAATCAATAATTAAGAGACTTTTGTTTCAATGAACCCGCCTAAATCGCCCTTATGGGTCTATAAATTTTATGGACAATGAAAGTTCAAGAAGGTTTGGAAAGACTTTCCAAGAATGAAAAAAACGCAATGGAAGCCAAAAGAAAAGAAGTTACAGAAATGATGACAGTGTTGACCAACATGTGTCTGGAACCTTTTGAATCCGCAGTTTAGCGAACAAAAGTTGAAACCCTGGTGACAATTCAGGTGCATCAGAAAGATATCACTCAAGAACTAAAATGTAAAGACATTAATGACTTTGAATGGTAAAAACAAACCAGAATGTTATGGAACACTGAATGTGATAACTTAATCATCAGCATCACAGATTGGGACGCCTTCTACTCTTATGAATTCTTAGGAGCCAAAGAGAGACTATGCATCACTCCATTAACAGACAGATGTTTCATCACACTCGCTTAAGCCATGAGTATGTTCTTTGGAGGAGCTCCCGCCGGACCCGCCGGGACAGGAAAAACAGAAACAGTCAAAGATATGGGTAGATCTCTAGGAGTTTTTGTCGTCGTTACCAACTGCTCAGATTAACACAGATACAAAGACATGGCAAAAATTTTCAAAGGATTAGTACAATCCGGATTATGGGGATGCTTTGATGAATTTAACAGAATCGATCTCGAAGTCCTTTCAGTCGTGGCTATGCAAGTAGAAGCCGTGACCACCGCCAGAAAATCTAGACTTAAAGAATTTATGTTCCCTGAAGAGGAATTTTGCATCGAATTAATAGAAAGTGTGAGTTATTTCATCACAATGAACCCCGGTTATGCAGGTAGACAGGAGTTGCCAGAAAACTTGAAGGTTTTGTTTAGAGGAGTCACTATGATGGTGCCTGATAGAGAAATCATTATCAAAGTTAAACTGGCCTCAGTCGGTTATACTAGTATCGATGTCCTTTCAAAAAAATTCAATGTTTTATATAAACTTTGTGAAGAATAATTGTCCAAATAAAGACATTACGATTTCGGACTCAGAAATATCTTATCCGTACTCAGAACAGCCGGTAACACCAAGAGACAAGAACCAAAATCAGAAGAAGAAATGCTTATGATGAGATCTCTCAGAGATATGAACTTATCTAAATTGGTGGCTGACGATATTCCTTTATTCAACGGATTATTAGAAGATATCTTCCCAAAACAAAAGAATGTACCCAAAAAAACTTTACCCTGATGTAGAGAGAAAAATAACAGAAATTATTGCCACCAAGGACACTTTCATGAATAATGAAAATCTATAATTAAAAATTATCTAAGTTTATGAAAACAGTTTGGTTAGACATGGTTTCATGGTAGTCGGACCTACCGCTGTAGGAAAAACAGGAATCATGGCTATTTTAACTGAATCTTTGACTTCTCTCGGAATTTAACACAGAATCATCAAAATGAACCCTAAAGCCATCACTGCTCAAGAAATGTATGGAGTTAAAAGTGAAATATCAGACGATTGGGTTCCGGGTGTTTTCAGTACTATCTGGGAAAGATCGAACAAAAGAAGCAACAAATGGACAACTTGGATTACATGTGATGGACCCGTAGATGCAATCTGGATTGAAAATCTGAACACAGTACTTGACGACAATAAAATCTTAACTTTAGCCAACGGTGAAAGAATTGCCATGACAGAAAACTGCAAAATGGTGTTTGAGGTTGAAAATTTGAATAACGCCTCCCCAGCCACAGTTTCTAGATGCGGTCAAGTCTATGTTTCTCCCTCTGATTTGGGATATGATATAATTATAAAAGGTTATATTTAAGGTAGAAAAAAAGCCTTGAAAACCATGAATGAAGATTGCGATAAACTGGACAAAGTCTTAACAAAATGGTTTATTACTAACAGAATAATAGAAAACGTGACCAAAATTTTGAAAGAACCAGTCATGGACAGTTCCCCAGTTCAAAAAGTATTGAACGCTTTAAACATGATCACTGGTTGCCTAGACCCATTTGTTAAATAAAACAAATCCTTAGATGAAGGTCAATTAGAAAAATTTGTCATCTACGCTATTGCATGGGCTATCGGAGGTCTCTATGAAGCTGCAGACAGAGCCGCTTTCCATGACTATTTATGGTAAAAGAGCGCTCCTCTTCCTTCAAACAAAAAAGATAACGAAAACGTCTTCGATTTCTATGTTTCTCCGGATTACGCTGATTGGAAATTATGCAACCCCGAAGAATGGAAACCCCCCACAGGAACAATCCAATTTTAATCAATTTTAATGCCCACTCTCGACTCCTTTAGATGCAAAAAATTGATGGATTTTATCCTGAATCAAGAAAAATCAGTCACCTGCAACAATGCCTGTCTTTTATTGGGTGTAGCAGGATCTGCAAAAACTTCATCAGTACTCATGTACTCTCAAGAGTTCAATAAAGACAAAATGCTTTTCAAAAGAATCAATTTCTCTTCAGCTACTTTGCCCAAATAATTCCAAGAAATCATCGAAACTGAATGCGATTACAAATTCACTCAAAAAGATTTTGGACCGAGCAACGGAAAAAGCTTATCCGTCTTTATCGACGATCTCTCCATGCCCTTCGTCAACAAGTGGGGTGATCAGATCACTCTAGAAATAGTCAGACAATTGATCGAACAAGGAGGATTCTACATGTTAGATAAAACTCAAAGAGGTAATTTCAAAAATATCAAAAACCTGTTCTACATCGGAGCTATGCAATAACCCGGAGGAGGAAGAAATGATATTCCAAACAGACTGAAAAGACAATTTTTCATTTTCAACATGATTTTGCCACTTTCAATCGAAGGAATTTTTAGACCAATCATCAAACATTTATTCAAAGAAAAACAATTCACAGATGAAACTAATAAGGTCATCAACACCCTGACAACCGCCACCATCGGATTATGGAATAAAGTCAAGAACACTATGTTGCCCACTCCCCAAAAGTTCCATTACGTCTTTAATATGAGAGAACTTTCAAGAATTTTCAAAGGAATTTTAGGTGTCAAAAAGGAAACCATCAACTCCGCATCAACTGTAGGAGTCGCAAATATGAAGCCCGAAGTATTCTTAGTTGGGCTCTGGAGACACGAATGTGAAAGAGTCTTCGCCGATAAAATGATCACCTCTAAAGATAAAGACACGATTGCCAATTACATCAATGAAATGACCATGGATCATTTTTCGCAATTAGAATCTGAAATCAACGACAAATTTTCAGCTGATAAAACTTTCCTATTCTTAGACTTTTTGAGAGAAGATGTCAAAAACGATGAAGGCGCTGTTGAGCAGCTCGCAGAAAAAGTTTATGAAGTAATCAATAATTTAGAAAAACTGAGAGCCAGATGAGTTGAATTACTCGGTGACTATAATACCAAATACATTTCAAAGAAAATGCCCTTAGTGCTATTCGACGACGCCCTTAAACATTTGTTAAGAATTTCCAGATGCATTCAATAGAGCAGATCTTCCGCCTTACTGGTGGGAGTCGGAGGAAGTGGTAAACAATCTTTGACCAGATTAGCAGCAGAAATTGGTAGACATTGGTGCCATTAAATCGTCATCACAAAATCCTTCGGAGAAAAAGATTTGAAGGAAGAAATCAAAAGACTCTTTGATAGTGCCGGCCATTATGGTAGACCCACCACTTTCTTGATGACCGATGCCGAAGTCAAAAAAGAAGAGTTCCTAGAATACATCAATATGATTTTGTCAACCGGAGAAATCCCAGGTCTCCTACAAAAAGATGAAAAGGAGATCATCTATGCAGATGTCCGTAACGACTACATTAAATCAAAAAATCTAGGAAACATTGACCCAACCAACCAAGATTTATATGCCTATTTCGTTGAAAGAACCAGAGACAACCTCCACATCGTTCTTTGTTTCTCGCCAGTCGGACAAAAATTCAGAGACAGAGCCAGAAAATTCCCAGCTCTATTCAATGAATGCACCATAGATTGGTTCCTACCATGGCCCGAAGAAGCCCTGATCAGTGTGGCCTCAACTTTCATCAACAATTTCTAAAAATTAGACACTACTCAATAGATCAAAGTTCAATTAATGCAACACATGGGTAATGTTCACTTGATGGTGAACTCAGTGTGCGACATGTATTTCCAAAAAATGAGAAGAGCAGTGTATGTCACCCCGAAGTCCTTTTTAAGTTATTTAAACAGTTACAAGGGTCTTTATTTAGACAAATACGAAGAATTAGATAGACAAGAATCATCATTCAAAGTCGGTCTTTCAAAAATCGACCAAGCCACCATCACCATCGCGGATATGGAAGTCGGTCTGAAAGAAGAGGAAGAATAACTCAAACAAGCTTAATTGGTGACTGAAAAGTTTATGCAAGAATTAGCAGTAGAACAAAAGAAAGCCAATTAAAAGAATGAAGAAGTAGAGCAAACTACCAAACAATGCCAAGAGTAAGCAGACATGATTACCAGAGAAAGAGAAGCCGCTGAAAAGGATTTATAAGCAGCCATGCCCGCCCTCGAAAGAGCTTAAAAGGCCGTCTCCGAATTGAAAAACGCCGATGTCGTAGAAATGAGAACAAACAGAAACCCCGGAGATATTATCAAATACATCATGGACGCAGTCGTCGTCTTCTTTTAGGGCAAACTTGCCCCCATCGCCATCGAAGAAAAAATTTTCAACAAAAAGGAAAACAAAGCAGTTCAGTTCATGAAAGACTCCTACGATGAACTTGGAGGGGGAAGAAGCACTTTAAATGATTCTAACTTCATGAAAAATCTTGTCAATTTTGAAAAAGACCAGATCAGTGAAGAAACCATCGAACTTTTAGACCCCTATATCAAATAATAAGAATGGTTCAATGAAGAATCCGGTAAAAAGGCCTCAGTCGCCGCCGCCGGTATTTTGAGATGGGCCCTCGCTATCAACGAATATCACGAAAAATCCAAAATCGTCAAACCCAAAAAAATATTTTTAACTCTCTAAGAAGGTAGATTAGCTGTAGCCAAGAAGGAGTTAGCCAAAGCCCAAGAAGACTTGAAGGTTATTCAAGCATTTTTAGCAGACCTGAAGGCAAAATTCTAAGTACAATAAGAAAAGAAACAATAATTAGAAATCAAGGCTGCTAAAACAAAAAAGAAAATCAACACAGCCAGAACTTTGATTTCATCATTATCAGGAGAAAAGGAAAGATGGAACAAAGGAGCACAAGAAATCGGAGAATAAAAGAGAAGATTGGTCGGAGACGCCTCCTTAAGTTGTGCCTTCATCTCTTATTGCGGTGCCTTCAACGCTGAATTCAGAAATTTGTTGGCAAAAGATTATTTCACCAATGACATGAAAAAGAAATAAGTCCCAGTGACAAATAACCTTGAATTGAACTCCTTTTTAGTTGACGAAGCCACCGTCGGTGAATGGAATTTACAAGGTCTTCCCAAAGATGATTTATCAATCCAAAACGGTATCATGGTGACCAAGTCTTCCAGATACCCAATGTTTATCGACCCCTAGGCTCAAGGTTCAGGTTGGATCAAGAATAAATTTGCTGAAAGCATTGATCCTAAGCGTTCAATCACAACCCTCTAGCACCCAAAATTCAAAGATATGTTTTTGAAATATTGCATGGAAGAAGGAAAAACTTTGATTATCGAAAACATCGAAAACGAAGTCGACCCAATGTTGGACCCCGTTTTAGAAAAATAAGTTTAGGTTAAAGGAAAAACAAAATTCATTGATGTAGCCGGAACTTAAATTGAAATCCATAACGATTTCTAACTATTCATGACCTGCAGACTCTCGAACCCCGCCTTTTCGCCCGAACTGTCTGCAAAGACCACCATCATCGATTTCACAGTTACCTAAGGAGGTCTCGAATAATAACTATTAGGAAAGGTTATCTCTAAAGAACAGAAAGCTTTGGAAGACTCCCTGACAACATTACTGTAAGATGTGAACCAAAATAAAAAAGAATTGCTAAAATTAGATGCAAACTTATTACACAGACTTAGTACTTCAAAAGGAAATCTGTTAGACGACACAGAATTGATGGATGTGCTCAACAACACTAAAACACAGGCAAAAGAAGTAGCAGCTAAACTGATCGACGCTGATATTAAAACCAAAGAAATCAATGAAAAAAGAGAATAATATAGACCTGTCGCAGTCCGAGGATCTGCTCTCTATTTCACCATCATTGAAGTAGCGCAAGTTAACTGGATGTATAATTCCTCTCTGGAGTAATTCCTGAATCTATTTATGCTGAGTATTGACAACTCTGAGAAAGCGCAGGCACCCTCAAAAAGAGTTGACAACATTATTGAGTATTTGACTTTATTCGTTTATAAATACGTTAACAGAGGGCTTTTCGAAAAAGACAAAAACACCTTCAAATTGATGATGTGCTTCAAAATCTAGGCAACAGCCTTAAAAATATCAGGAGCTGATGTCTCCTTGTTCTTAAAATCAGGAGCAGCCCTTGACATCAAAACCGAGAGACCTAAACCCATCAGTACCTTATCTGATAAAGTATGGTTGAATATTTTGGCTCTTTCAAGACACAGTTTCGGACCCGGAAAAGATGGTCTTTCATTTTTCAGAGACCTGCCCGAATCTTTCTAAAGAAATGAACCCTTATGGAAACAATGGCTCGACAAAAACGACCCAGAAAATTACCCAGTCCCCGATTTCCATGAAAGAATCAACGCCGAAAAGGATATCGGATCTTTTATTCTCTTGTGCCTCGTCAGATCTTTGAGAGAAGACAGATCTTTGGTCGGATCAAATATCTATATTAACCAAGTTTTAGGAAAAGAGTTCACGAACCCAATCTCTTACCCAATTGATAAAATCTGGGAAGAAAGTACTTCGATCGACCCAGTTTTGTTCTTATTGTCAGCAGGAGCCGACCCTACTTCGAGTATCGATGAATTGGCTAAGAAAAAGAAGAAATTCCCAACTGAAAAGGTCTCCATGGGAGAAGGACAAGAAAGAGTCGCTAAAAAAGCAATCGAGAAAGGTGCCGTTGATGGAGGATGGCTGATTTTGTAAAACTGCCATTTGGGACTCAAATTCATGGAGGAAATTGAAACCATAGTTTCAGCTGATGGACCTTATACTTTCCATGAAGATTTCAGATTATGGATCACTTGTGAAGCCCATGACAAATTCCCCCTCGGTCTGTTACAAAAAACTATCAAAGTCACCAACGAGCCTCCTAAAGGGCTTAGAGCTGGTCTCTATAAGACTTTCACCACAATCATCACCTAAGAATTCATTGATAAAGTTGATCACTCGAACTGGAGATCCCTTATCTTCACCATCTGCTTCTTGCATTCAGTCGTGATCGAAAGAAGGAAGTTCGGACCCTTAGGATGGTGTATCCCTTATGAATACAACTATTCCGACTTAGAAGCTTCTCTCCTGTTTGTTGAAAAATATTTGACCAATTTATTGAGTGTCCCTTAAATAAATTCCCCAAACATACCCATTGCTATGAACGTCATCAGGTACATGGTCTGCGAAGTCCAATACGGAGGAAGAATCACCGATGATTTGGACAGAGAACTCTTTATAGAATACGGTGAGTATTACTTAAAAGAAGGAATCTTCGGAAATGAACATGTCTTCACTGAAATTCAAAACGAAGGAGGAGGAGCTGGAGGCAGAGATAAATTCAAATACAAAATACCTCAAAACACCACTGCAGAAATCATTAAATACGTTGATTATGTCAATACTGTCCCACCTGCAGATAATCCTGAAGTATTTGGCTTGCACGCAAATGCTGATCTAACATTCAGACAAAAAGAATCACTCGAAATGATCAACACTATCATGGAAACAAGACCAAAGGAATCTAACGTTGGAGGAGGAAAAACTAGAGAAGAGATTGTCCAAGATAAATCAAGAGAACTTTTAGGTAAATTACCACCCGATTACATTGAAGGTGAAATGAAAGATTAAATCAAAAAACTCCCTGGGCCGAAATAATTGGCTGAAAGAGGTATGTAAGTACCCTTGAACATTTTCTTGTATCAAGAATTATAAAGAATGTAGAGAGTTTTGAGCAAAGTTAGAAAAACTTTCATTGACACCATTGATGCTATTGATGGATCAATTATCATGACCCCTGAAATTTTAGAAGCTATTAACGGAATATTTGATGCTAAAGTCCCATAAGCCTGGTTATATGACCC
>Ga0138280_1244649_pt1 | contig 11790 bp, 15 predicted proteins | sample M_140625_M_mt_FD_106909 | JGI IMG/M metagenome (GOLD analysis project Ga0138280, IMG submission 106909) | Freshwater microbial communities from Lake Montjoie, Canada - M_140625_M_mt (Metagenome Metatranscriptome) | ecosystem: Environmental > Aquatic > Freshwater > Lake | place: Canada: Quebec...
CGGGATTGGGAAGTTTTCGGGGTCGTTGCGGTCGACCCACTGCTTCCACTGCTGCTCGTTCTTCTGCATGAAATCAGGCAGCTCCCTGAAGAAGGGAACCTGGTCCTGCCCGAAGCAGTGCCTGGAAAGGGCGAGGATGTTGGTCCAGGCCTTGTCGGTGATGAAGTTGAAGGGCCTGGCGCGTTCGCTTTTGGCGTCCACGGCAGCTCCTGCCTTCAGGAACTGGGACACATCGTTGTTGGTGATTTTCCCAGCGGTTACGTAGATCTTGAAGCAGCACATGAGTATGAAGGAAGTCTTGTCTTTTTCGAAGAGGCCTCGATTCACGTACTGGTACACGTGGAAGGTCAGGAACTTAATGATGATCTCCACTCGCTTCGAGGGCTGCTGGGCCGGCTCCGAACGCGCAATGGACTCGTCAAAGAGCTGCAGGAACTGGTCCAGCGAGGAGTTGTACATCCAGCTCACCAAGGACATGTCCAGCATGCAGAAGTATATCGCAGAGCCTCTGATCGCGACGGGCCTGTACTGCTCTCTTTTTTCCTGAATCTCCTTGGTCTTGATTTCGGCATCTGCAAGCTTGATGGAGACCTCCTTGCTCTGCGTTTTAGTGGCGTTCAAGACGTCCATGAGTTCGGTGTCATCTAGGAGGTTTCCCGTCGAGGAAGTCAGTCTGTCTAGCAAATTTTTATCGAGAATCTGGAGATCTTTTTTGTTTTGATTCACATCCAGAATCAGTGCGTTTAAGGAGGCTTCTAAGGCGGTTTGTTCCTTGGAGAGGACACGTCCCAATAGCTACTGCTCCAACCCCTGCTGAGTGACGGTGAAGTTAATGATCTGGGTCTTGGCGGAGAGTTCTGGGGAGAAGGTGGGGTTGGGGAGCCTGCAGGTCATGAACATGGTGAAGTTCTTGTGGTACTCGATCTATGTACCCGCCACGTCAATGAACTTGTTCTTTCCCTTGACCTGAATCTGCTTCTCCAAGACTGGGTCCAACATGGGATCCACTTCGCCCTCGATGCCCTCGATGATCAAGGTCTTTCCCTCCTCCATGCAGAACTTCAGGAAGTTGTCCTTGAACTTGGGGTGGTTCTGGTTGGTGATGCTCCACCGCTTGTCGATCTGTTCCGCGTACTTGTTCTGGATCCAAATCTGTCCTTGCCCTTAGGGGTCAATCATCAGTGGGAAACGAGAGGAGTTGGTCACCATGATCCCGTTTTGAATCGAAAGGTCGTCCTTCGGCAGCCCCTAAATGTTCCACTCCCCCACGGTCGCCTCGTCGACAAGGAAGGAGGTTAATTCGAGAGAGGCAGAGTGCGGAACGCCCCTCTTCTTCATGTCCCCCACGAAGTACTCATTCTGAAGGATCTGCCGGAACGTCGCGTCGAACGGCCCGCAGTAGGAGATGAAGGCGGTCGCCAGCGACACGTTGCCTATCAGTTTTTTTTTCTCGTCTCCAATTTCGATGGCCCCCTTGCTCCAGCGCTCCTGTTCATCGGTGAGGGAGCCGATGAGGGTCCTTGCGGTGTTGATCATTTTCTTGGTCTTGTTGGCGTTGATTTCGAGCTGGGTCTTTTCGGCGATGTTCAGCTGGAAGATCTCCTTGAGTCCCGCGAGTTTGTCCTGGATGATTTTGAGGTCTGCCTGGGCCTCTGCCAACTGCTTCATGGCAACCTTGAGCTCTCCATCCTTCTCGGCCAGCATGGCCATCTTGGGCTTGACGATCTTCGATTTGGCGTAGTACTCATTGATGGCCAGGGACCAAGCCAGCAGTCCGGCGCCTGCCTTGGAGGCGTTGGCTGCGATGTCGTTGTTGAACCACTTGTCCTGCTAGTCCATGTAGGGGAGGAGCAGCTCGATGGTTTCCTCATTGATTTAGTCTTTTTCGAAGAACTTGAGCTTGTTCAAGAGGTTGGCGTCGTTCTTCACAGCCATTCCGCACTCCTCCCAGGACTCCGTGAGCATGGGGTACTCGGTCGGGTCCTTTTTGGAGAACTGGTACTGAGTCATTTTGACCTGCGCGCCCAGCTTCTGGTGGAAGAAGATACCCACCGAGTCGAGGATGTACTTGATGATGATGTGGGGCTTGTTGTTGGCCTTCATTTCCTGAATGTCCTTGGGGTCCAGGTTGTCCACTGCACTCTGAGCCTTCTGCAAGGCGGGCAAGGCTGCCTGCAAGTCCTTGTTGGCGGACTCCCGCTCCTGCTGGATGGTGGCGGCCTGCTTCTGGCACTGGAGGGTCGTGGCCTCGACCTGGTCCTGGTTGAGCTTGGCCTTGGCGGACTGTATTTCGAGATCGGCCAGCAGCAGATTCACGGACTGAGTCTTTTCCTGCAGCACGTTGTCCTCTTCCTTCAGCTTGACCTCCATTTTGGCAATGGAAATGGCGGCCTCGTCGATTTTTTCAACTCCGATCTTGAAGTTGCGCTCACTGATATCCAGCTCACCATAGTACTTGGAGACGTAGAGCTCCTTGTACGCCTGCAGGTAGGCCAGGTAGGACTTGGGCGTCACGTAGACTTGTCTCCGCATTTTGGCCATGAAGATGTCACAGACATCAGTCACCATGAGGTGCACGTTGCCCATGTGGAACTTCAGAGCCTTCTTGGTCTCTTCATTGCACCGCAGCTAGTCGAACTTCTTCACGAAACTCTCCGCCACCGAAACCAGCGCCTCCTCAGGCCAGGGAAGGAACCAGTCGATCGTGCACTCGTTGAAAAGGGCAGGGAACTTCTGAGCTCGCTCTCGGAACTTATTCCCCACCGGCGAGAAGCACAGCATAATGTGCAGCTTGTCGCGGACTCGGTCCACGAAGTATTCCCAAAGCTGCTGCTGGGAAGGCTCATTGTTCTTCTTCTCCTTGATGTATTGGTTGGTGATGTTTCCGAGCCAGACCTCCTTCTCGTCCTTGGGGACCACCCCCGGGATTTCTCCGGAAGAAAGGACCATGTTAATGTACTCCAAAAAGGACTCCTTTTTGATTTCCGCATCAGTCATGATAAAGGTGACGTGCTTTCCCTGGTGACCGGTCAGGTCGAAAACGTTCTTGATTTCTTCCAAGAGGTCCTTCTCTTGGAAGTTCTTGGTGATGATCATCTAGTAGATGATCTGCCGGCCGATTTCCCCCGAAAGCCGGGTCAGCGACTGTTTCCCCGAGCCTCCGACTCCGACCAGCAGTCCCGAAGACCGCTCGGACTGCACGATCCTGGAGATTCGGATCAGGTGGTTGATGGCGTCTTCGAAGAGCACTAGCTGCATCTTCTTAGCGGGGTATTTCTCATTGTACTTATCCAGCAGCATGTAAGCTCGCTCCTGAAGTGCCTCCAGAGAGTCGATGGCTTCGTAGACCTTCTCCGCAAGAGACTCCACGATGCCCTCGTCATTAATAACATCATTCCTTAGGAAGTCGCAGAAGTAGATCTTCCGATCCTTCTTGAACTTCTCCACAATTTCTGCCTCATGCTAGCTGAACGCCTCCAGTGAAATCTCGTTGATGTAACCTTTCACGATGTCCTTGTCCTTGTTGTTGGTGAGCTTGTCCACGAAGACTCGCTCGCACTCGTGCTTCCAGAGAGCGACCAGGAAGAGCTGGCTCTTTACCCCGGCGATCCCACTCGAGGAGTTCAGCACCTCCCGGCGCACGTTCAGGATACCCTTGAAGATTCTCGATAGTTCACGCATATTGAACACGTAGTGGAACTTGCTCGGAGTGGGCAGGATAGTGTCCTTGACCTTGTTCCACAGCTTGATGGTCGCGTACGGGAGCTGGTCGCTCACGCGGTTGAACTCGTCTGAGTACCTCTTGGCCTGAAACATGTGCTTGATGATGGGTCCGTAGATGACCTCGATGGACTGGGGGAGGATCATGTTAAAGGTGAAGAAATGGCGCTTGAGCCTGTTGGGGATGTCATTCCTTCCTCCTCCGGGGTGATTCATGGCTCCGATGAACTGGAGGTTTCTAATGTTTTTGAAGGAGCCAATAAGGTCCTTGGCTAGGTTGTAGAACCCACCGTCTTCGACCAGTTGCCTGGTGATTTCCAGGGTGATCTGGTCTCCCCACGCGTTTACGAGCGGCATGTTGATGTCGTCGATGAATAGGGTCATGTTCTTGTTGTTCGGGGGAGCAAAGTCCTTCCCCACCTTAAAGTCACACTCCACTTCGACGGTGGTCTGGAAGGACTGAGGGGAAGTCGCGCTCGAGAAGTTGACCCGCTTGAAGAGCATCTCGGCAGGGTTGAAGCTCTTCTAATACATCAGTACTGATGAGGTCTTGGCAGTTCCTGAGAGCCCGATCAGCAGCACCGCTTTGTTGCACAGGTTGCTCTTTTCCTGGGTCAGCAGCATGTCCGCGATCATGCTTGCCTTGAATGAGTCCCCAGTGGGGATCAAGACTTGGGAGAACTGCAGGTTTTCAGGGGGTACCCAGGTTTCGGGTACGACAAGTTTCCACTCGAGGACTCCTACGGCTCTATAGTCGATGTAGTAGTCGAAGATGGTTTCAACGTCCTTGGACTTTTGAGGCATCGGGGCTCCCTTTTGCTGGAGCAGCTCATGGACTATGTTTCTGTCTGCCACTTCGAGGATGCCTCCTATGGACCAGACGATACTGAAGATGACCAGTCTCTCGTACTCTTGGTCGGTGAGGGACTTATTGGCTGCCACGAAGGGTCTCAGGAATCCGGTCATGAAGTTGCAGAACTGCGTGACCTGGATGATCTCTGAGATGTTGAAGGGTGCACTCTTGATGGACCTTCGGATCGTGCTGATGATGTCATGGGTCACGAACCATTTGGTGCAGATGGTGTTGAGCTTGTCACTTTCCTCTCCTCTGTTAAAATCGAGTTTTCTTCCGATCCACCAGGACTTCAAGACTGGGATGTATCCCAGGTCCGTGGGGGAGATGTACACGATTCCGCACCTACTGACGGTGGCTGGACTGGCGTTATCCAACGTTTCGACTTCGAAGACCATTTTGCAGTTTGAAGTCATGGGGATCCTTTCCCCGTTGGCCAAGGTCAGAATCTTGTTGTCATCCAAGACCGTGTTGAGATTTTCGATCCAAATGGCGTCGACAGGCCCATCACAGGTGATCCAGACATTGAACTTGTTGCTTCTGTTATTGTTTTTGGACCAGATGGTCGAGAAGATTCCCGGTGTCCAGTCATCTGAAATATCGCTCTTTACTCCGTACATTTGAGGAGCCGTGATTCCCTTGGGGTTGAGGCGGACGATTTTGAAGGGCTGGAGCAACTCGGAGAGGGTCTCAGTGAGCACCTTCATAATGGTGGACTTGCCTACCCCCGTGTGGCCGACAGTCATGAAGCCGTGGCGGACGTTGTAGGTTTCGTAGAGCTGGATGCACTTAAGCACCCAGGCGGGTTCGTACTGCAGATTCTTCTTCTCGATGAAGGTCTTGACCCCTTGTTCGACCTCCTTGTAGGTCATTTTGGGCACATTGGTGACCTTGGGGAAAATGTCCGCCAGCAGGGCATTGAAGAGCGGAATATCGTCCGCCACGAACTTGGACAGGTTCATGTCTCTAAGGGATCTCATGAGAAGCATCTCCTCGTCCGACTTCAGTTCCTGCCGCTTGGTGTTACCGGCCGTTCGCAGGACCGAAAGGATGTTCCGCAGCCCGAAGTCGTAGTGCCGCTGTTTGGACAGCTACTCCTCGCACAGCCGGTACAGAATGTTGAACTTCTTCGCCAGGTTGTCGATGTCGGTGTACCCCACGGAGGCCAGCTTGACCTTCATGATGATCTGCCGATCTGGGACCATCATGGTGACTCCTCTGAAGAGCACCTTCAGGTTCTCGGGCAGCTCCTGTCTTCCTGCATACCCGGGGTTCATGGTGATGAAGTATCCTACGGTGTGAATGATCTCGATGTTGATGACCTCCTCCGGGAAGAGGAAGTCCTTCACGTGCTGCTTCTTCGCGAGGGTGATGCTCTCCACCTGCCCGGCCACCACGGAAAGCACCTCCAGGTCGATCCGGTTGAACTCATCAAAGCAGCCCCAAAGTCCCGACTAAACCAGGCCCTTGAAGATCTTGGCCATGTCCACGGAACGGTGCTGGTCTCCACAGTTGGTCACCACCACGAAGATCCCCAGAGTTCTTCCCAAGTCCTTCACCGTCTCAGTCTTCCCGGTCCCTGCAGGGCCCGCAGGCGCCCCTCCGTAGTGCATGCTCAGCGCCTGTGCAAGCGTGATGTAGCATCGATCCGTCAGAGGAGTGATGCAGAGCCGCTCCTTGGCCCCCAAGTACTCGTACGAGTAAGGGCAGTCCCAGTCAGTAATCGAAATCACACAGGTGTCCTCAGCCTGCCGCCAGTAAATACGTGTCTGCTTCTGCCACTCGAAGTCGTTCACGTCCTTGCACTTAAGCTCCACGGACAAGTCTCGCTGGTGCACATGCACCGTCACCAGAGTCTCCACCTTTACACGGTCGATGGAGCTGGAGTAGTTTTCGAGGCACATGAGGGTAAGCAGCTGCATAAGCTCCTGGATGTCCTTGCGCTTGGCTTCGAGGGCGGACTTTTCGTTTTTTCCGGTCCTATCGAAGGCTTCGGTCAGCTTGGTGGTCCAGATGATCTGGATTCCGATCAGTGCCACTTGGGCGGGGTAGGCTTTGATGAAGTCCCTCGGGGCCATGTTGAAGCATGCACTTGAGGCTGCTCTCACAATGTCCCTCATGGTGAACTGCATATCCTTCTGGAGCTGCAGGAGCCATCCTTCAATGTTTCCTTCACACTTAGTGTAGTTCACAAGAGTGATGGTTTCGTCGTCCTGGGCCATCACTGAGGAGATCTCGGTAATCACTTTCTCATTGGAGGTCTTCTTCTCGGGGTTCTTGTCGAAGGTGACCTTGTTGATGGCATCGAACAGCTTCTCGAAGTCTTCCTGGATGTTCTTGGGCTCAGAGCCCTGAGAAAGGATCTTCAGCAGAGTCGGGTTCGACACGAAGTAGAACCGGGCGAATTTCTTCCGCTTCCCCTCCAGGTACGCCTCCAGAGACTTCTGGCAGAAGTCCAGGTCGGCCTTCAGCGCAGGCAAAAAGTCCTTCAGCATGTCGTTCTGGCAGCAAGGAATGGTCTTGGTTGTCTCCACCGACTTCTCCATGATCTTCAGCCAGTTCTTGTCGATAGCAGTGAACTTCTTCGCCTCGATCGGCATCTGCTTTGCGATATCCCCCGCTGTGAAGACGGCCTCGAGACTGGACCAGAGCTGCTGGACCTTGACCCACTGCTCTAGCGTGTCGTTGACCTCGGAATAGAGCTTGATGGAGTCCTCGACCTGCTTTTTGAAGGGGGTGACGTGCCTCTGCGCGTTGAGGGTGGCGAGGGTCATCTGGTCCTCATCGAGCCTCTCCATGAGGGTCTGCACGCAGCCGCCGTGAAGGATGACCTTCTGATCTGGGGGGAACCTCTTTCCCCATCCTGAGAACTCAAACACCGCATTGTCCCAGAAGGCCTTGATGTCCTGCAGGGAAAACTCGATCTTAATCTGCTTGTCTGCGGACTCAGTGACATCCACGATGTCTTCTTGGAACTTGAGGAGGTTGCACTCGATCAGGTCCTGCAGGAAAAAGTTCTCCTGCTGGTCCTGAGTGTAGTTCAGCTTCTTGCCGGTGATCTCGATGATGCGCTCCCAGTGCCTGTCCTTGATCGAAGGCTTCTTGAGGTCCTGGATCAGAGGCAGCACGTCCTTCAGGTCGTCGATCTCCTGCTTCAGCTCCTGGTACGCAGGCCAGGTCTTCAGGTCCTTCGGAAGCTTCAGGCACATCCCCCCGTACTTCTCCACGTTCTCCAGGATCTCGTTCAGCTGCTGGTTGGTCACGTCGCACCACACCATCTCCTTCCACTGCTGGATCGAGTCAATCACTTCGGTGTAGAGCCCGTAGAGCTTGCGGAGGTTCTTGAGCTCGGACTCGGTCTTCTCGAGCTCGGGGTACTTGATGTTTTGCAGCCCGAAGAGGTCCTCGCCCTTCTTGTAGATGGTGTAGAAGTGCTGCTTGACACTGTACTCATCTTCGAATCGCTTCAGCCTCTCAACGGCCTCCTTGGGAGGGATTCCATGGACCATGGGTCCGTTTGCCTCATAATCTTTCCTGAAATCGGCCACCTCGGTGATGAACACCTTGATGTTCTTCTTGAGCAGCTTCAAGTGCTTGGACTGCTCCTTCTGGAGCTGCTTCTGGCTCACCTCCGCCTACTAAATCAGCGAGTCCCAGTTGTTCCTGAGCATGGACCGTTAGTCGCTTTCGTCCTTCTCATAGGCGATCCCTCCGTAGTTGTCCAGGATGTTGTACATGTCCACGACGGGGTTCAGCTTCATTTCGATCTCAGCCTGCTCCTAGCGGATAATCTCGAGTGTCTCCATCATCAGCTGAAGGCCGTCAATCACCTCCACCTTCTTCTTCAGCCGGTTGTCCAGCATCTTCGTCTGCTCCGTCAGCGCGTCCAGCTGCTGGTTTGCCCTTCGGTGCAGGTCCTCCGCGAAGCTGTGCTTCCAGTCCTTTGCGCACTGCTTGAGCCTCTGTGTGAGGTTTTCGGTCTTCAGCTCCATGGCTCCGATGAGGTTGAACTGGGGGATGACTTCAATCAGGTCCAGGAGCGCGCTGAACTCCTTGAGCTTGTCATCATAGTCCTGCAGTGTGGGGGCCGGGAGTTTTTTGTTGAAATTTTTGATGGAGTCCGAGATGGAGTCCTTCCAGAGCCACTGGAACTTGTTGAAGCTGAGCTTGAAGTCTTGCACCTTGTTCCGGGTGCCCTGGATGGAGCCGGTGAGGAGCAGGATGACCTTGACGATTTCCTTATCCTGGGCGATCATCTCATAGAAGCTGGCTTTTTTATCCGAATCGGTGTTCTCCTGCTCCCAGTTGTACAGGTCTTTGGAGCATCGGAGGACTGCCGTGGCGGCGCGGTTGATGGCCTTCTAAATCTGGTCCAGGTCCGGGAAGAGCTTCACCTCCTTGTCCTTATCATCCAGCTCCAGGTAGCACTCGAAGAAGGGCTTGAGCGCCTGCTGGCTCTTGTCGTTCGGCTGCTGCTTCCGTCCGCAAATCCGGTACTTCATCGCGTTCAGAGAGTTCTGAGTAGCCGTCAAAAGCGCCTGGTACAAGTACCAGAAGTAGTACCGCTTGATCCGCTTGGCCTCCTCGGGAACCACTGGGTCCACGTGGCGGTCCAGAGGGTAGGAAATGATTGTTTGAAGGAGGTCGTCTACCGCCCGCTCCACCTCGATGTTCTTTGACACTAAGTGGTCCGTCTTGGTCTTGATGTACTCCTCCTGCATAGTCACGAAGTTGTCCAGCCCCATCGGCTTCTGGTCGGGCGGCAGCTTCACCAGGATGATCTTGCTCACGTTCTTCAGGTTGTTTTCGATCCGGTTCTCGATGATGTCGTTGATGTTGATGATCAGCTGTTCCAGCTTCTTGAGCCCGTTGTGGACGTCCTGCAGGTAGGCGTCGATGTTCATGGAGGTCCAGGTGAGGGTGACCATGCCGGGACGGAGCTTGAGCTCCAGATCATCGATGTGGGGACTCAGCAGGTACTTCATGATCGGCTTGACCTTGCCCAGGATCCTATCGTACTCCTTTAACACGTAGAGGAGTTCATTATAATAGGCCTTGAACTTTTCCTCCTGCAGGAGGATGATTCTCGCGCTCTCCGGGATTTCGATTCCAACCCTATCCATGCTTTTGGCTTCTCGAATCAACTGCATGATTTCGAGGTCGAAGTTCACGTAAAGCTTGCCGTTCTCCTCATGCCTCACTATCAACGTGGCTTACAGCGCAGCCTTGCTCTTCTCGATATCATTGCACCAGTTCTAGTAGTACCACATCTCATAAATGGTCAGCTGCTTGCCCAGGGTGTTGTAGGACCCGTAGTACTTCTTGATCTCGGGACTGTTGATCACGTTCTCGGGGAACATGTTGATCGGGCCCGTGATCTTCTAGAACAGATGGCGAGCCCAAATGATCTTCCCCGCCTCGGGAGGCATGTTCCGCACGATGTTCGGGTTCGTCTTCTGGTCCGTGAACACACGCTGGATGTTGTCCAGCTCGGTCGCGTAGTTGTGCAGGATCGCATTGTACTTGCTCGTCAGGTTGTGCTTCAGCGAGTCCCGCTTCAACGTTGACTCGAACTTCCGAAGCAGCTTCAGCGAAAACTCGATGTTCCGAAACCGGTTGAAGTTGTTATCAATGTAGTTCTGCAGCTCAACGTCCAGGTGGGAGATTTCGACATTGAACTGGACGTAGTCTCTGTCGAACTGGTTGTTCTGGTAGCTGAGGAGGTCGTGCCTCTTTTTCTTGAAGTCCTCGATAATGTCTTTAAACTTTTTGGTGAGCTTTTCCATATCTTCGAGGTTGTGCCTTGCTAGACTTTGGAACTGTTCGATGGTGTTGAAGATTTCGATCAGTTTCATGACCCTCCTACAGAAGAGATCGAAGCGTCCGAAAATTTAAGTTTCGGAGAAGTCAAAGGTCTTTCCCTTGGGCATATCTGCGACCTTGTCCTTGGTCTCCTTGTAGCAATCTTTGTACTCCTTATTGAGGCGGATGCAGGAGCCGAGCACTTCGATGAGGCTGATGGGGTCTCTGTTCCAGATGAAGTCAGGCTTCTCGCCATTGAGGATGCGCTTTTTGCAATTGTTGATCATCTGGGTCGTGATCTTCATGAAGAGCCCAGTCATCTTGTCCGCTGTGTTGTAGAATCGGGCGATGGTGTGGATCATCTTGATCGCGTTCATCAGCGCGGGAAGGGTGTCGATGATTTGCTGAGGAGTCCCGTTGTAAAGAGGGTCCAGGAACTTCTCCAGAGTGCTTAGGTACTTCACGTTGTCCTTCGCCTCGTTCAGCTTGTCGGTCAGCAGCAGGTCAAGACGGTTGTACTCCACCAGCAGCTTCTGGATCTGCTCATCGCCGCCACGGCCGCGGCCCGCCAGCCCCTCGTGCTGCTTGTACCTGAAGAGGTGGTTCTTGCACATCACGAAGTCCTTGCTCTTGAGGAACTCGCACCAGCCGTTGATCTTCTGCATGCGTTCGCGCCAGTACTTGAGCTCCACCAACGGCCCCGCGTCAGCAGGCTCCTTTTTGGCGTCAGATTCATCGTTGAGGAGGTTGTTTAGGGTGTTGAGCCACTGGGAAAAAGCCTGCTCGAAGTAGTGGATTTTTTCCTGGTCGTTCACGGAGCCTTGCGAATACTTGGCCATGTCTTCGGGGTCGAGAGGGGTGAACTCCTGTCCAGGGGCCATTTGCTTGATGGCATCATGCACCTCCACCGCGAACTTCTTCGTGAGCATGTTGAACTCCTCCACACTCTCCTCGTCACAGGCTCCCCAGGCCGCCTTCTCCATCTAGGCCAGGATCGGCTCGTAGGTCCCTTCAAGCACGATGTTCAGCTGCATCAGGCAGTTGGGAGACAGCTCGCCGAACAAAACGTCACTGTCTGAAGCCTCCTAGAGGTTCACCTTCAGCTTCCCTTCACCCAAAAATCGAGTGAAAAAAACAGCCTTGTTCTTCAGCTTCTCAGTCTCCCCGTTGGTTATAAACAGAGTTGGCTCTGCATTCTGCTCCTTTATCTCCTCATTGTCCTCCGAAGAAAAGTCCTGCACCTAGTAGTACACGAAAATCTTCTTGGGTCCCTTCGCGTCCATAAACTCCTCCAATGCCTACCCGTTCTTCTCCGTGTTTATGTATTCCTCGATTTAAATGGTCTTCAAGTTCAAGCAGTCGCTGATCGTGTCGATCATCCATTGCACTCGCTTTGATTTCAGGATACTTTATTA
>Ga0138280_1045869_pt1 | contig 11362 bp, 13 predicted proteins | sample M_140625_M_mt_FD_106909 | JGI IMG/M metagenome (GOLD analysis project Ga0138280, IMG submission 106909) | Freshwater microbial communities from Lake Montjoie, Canada - M_140625_M_mt (Metagenome Metatranscriptome) | ecosystem: Environmental > Aquatic > Freshwater > Lake | place: Canada: Quebec...
ATAAAAGTTATATAAAAAAATGGACGAAGAGCATAAAACAACTAGTAAAACTACAGATACAAGAGGAACAGATCTGTAGGATTGGCTCTTTACTAAAATAGGAAGCTGTATAAATATAAGAAATAATAAAGGAGCAATTGATGCCCTTGCTAAAAAAACATTAGCAAAAGAAGAAAATAAAGAAGCTGTTGATGCTTTCCTCAGAGCCGAAAATTGTGCAGATGTACTGTATATAATTCCAGCAGGAGGAGACAATATTGAAATTTTCTACTAATTCCCATCTTCAATCGAAAAATTTAAAAAAAAAGGAATAATTCTAATGAACATCTCTACTCACAGCTTAAAGCATGATAAAGAACATTTTTCAAGAAATGTTGTTGTTTTAGAGCTAACCAGAAACATTCTAGAACATCTATATTCTGTTTTTAACGAAATCATGTCACCAGTTATGTAAAACACTCAAAACCAAGTAGGATGGACTGATTTAGTCACTAAAGATTTAATGGAAAAATTCAATTCATATGTAGCCTAAGTCTATGTTATGATGGGTCTAATCAAAGGAAGAACAATGCTTCCCTTGCCCAGCCATAAATTAACCAGTTCGGACACCACTCCAGATAAAGATAAAGCTCATGTGTTTGAAGGATCAATCATTACCTGGACCAAATAAATTAAAAACGTTCTAAAATAAGAACCAGAACAGGTTTTGAAATACGGTAATGACCCAGGACCATTAACAGAACTCGAGTTTTGGCACAACAAATCTGAAAATTTAAATTCAATCCATGAATAATTGCAAAGTGTAGAAGTTAAAAATATTTTAAGATTTTTAGAAGGAAACAAAAGTACATATACAAACCCTTTTTCAAAGTTGAAAAAAGATGTACAGAAGGCTAGAATTGAAGCCAATGATAACAATACTTTTTTAAAAACCTTGAAAGACTGGTTCCAAAAATTAGATGACAGTGGTACCTAATTCAATGAATTGCATGAATTATTCATCCCAATAATGCACACAATCTTAATGATCTGGAAACATTCTAAGTACTACAACACCCCTCCCAGATTAGTAGTCTTGATCAGAGAAATTTGCAACGCAATCATCTCCAAAGCCCAATAATTTGTTGACGGATAATAAATTTTTGCTTTGATTTAAGTTAAAGAAACAACTTAAGAGGCCTGTGATAAATTACAAACCACGATCGACGTTTGCACCAAATTCAAAGATGCCTATTTTGAATATAAAGCAAAAGCCGAAGGAGGATGGAAACTAACCACAAATGCTTTATTTGTGAGACTTGACAGCTTTCTAGAAAGATGCCATGATATTTTACACCTGACAAACACGATCAGATAATTTAACAAACTTGAGAAAATCGAACTTGGAGGAACAAAAGGAAAAGTTTTAACAGAATCTATAAACCAAATTTCTAAAGAATTTGAGTAAGCAGTTGAAGCTTTCACCCAAGTTAAATACGATATTATGAATATTTCAGAAAAAGACTTTGATGATGATTTCTATTAATTTAGATCTAAAATTAAAGAATTAGAAAGAAGATTAGCCTCAGTGATCACCCAAGGATTCGATGACTACGACACTATCTACGGAAGATTTAAATTACTAGACAATTTCGAGGGATTGTTAAATAGACCCATCATTTAGGACGAGTTAGAAAAAAAACACATAGTACTCTTGGAAATGTACAAGCAAGACCTAAAATAAGTTTAATCAATATTTTTAGAAGGCAAAGTTTTGGTTGACAGAAACCATGAAAACGCCCCTATATTCTTAAACATGCCCCCCATCTCTGGAGCCTTGACATGGTGCAAATCCCTAAGGGACAGAATTCAAGAACCAATAGAAAAACTCGGAAATTTAGGTTAAGGCATCACTGAAAGAGAGGAATATAAAGACGTTTAAAAATTATTTGATTCCATCAACAAATCCATCAAAAGCTACGAAGAAGGTAAAATCTTGGCTTGGCAAAAAGAAGTTGAAGAAAATTCCGAAGATAAATTAAAATAAAGTCTCTTAACCAAAGACGAAAACGGGATCGTAAAAGTAAATTTTGACCCATCCCTTGTCAAACTACTGAGGGAAGTTAAATATTTCAAATAATTATAATAAGACGTGCCTTAGACCGCTTCAGAAATTTTCGAAAAAGGAGAAGTTTACAGATAACAAATTATTTCTTTAGATTTAATTGTTGACAATTACAATTAAATAATCACTTGCCTTCACCCAGTAGAGGAACCCCTAGTCAAAAAGAGAATTCAAGACATGGAAGTTGAGCTGAACCCCGGTATCGAAGAGCACAAATGGAAGTCTCCTAATATTGAAGGATTCATCAATAAATCAAAAATCAACGTTGATTCCCTCTTTGAAACAGTTTAAAAAATGAAAGAATCTTTAAAAAAAATTGAAGTGAGTTTAAATAATTTTAATAATAAAATCATCGAAAGAAAAAATAAACCAATGAGTCCCGAAGACTATGATCAATTTTTGAAAGCTCACTTCGCCAACAAAATAGGCTTCGTGAAAGAATCCGGAAACGCAATCGCCAAACTAGTAAAAGAAGTTTTAGATGCAGTCAAAGCCGATAAAAAAGGGCAATCCTGGAAAAATTATAACGACTACGTCAACTGCATTGTTATCGACGGAGTCGCAGAGGCCATCTAAACTGCTTTAAAGCATTTGAATGACTAAATAGACCCAGAATATTTAAAAAAAAATGAAAATATCGGGCCCTTATTCGATATCAAATTGGAATTAAACAGCGGTGGAATCTAATTCGAACCACCCCTTGAAGAAAGTGAAAATATCTAAGTCACAGTCAGAAACGTCATCAAAGGCTGGATCAATGATTTCTTTTTCATCGCCGGGACATTCTAAAGACTCGATATCACTTAACCGGGAGATTATCTCTAAGAAATCAGAGCCTACTTTGAGGTCAGATAATGCCTAGCCCAAATCAGTGTAAATCTCGACGAAACCGAAGAAGCCTGCAACGAATTCAAATAAAAATTCAGCAAATATTCCTAATATTGGGAAAAAAATCCAAAAGAAGAATTCGAAAAATTCTTAGACGATAACGAGAAAGACGATTTCAAAGAAGAAGACACTGAAGAAGGGGAAGCAATATCAAAAGAAAACCCCTTATTGAAAGGATGCAGAGCCAAAATCCCTCCCTTAGACTTGTTCGACGAACATATCGGTTAACTTAAATTAGTTTAAATCGAAATTGAAAAAATCAACAAAGAATAACCCATCTAAAGCTGGATTAGACTCGACATGAAACCAATGAAAGACAGTTTGAACTCAAAAGTTAACACTTGGATCAAAATCTATACAGACTTCTTGGTAATTCAATTCAAAACAACTTTGAAAAACCTGCAAAACTTCATTATCAATACACATGAAGGAATTTCGAAAAACCCAGCAGAGCCCCAATACTAAGGCGACAACGAATTATTGATGAGAGTCATGAAAATTATCTCAGATGTCAAAGACGTTGAAAACAAACAACCGGGAATAGTCCAGAGACTGAAAGACATGGTTTTGAAATTAAAAAAACACAATGTTTAAATACAAGAAAAGGGATCTGAAGACCCCCTCTAAGCAATCGATACTGCCAATACAAAATTCAAAGAAATGTTCGGAAAAGTCTTCAAAGTTAAAGCAGAAATCATCCCACTCCAGGCCCAAGAGACTGTTTAAATCAAAAATAGATTAGAACAATTCAGCAAAGAAGTGACCCTTTACAGACAAGAATTTTTAGAAAAACTGCCTTTCCAATATGACGACAAGTCAACCATCGAACAAATTTAATCATAATATAAAATGATCGACGTCTATTACAAAAAAAACTGTGACATGGAAGCCAAGGCCTATGAATACAACCAATTAGAAAAACTTTTTGAATTGTCCAGATCGCAATATAAATAACTAAAAGAATGCTTGAACGACCTCAAAAATCTCAAAATCATGTGGGATTCAATTGCCATGATTAACTTCCAATACAATGACTGGAAACAAAAACCATGGAGGCAAATAAAAGCCGACACCATGCTCGAAATCAACAAAGCCCTCTAAACATTACTGAAACAATTGCCAAAAGATATCAGATCCTTCAAGGGATACACTGTCATTGTTGATAAAGTAAAAAACATGGGAACAGTATTACCCCTAGTTTCAGCCCTGCACTCTGAATTTATGGAAGACAGACATTGGGAACAATTAAAAAAATTAACTGCTAAATAATTTGACCACAAATCAAATGCCTTCACCTTTGAAGATATTTTAGGACTGAATCTCTATAAATATGAAAACCATGTTAATGAAATCGTAGATGTCGCACAAAAAGAAGCAAAAATTGAAAAAAAACTTAAAAAAATCGAAGCGGACTGGAATAAACAAATTTTTGAATTTGCTGAATACAAAGAAACAAAAGTATTCTAATCCCTCGACAACATGATCGAACTGTTAGATCAAAACTAAATGGACCTGATGGGAATGAAATCGCAAGGAAAATACGTCGAGTTCTTCTTATCCATCGTCGAAAACTGGAGAGAAAAATTAGGAAGAGTGGACGTAGTCGTCCAAGAATGGATGAAAGTCTAGAAAAACTGGAGAATCTTTGTAAACATCTTCCTAGCATCAGAAGATATCAGAATGCAATTGCCGGAAGACACCAAAAGATTCGAAGACGTTGACAAAGAATTCAGAGAATTGATGAACGAAGTTTCAGGAAGTCCCTAAGTAGTTGAAGCCTGCACCAACGAAAGAAAAGAACTCTTGGAAGGCTGGAGCGGCAAAATCAGATAATGTGAAAAATCCTTAAATGATTATTTAGAGCAAAAGAAAAAGGCTTTCCCCAGATTCTATTTTTTAGCCAACCAGGCCTTATTAAACATTTTATCAAATGGTCAAAACGCACCCAAAGTTTGTGAATGTCTCGGAGACTGTTTCGACGGTCTTAAAGGATTAAAATTCCTCCCCCCCAAAGTCGGAGAGTAATTTGCCAGAATCGGAGAAGGAATGATCTCCAAAGATAATGAATATATCCCCTTCACCTCAAACTTCATCTGTGAAGGAGCAGTTGAAAACTGGCTCTTAGGATTAGAATTTAAAATGAGGGAAACCCTTGAAATGATCTTGGAAAAAGCCAAAGGTACAGCTGATGTCTGGGATGGAGACAAACCCAGAGAAGAGTGGGTCGAAGATTATTGCGCCCAAATTGCCTTGTTGACTACCTAAGTAGTCTGGACAGAAGATGTTGCCAGAGCCTTTGAAGACTTATAAGGAGGTTCTGAAACAGCCATGAAAGAATGCAATAAAACCATAGAATAAAGAATCGGAGCCCTTATCAACAAAGTCAGAGGAGACTTGAAGCACCTCGAAAGAATGAAAATCATCAACATCATCACCATAGACGTGCACGGCAGAGACGTTGTAGAAAAATTCGTTCTCTAGAAAATTTAAGAAGCCGAGTCATTTGCTTGGTTGTCATAATTAAAATTCTACTATGACAATAAACAAGAAGACATGCATTAAAGGCAAGTCCTCAGATTCCCTTGGGAAAAAGACAAAATAAAAAAAAAATGCATCATCAAAATCGTAGATTGGTTCAGATTTTATTCTTATGAATACGTAGGAAGTGCCTTGAGACTCGTCGTCACACCCTTGACAGATAGATGTTATATCACGTTGACTCAAGCCCTCAACCTAGTCATGGGAGGAGCTCCCGCCGGACCAGCAGGAACAGGAAAAACTGAAACCACGAAAGATTTAGGAAGAGGAGTAGGTCTACCCGTCGTCGTGTTTAACTGTTCAGATCAGATGAGAAAAGATTCGATGGCCCAGATTTTCATGGGTCTGTCTCAATCAGGAGCATGGGGTTGCTTCGATGAATTTAACAGAATTTCAATTGAAGTGTTATCAGTGATATCGACTTAAGTAAAAACCTGTTTAGACGCCTTAACAGAAAAGAAACTAAAATTCAATTTCATGGAAGAGGGTGAAATCAACCTCCAAGACACAGTCGGATTCTTTATTACCATGAACCCAGGTTATGCAGGTCGTACCGAATTACCCGAAAACTTAAAAGCTCTGTTCAGATCTTGCGCCATGGTCGTGCCTGATCTAGTCTTGATTAGTGAAAACATGCTTATGTCTGAAGGTTTCACACAAGCCAGAGCCTTATCCAGAAAATTCGTCTCTTTGTACATGCTTTCAAGAGAGCTGTTATCCAAATAAAGGCATTACGACTGGGGATTAAGAGCAGTCAAATCAGTCCTGAGACAAGCAGGAGGTCTGAAGAGACAAGACCCCGAAATGCCAGAAGACCCTTTATTAATGAGAGCCCTTAGAGATTTCAACTTACCAAAAATCGTCACCGATGATAAACCCATCTTCGTCAGATTGATCGGAGATCTGTTCCCAAATGCCAAAGCAGAGTCGAAATAAGACGTAGTTCTGGCAAAAGACGTGAAAGAAACCACTAAAAAGGACATGGGATTGGTCTAAGAAGAAGGATTCACTAATAAAGTTATCTAATTAAAAGAAATTTTAGAAGTCAGACATTGCTGCTTCATCATTGGGCCACCAGGTTGCGGAAAAACGTCAATCTGGAAGACTCTGGCCAAAACACACATCGCCAGAGGAGAGGACTGTGAATACGATACCTTAAACCCAAAAGCCGTCACCAGTGACGAACTTTTCGGAGCATTCTCGAAAACAAAAGAATGGAAAAGCGGAGTACTGGCAGTCGTGATGAAAAACTAAAAAGATAACACTGATAAATATAAAGACCACCTGAAACACAAATGGAGTATACTTGATGGTGATATCGACCCAGAATGGATCGAGTCTTTGAACACAGTCATGGATGACAACAAAGTCTTGACCTTGGTCTCCAACGAAAGAATCGCCTTGACACCAGAAATGAGACTATTATTCGAAGTTTCGAACTTGAAAAACGCCACCCCTGCAACAGTGTCCAGAGCAGGAGTACTCTTTATCAATGAAACGGATATTGGTTGGTAGCCATTCATCAGTTAATGGTAAGACAGATCAATCGAAAAACTATTTAAAGGAACCAAAGAAGGAGCCAATTTAGTCGAAAGCCCTGAAATTGACGCCACCGGAATCTTCATTTTCTTCAGATGTTTCTAAACATATTTCGAACAAAACTCAGACGTCCACGACAAAGATAGAGTCAGATACATCGTCCCCATGTGTGACATGGGTATCGTTTAATCACTTTGCACAATTTTAGACGGTATGTTGATGGAACACGCTGCGAAATTAAAAGAAATACAGCTCAGAAGCGAAGAAGACCTCAAAATCTGCTATGAAGCCATGTTCTTGTTTGCCGGTATCTGGGCAATCGGAGGAGCAGTAGGAGGAGGCTAAGATGATGAAAAAGACATGAAAGACTTCAGCGGAGTCTGGAAATCATGTGCGAAATAAAAATTCCCTGAACAAGGAACCTGTTATGATTACTATTATGATTTTGATGAACTCAAATGGGAAAAATGGTCAAATAAAATAAAACCATATGTAGCCATTGACGATGGCACCAACGTTATGAACATTTTCAGCAAAATCTACGTTTCTACCATCCACACCACCAGACTCAGATATTTGATCGGCATCCATCTCAAAAGAAGGAAACCAGTCCTCTTCGTCGGAGGTGCCGGAACCGGTAAAACAGCCGTTATCAAAGACTTCTTGGCCACCACCCCAGCCGACAAAGTAGCCTACAAGACCATCAACTTTTCTTCTTATACCGATTCCCTGAATCTATAAAAAAATATTGAAAGTATCGTTGAAAAGAAATCAGGAAGAACCTTCGGTTCCGCCACCAACAAAATCTTGATCTGCTTTATTGATGATCTCAACATGCCCTACGTCGATAAATATGGAACCCAGTCTCCAATTCAATTGCTCAGACAAATCATCGATTACGGATCAATCTTTAATAGAGATATGTTAGAAGAGAGAAAATTCCTTCAAGATTTACTCTTTTTTAGTTGTCTCAATTAAAAATCAGGGTCTTTCACCGTTGATCTCAGATTACAGAGAAATTTCTCAGTTTTAACCATGTACACACCTTCTCAAGACATCATAGAAACCATCTTTACTTAAATCCTGAACTCTCACTTCGCCACTCTCAGTGACAAAATTTAAAAAATGGCAGACCCAATAGTCAAAAGTACTATCAGTTTATTCCAGAGAATTTTGAAGGACACTAATAATTTCTCTCCCAGTGCCAAGAGATTCCACTATCAATTTAACTTCAGAGAACTCGCCAAGATCATCGAAGGATTGCTCAGAACAGTCCCAAAAGATTATAAAGATAACCCATTCTAAATCTAAAGATTGTGGGCCAATGAATGTAAAAGATGCTTTGAAGATCGTTTCATCAATTCCAGCGACATCACCATTTTTAGAAAATATTTACATGAAGGATTAGCAAAAAGCTTCGGAGAACCCGATGAAAAAAACAACCCATTAACTGAACCTATTATTTTCACCAGTTTTGTCTCAGAGCATGGTGGACAAGACCCTGTCTACATCGAAGTTGACAGCGTACTTTTGAAAAAAGTTTTAGATGAAAAAATGGAAGAATACAACGAGCAAAAAGCTTAAATGAACTTAGTTCTTTTCTAACAAGCTATGGAACATATTGTCAGAATAGCCAGAATCCTGAACATGCCCGGAAACAACGCGTTATTAGTAGGAGTAGGAGGGTCAGGAAAATAATCTTTGACGAGATTAGGAGCCTTCATAGTCGGATACGATATCGATTAAATGGTAGTCACTGCCTCGTTCTAAATCAATGATCTGAAAAATTATTTATAAGAAATTTATAAAAAAATTGCTAAGCCCTCATCCACACCCAGAGTATTCTTGATGACCGATACCCAGATCAAAGAAGAATAATTCTTGATCCCAATCAACGATATGTTGAATTCTGGATGGATCTTCGATTTGTTCCCCAAAGAAGACTTTGACGGCATGGTCTCCAATGTCAGAGGAGAAGCCAAAGGATTCGGAGTACCAGACAACCTTGAATCAATCACCAATTTCTTCTTTGATAAAATCAGATGCAACCTCAAAGTCGTCCTCTGCCACTCTCCTGTAGGAGACTTCATGAGAATCAGATCAAGAAAATTCCCAGGTATCATCAATTCTACTTCCATTGACTGGTTCCACCCCTGGCCAGCTGACGCCCTGATCGGTGTGTCTCAAAAATTCTTGTTAGATGTTGAGTTCCCAGATGAAACCATCAGAAATAACATTTCCCTGATCATGTCCAATTTCCACATTTCCATCGACGATGCCAACATCAGATTCTTGAAATTAGAAAGAAGACACAACTATACTACTCCTAAATCCTATCTAGAGTTGATCGAGTTTTATAAAAAAATCTTAGGCGAAAAAAGATAAAAAATCGATGACCAAATCATCAGATATCAAAAAGGTCTCGACATCTTGGCCAGAACTCAAGGCCAGGTCAACGGCTTGCAAAAAGATTTGAAAGAAAAAAATGATCAACGTCAACGCGCAAAAAGCCCAAACCGACGAATTGATCGAAAAAGTATCCAAAGAAGGAGCAATTGCCGAAGAAGAATAAATGATCGCCAACGAAGAAGAAGATAAAACGAATAAAGCATCCGCATCTGCCTAAGCGTTAGCACAGAATGCTTCTCAAGCCCTAGAAAGAGCTTTGCCCGCCCTTCAAGCTGCTAAATTAGCCTTAGAATCCGTCAACAAAGGACACATAACAGAAATGAAAAACTTGGGTTCTCCCCCCTTAGGTGTCATGGTCGTCGGAAGAGTTTGCTTGATTTTGATGGGTGATAAAGTCACTCTCAATGACGCTGATGAAAAAGTTTGGAAAAAAACTTAACAGTTGATGAACAACCCAGGTTAATTCTTAGACAAAGTCAAAAACTATGATGGTAATAACATTGATGAAGCAATTATCGACCCAGTCAACAAAATCATCAAGGATCCTTCAAAAAAATTCACCGAAAAGGATATGTTGAGTTAAAACTTCGCCGCCTCCAAACTTGCTTCCTGGGTAGTCAATATCATTGAATATAACAGAATCTTCAAAGAAGTGAAGCCCCTCCAAGAAATGGTCGCCAAAGCCAACGAAGAAGTAGAATAAAAGAAAAAAGATCTGGCAATTGTGAAAGAAAAGGTTAAAATCTTGACCGACAAAGTCAATACCTTAAAGAGAAACTTAGAAGATGCTGAAGCCGAAAAAGCCAAAGTAGAGGCAGACGCCAACGCCTGTAATAATAAATTAAATTCAGCTGAAAAATTGGTCAAGGGTCTTGCCGGAGAAAACAAAAGATGGAAAGAAAATGTCATAGAGTTACAATAAAACATCAAATCCGTCATCGGAGATGCCTTATTAGCTTCCGCCTTCGTCTCCTACATCGGAGCCTTCTCCGCCAAACTCAGACTCGACCTCTGGAAAAATAAATGGTTACCTGACATCTCTGAAAAGAAAATACCCCTCACCGAAGGAATCGAACCCCTGAAAGTGCTCACCACAGACAGTGAAATGGCTAAATGGAAAAACGAAAACTTGCCTTCAGACCCTATGTCCTTAGAAAACGCCGCTGTCATCACCTCTTGCTCCAGATGGCCCCTAATGATTGATCCTTAACTCTAAGGTCAGACTTGGATCAGAGGAAAACAAGGAGAAAATCTGACTTCAATCTCCATTACTCAACCCAAATGGCTGAGTATTTTAATTAATTCCATTTAAATGGGTAAAGCTGTTATGATCGAAGGTATCCAATCCGAAATCGATGCTACTTTGGACCCCCTGCTCTCCAGAGCCATCAAGAAAAAAGGAAATAACTACATTCTCGAACTCGGAGGAGACCCAATCGATTATGATCCAAACTTCAAACTCTTCTTAGTCACAAAATTATAGAACCCACACTTCAGACCCGAAACCGCAGCCCAGTGTACTATCATCAACTTCATCGTCACTGAAAGCGGTCTTGAAGAATAACTATTGGCCATAGTCGTGAACATCGAAAAAAATGAATTAGAAATGATGAAATAAGAATTAGTCAAAAAGTAAAACGAATTCAAAGTCACTCTCGATACTTTAGAAAAACAATTACTAGACTCTTTGTCTTCAGCCGACCCCGCAACTATCCTTGATAACCACGAATTGATCAACAATTTAGACAAAACCAAAAAAACTACTTTAGAAATCTAAGAATAGCAAGGACAAGCCAAAAAAACCGAAGAAGAAATCAACCTTCAAAGAGAATTTTACAGACCAGTCGCCGCCGAAGGAGCCATGCTTTATTTCTTATTAATCGG
>Ga0138280_1104449_pt1 | contig 10610 bp, 6 predicted proteins | sample M_140625_M_mt_FD_106909 | JGI IMG/M metagenome (GOLD analysis project Ga0138280, IMG submission 106909) | Freshwater microbial communities from Lake Montjoie, Canada - M_140625_M_mt (Metagenome Metatranscriptome) | ecosystem: Environmental > Aquatic > Freshwater > Lake | place: Canada: Quebec...
ATCTTACCTTCCCTTTTGGCATACCAGGCATCATTTGAATAAAATCACTTACTACCTCAGTTGGGGAATGAGTAATGATAGCTAAATTAGAATATACTCCTAAAGCAATTTCCTCACTTAATTCAATATTCACTTGATTTTCATTGTTATTTTCCATAATTTAAATCTAAAAAAAGGGGCTACAATTGCAGCCCCTTTATATAATTAATCCTAATTATTATTTTTCTGAAATAGCTTCTAAATCTTCTTTAGATGCAACAACCATATTTTGGAATTGTCTTACACCTGTTCCTGCTGGAATTAAATGTCCTACTATTACATTTTCTTTCAATCCTAATAAATTATCAACCTTACCAGCTAACGCTGCCTCGTTTAATACTTTAGTAGTTTCTTGGAAAGAAGCTGCTGAAATAAATGATTTAGTTTGAAGCGAAGCTCTTGTGATACCTTGTAATAAAGGTGTTGAAGTTGCTGGAATTGCATCTCTAGCTTCAACTAATTGTTTATCAACACGTCTCAATTGAGAATTTTCATCTCTTAATGCACGTGCAGAAACAATTTGGCCTGGCTTTAATGCTGTTGACTCTCCCGCCTCAACAACTACTTTCATTCCATAGATAGCATCATTCTCCTCCATGATATCAACTTTACGAGCTGATTGTCCTTCCAAGAATTTAGTATCTCCTGCATCAATCACTTCAGATTTTAACATCATCTGACGAACGATAACTTCGAAATGTTTATCATTAATTTTTACTCCTTGTAAACGATATACCTCTTGAATTTCATTAACAATGTACTCTTGTACTTTAGTAGGTCCTTCAATATTTAATATATCATTTGGAGTAATTGCTCCATCTGACAATGGCTGTCCTGCTCTTACAAAGTCATTCTCTTGAACTAAAATATGTTTAGAAAGTGGAACTAAGTATTTACGAATATCTCCTGCTTTTGAAGTAATTTGAATCTCACGATTACCACGTTTGATTTTACCATACTCAGCAATACCATCGATTTCAGAAACAACTGCAGGATTAGAAGGATTACGTGCTTCAAATAATTCAGTTACACGTGGTAGACCTCCTGTGATATCTCCAGTTTTACCAGCTGTACGTGGTATTTTAACTAAGATTTCACCTGCTTCAATTTTATCTCCATCTTTTACAGAAACGTGAGCATTTACAGGTAAACTGTATTCTCTCAATATTTCATTTGTTTTTGCATCAACAATATGAATAGATGGATTTTTCTTTTTATCTCTAGATTCAATAATTACTTTTTCAGCGAATCCAGTTTGCTCATCCACCTCTTCACGACAAGTAATTCCTTCAGTAATATTGTCAAATAAAACTTTACCATTTACTTCAGAAACGATAACAGCATTATATTGATCCCATTTACAAATCACATCACCTTTTTTGATTTTACCATTTCCTGCAACAACCAATTCAGATCCATAAGGAATATTTGTATTCATTAATACAATTCCTGTTTTCTCATCAGTAATTTTCAATTCAGCAGAACGACCAACTACAACAACTTTCATTGTACCATCGCTATTTTTCTTCTCAATTGTTCTTAATTCTTCAATATCAAGTCTACCCGCAGCTTTAGCTTTTAAATCAGATTCAGAACCTGTATTAGAAGCAGTACCCCCAACGTGGAATGTACGTAAAGTTAACTGTGTTCCTGGCTCACCAATTGATTGAGCAGCTACAACACCGACAGAATCACCTCTTTGAGCTAATCTATGGTTAGATAAGTTTCTACCATAACATTTAGCACAAACTCCTCTTTGCATTTCACAAGTTAATACCGAACGAATTTCAACTTCATCAATACCAACTTTTTCAATTAGTGCAGCAACATCTTCAATAATTAATTCTCCTGCTGAAACAATAACTTCTTGAGTTTCTGGGTGAAGAATATCATGTACAGATGTTCTACCTAAAATACGGTCATATAATGGTTCAACAATGTCATCATTTTTCATTAACGCTGTCGCCATTAACCCTCGTAAAGTACCGCAGTCTTCAATGTTAATAATAACATCTTGAGCAACATCAACCAAACGACGAGTAAGGTAACCAGCATCAGCCGTTTTCAAGGCAGTATCCGCTAAACCTTTACGCGCACCGTGAGTAGAAATAAAGTACTCAAGAATTGATAAACCTTCTTTAAAATTAGAAAGAATTGGGTTTTCAATAATATCTTGACTAGAAGCCCCAGATTTTTGAGGTTTTGCCATCAATCCCCTCATTCCTGATAACTGACGAATTTGTTCTTTAGAACCCCTTGCACCAGAATCATACATCATGTAGATTGAGTTGAACCCTTGCATATCATTTTTCAATTGATCCATCAAAATGTTGGTCAATCTTGAATTTGTATGCGTCCAAATATCAATAATCTGATTATAACGTTCGTTATTAGTAATTAACCCCATGTTATAATTAGACAATACTTCAGTAGCCTCAACTTCAGCTTTAGCAACTAAAGTTTCTTTTTCTTTAGGTATGATAATATCTTCTAAATTAAAAGATAATCCACCTTTAAAGGCCATTTGGAAACCAATTTCCTTAATATCGTCCAAGAATTGAGCTGTACGAGATGTTCCAGAAACTTTTAATACATTTCCAATAATATCTCTTAATGCTTTCTTAGTTAATACATCATTGATATAACCAACTTCTCTTGGAACTAATTCATTAAATAAAACTCTACCACAAGTTGTTTCAATCATCATTAATGTAGGTGCACCATTTTCATCTAAATCGTATGATTTAACTTTAATGTGTGCATGAAGATCTAATTTCTTCTCATTATAAGCGATTGTTACCTCTTCTGGTGAATAAAAAATTGAATCTTCCCCTTTCATTTTATATTCGTCTGTAGATCTTTTACCTTTAGTAATATAGTAAAGACCCAAAACCATATCCTGAGATGGTACAGCAATCGGAGCACCATTAGCAGGATTCAAAATATTATGAGAAGCTAACATCAATAACTGAGCTTCCAAGATTGCAGCATTACCTAAAGGTAAATGAACCGCCATCTGGTCACCGTCGAAATCGGCATTGAAAGCTGTAGTAACCAAAGGATGTAAACGAATTGCTTTACCTTCTATTAATTTTGGTTGAAAAGCTTGAATACCCAATCTGTGAAGAGTTGGTGCTCTATTTAAAAGAACAGGATGTCCTTTCAATATACTTTCCAAAATATCCCAAACTACAGGCTCTTTTTTATCAACTATTTTCTTAGCAGATTTAACTGTTTTTACAATCCCTCTTTCTATTAATTTTCTAATAATAAAAGGTTTATAAAGCTCAGCTGCCATATTTTTAGGCAATCCACATTCGTGTAATTTTAAATCTGGTCCAACAACAATTACCGAACGAGCTGAATAGTCAACACGTTTTCCAAGTAAATTTTGACGGAAACGACCTTGTTTACCTTTTAATGAATCAGATAATGATTTTAAAGGTCTGTTAGATTCAGTTTTTACAGCACTAGATTTTCTAGAGTTATCAAACAAAGAATCTACAGATTCTTGAAGCATACGTTTTTCATTACGTAAAATTACTTCAGGAGCTTTAATTTCAATTAATCTTTTCAAACGGTTATTACGTATAATAACCCGTCTGTACAAATCATTTAAATCTGATGTAGCAAAACGGCCTCCATCCAATGGAACTAAGGGACGTAATTCTGGTGGAATAACAGGGACAACTTTAACAACCATCCACTCAGGACGATTATCAATTCTTTCCTGAGATTCACGCATAGATTCAACAACTTGAAGTCTTTTCAAAGCCTCATTTTTACGTTGCATTGACGTTTCCGTGTTTGCTTGATGACGTAAATCATAAGATGTTTGAATCAAATCCATCGTTTTCAACAAATCATAAAGTGCTTCTGCACCCATTTTTGCGATAAACTTATTAGGATCAGTATCTTCTAAATATTGATTTTCTTTTGGTAAAGTATCTAAAATATCTAAATACTCTTCCTCCATTAAAAAATCAAGACGCTTCAACTCTGAACCATCAGTATTTGTAGCTATACCACCTTGAATAACAACAAATCTTTCATAATAAATGATTTGATCCAACTTTTTAGTTGGTAATCCAAGTAAATAACCAATTTTATTAGGTAAAGAACGAAAGTACCAGATATGTGCAACAGGAACAACTAATGAAATGTGTCCCATACGCTCACGACGTACTTTTTTCTCAGTAACCTCAACACCACATCGATCACAAACGATTCCTTTATATCGGATTCGTTTGTATTTACCACAGTGACATTCATAATCTTTAACAGGACCAAAAATTCTCTCACAAAACAAACCATCTCTTTCAGGTTTGTATGTACGATAATTAATAGTTTCTGGCTTCAGTACCTCCCCACTTGATTGCTCAAGAATCAACTCTGGCGAAGCCAAAGAGATTGTTATTTTGTCGAAGCTACTTTGCGTTTTTGGTGTTTCTTTTCTGTAAGCCATAGTATTGCTTAATATCTATAATTTAACTACTTGAAAATTAATCTAATGAAATGTTCAAACATAAACCTCTCAACTCATGTAACAATACGTTGAATGACTCAGGAATACCTGGCTCAGGAATGTTGTCTCCTTTCACGATTGCTTCGTAAGCTTTAGCACGCCCATTTACATCATCAGACTTAACAGTCAAGATTTCTTGTAATAAGTGAGCAGCTCCAAATGCTTCAAGTGCCCAAACCTCCATCTCACCAAAACGCTGACCTCCAAATTGAGCTTTACCACCCAATGGTTGTTGTGTAATTAATGAGTATGGTCCTATTGAACGAGCATGCATTTTGTCATCAACCATATGGGCTAATTTCAACATGTAAATCACGCCAACAGTTGCAGTTTGATCGAAACGTTCACCAGTACCACCATCATAAAGATAAGTTTTACCAGATTTAGGAACACCTGCTTTTGCAGTCCATTCATCAATTTCGTATGGTTTAGCACCGTCAAAAATAGGAGTAGCAAATTTAACTCCTAACTTCTCACCTGCCCAACCTAAAACTGTTTCATAAACCTGACCTAAATTCATACGAGAAGGTACACCTAATGGATTTAATACAATATCAACTGGCGTTCCATCTTCTAAAAATGGCATATCTTCGGCACGTACAATATTTGCAACAATTCCCTTGTTACCATGACGACCAGCCATTTTATCACCCACTTTTAACTTACGTTTCTTAGCGATGTATACTTTAGCCATTTTTACAATACCTGCTGGAAGCTCATCTCCTACTGAAATATGGAATTTTTTACGTTTAAAAGTCCCTAATAAATCATTTGCTTTAATATTAAAGTTATGAATAACTCTTCCTATTAATGTATTTAATTTATCATCCGATGTCCAATTTGTAGGATTAACAATTGTGTAATCAATCGCTACTAAATTCTTTTGATTGAATTTAGTACCTTTTTTAATAATTTCTTCTCTAAAATTATTAAAAACACCATTCGCTTTAACTTCTCCTACAACGTTTAATAATTTATCAACTAAACGATCTTTCAATAAAGCAAAATCTTTTTCATAATCAGTATCTAAACTTTCTAAAAGTGGTTTATCTTGAGCTTTAGATTTTCTATCTTTTACAGCTCTTGAGAATAATTTTTTCTCAATCACAACTCCTCTTAATGAAGGTCCAGCTTTTAATGATGCATCTTTAACATCACCAGCTTTGTCACCAAATATTGCACGAAGTAATTTCTCTTCTGGCGAAGGATCAGTTTCTCCTTTTGGAGTAATTTTTCCTATAATTATATCACCTTCTTTAATTTCAGCTCCGATACGAATAATTCCGTTTTCATCTAAATCTTTAGTTGCTTCTTCACTAACATTTGGTATATCAGAAGTTAATTCTTCCATCCCACGTTTAGTATCACGAACATCAACTGTATATTCATCAATATGAATAGATGTAAATATATCATCACGAACAACTCGCTCAGAAATCACAATCGCATCCTCAAAGTTATACCCTTTCCAAGGCATGAACGCAACTTTTAAATTTTGACCTAAAGCTAATTCACCTTGCTGCGTTGCATAACCTTCACAAAGAACTTGACCTTTTTCAACTCTATCACCTTTCTTAACGATTGGCTTCAAGTTCATACAAGTACTTTGATTCGTTTTAGCAAATTTAGTTAACGTATAATGTGTTACCTCACTATCAAAAGAAACTAATTTGTCATCATTCGTCCAATCATAACGAATAACTATTTCATTAGCATCTACATATTCAACAACACCGCTATTTTCAGCATTAATTAAAACACGAGAATCTCTAGCTACCAATCTTTCAATACCAGTCCCTACAATAGGTGAACTTGGTTTTAATAAAGGTACAGCTTGACGTTGCATGTTAGAACCCATCAATGCACGGTTGGCATCATCATGTTCCAAAAATGGAATCGAAGAAGCTGCAATCGAAGCAATCTGATTAGCTCCAACATCCATTAATGTTAAATCTTTAGGTTGAACAACAGGGAAATCACCTTCAAAACGAGCCTTAACATAATCAGTTAAGAAATTTCCAGAATCATCCACTTCAGCATTCGCTTGAGCAATCATTTTACCATCTTCTTCCTCAGCAGATAAGTAAATAGGTGTTTTGTCAATAGCTACCTTACCATTAACAACATCTCTATAAGGTGTCTCAATAAATCCAAGTTTATTAACTTTAGCAAAAACACATAATGAAGAAATCAAACCAATATTTGGCCCCTCAGGTGTTTCAATTGTACATAAACGTCCATAATGAGTGTAATGAACATCACGCACTTCGAAACCAGCTCTTTCTCTAGATAAACCACCAGGTCCAAGTGCCGAAAGTCTACGCTTGTGCGTAACTTCCGATAATGGATTAGTTTGATCCATAAATTGAGATAATTGATTCGTTCCAAAGAAAGAATTAATTACAGATGATAATGTTTTAGCGTTAATTAAATCGATCGGAGTAAATACCTCATTATCTCTAACATTCATACGCTCACGAATAGTTCTAGCCATACGAGCTAAACCAACACCGAATTGAGAGTATAATTGTTCACCAACTGTTCTAACTCGACGATTAGATAAATGGTCAATATCATCAACATCTGCTTTTGAATTTACTAATTCAATCAGATATTTTATAATAAGAATAATATCATTTTTAGTTAATACTCTTGAATCTTCATTTGAATCGATTCCTAGTTTTTTATTTAAACGGAAACGACCAACTTCTCCAAGATCATAACGAGTATCAGAGAAAAATAATTTTTCAAATACATTTTTAGCAGTTTCATAATCTGGCGGTTCAGCGTTACGCAACTGTCTATAGATATGTTCTACAGCCTCTTTTTGAGAGTTAGAAGTATCTTTTTGTAATGTATTATAAATTAAAGTAAAGTCAGCACTATTAACATCCTCTTTATGAAGAATAACTGTTTTAACTCCAGAATCTACAATTAAATCAACATGTGCATCTTCAATTATAGTTTCGCGATCTAATAAAACTTCGTTTCTTTCAATAGAAACAACCTCTCCTGTATCTTCATCTACAAAATCTTCAATCCAAGATTTCAAAACACGAGCAGCTAATTTACGACCAACTAATTTTTTTAGATTTGCTTTTGTAGCTTTTATTTCATCAGCTAAATCGAAAATCTCTAAAATATCTTTATCACTTTCATAACCAATCGCACGAAAAAGAGTTGTAACAGGTAATTTTTTCTTACGATCAATATAAGCGTACATTACACTATTTATGTCTGTTGCGAATTCAATCCAAGAACCCTTGAAAGGAATAACACGAGCAGAATACAATTTCGTACCATTAGCATGACGACTCTGTCCAAAGAAAACTCCAGGAGATCTATGTAATTGTGAAACGATAACTCTTTGAGCACCATTCACAACAAAAGATCCTTTCGGAGTCATATAAGGTATTGTCCCTAAATAAACATCTTGAACAATTGTTTCAAAATCTTCATGTTCTGGATCAGTACAATATAATTTTAACTTTGCCTTCAACGGCACACTGTAAGTTAACCCTCTATCGATACACTCTTCAATAGTGTATCGTGGTGGATCAACGAAATAATCTAAAAATTCCAAAACAAACTGATTACGAGTATCAGTTATAGGAAAGTTTTCAGAAAATACTTTAAATAATCCTTCCGTATCTCTATTTTCCGGTGTTGTTTCTAACTGGAAAAATTCTTGAAAAGATTTAATTTGAATATCTAAAAAATCCGGATAATCAAATTGATTTTTGCTTGACGCAAAATTAATTCTTGTCGAAATATTACTTGATGTTGCCAAGGCCTAAAGAATTTGTTGATGAAAATATATTGTAACTTACTTAATTCAAATAAACAGGAATAGGCACGAGCTTATAAAGCCGTGCCTTTCCATTTATGAAGAATGATAGTTATTTAATCTCAACTTCAGCTCCTGCTTCTTCTAGAGCAGCTTTAAGAGCAGCAGCTTCGTCTTTAGAGATCCCTTCTTTTAATGTAGCAGGAGCTCCGTCAACGATATCTTTTGACTCTTTTAATCCATTACCAGTTAATTCTTTTACAAGTTTAACAACAGCAAGTTTGTTTGGACCACCTGCTTTCAAAATAACGTCGAATTCAGTTTTTTCTTCTGCAGCAGCACCTGCGTCAGCACCTCCACCAGCAACCATTACGGCAGCAGCAGCAGCAGGCTCAATACCATACTCGTCTTTTAAAATTGTTGCAAGCTCATTAACTTCTTTTACTGTAAGGTTTACTAGCGTTTCCGCGATTTGTTTCAAATCAGCCATTTTATTTTAATTTAATCTAAAGTTGTACAATTTATTTAATTATGCTCTATTTTCGAGCGTTTTAAGGATACCAGCAATTTTGCCACCAGCTCCATTAAGTCCAGAAAGAACATTTTTCATTGGACTTTGTAATAATCCGATAACCTCACCGATCATCTCATCCTTGCTCTTAATTGAACTAAGCATAGTCAATTGGTCATCACCAATAAAAACAGCGTCGTTAATATAAGCACCTTTAAGAACTGGTTTAGCACCTTTTTTACGGAATTCTTGAATTAATTTTGCAGGAACATTACCTACCTCAGAGAACATAATAGATGTTGGACCAGCAAGAGTTTCTCTTAATTGACCGAAATCTTTACCTTCAATACTATCCATCGCTTTTACAAGTAAAGTATTTTTAATTACTTTAAGACGAATATTTGATTGAAAACATTTTCTACGAAGTGTATTAATAGCTTCTACAGTTAAATCAGCAGTGTCCGTTAGATAGAAAACATTAGCTTCTTTTAACTCAGATGCTAAATCTACTATGTACTTTGCTTTTTCTTCTTTTGTCATTTTACTTCAGTTTATTTAAGCTACAACAGATTTAGTATCAATTTGAATACCAGGACTCATTGTAGAACTTAAGTATACACTTTTGATGTAAGTACCTTTAGCAGAAGATGGTTTCATTTTAACTAAAGTTTGAATTAATTCCATAGAATTCTCACGAATTTTATTTCCTTCAAAACTTACTTTACCAACAGAACTATGGATAATACCATATTTGTCTACTTTAAAATCAATTTTACCTGCTTTTACTTCTTCAACTGCTTTAGCAACATCCATAGTAACTGTACCTGTTTTTGGGTTTGGCATTAGACTTCTAGGTCCTAAAATACGACCTAAAGCCCCAACTTTACCCATTACTGATGGCATTGTTATAATAACATCAATATCAGTCCATCCTCCTTTGATTTTTTCAATGTAATCATCAAGTCCAACGTGATCAGCACCAGCAGCTTTTGCTTCAGCCTCTTTATCAGGAGTACATAGAACTAAAACGCGAACGTCTTTTCCTGTACCATGAGGAAGAGAAACTGTACCTCTAACCATTTGGTTTGCTTTTCTCGGATCAACTCCTAATCTTACACAGATATCAACAGAAGCATCAAATTTAGTTGTAGAAATTTCCTTAACTAAATCACACGCTTCTACTAAGGAGTAAGTTTTAGCTATATCAAATTTAGCTAAAATCTCTTTTCTTTTTTTAGAAATTCTTCCCATAATAAAACCGATTATTTAGTTTTAGGTGCATCTCCACCCTTAATTGTTACTCCCATACTTCTTGCTGTTCCTGCAACCATACTCATAGCAGAGTCTACAGTAAAGCAATTCATGTCAGGCAATTTATCTTCTGCAATTGTACGAACAGTATCCCAAGATAACGATGCTACTTTAGCACGGTTAGGCTCTGATGAACCTTTCTTAAGTTTCGTCAATTCCATAATTTGAATTGCTGCTGGAGGAGTTTTGATAATAAAATCAAAAGATTTATCACCATAAACAGTGATAACTACTGGTAATACCTTTCCAGGCTTATCCTGCGTACGAGCATTAAACTGCTTGCAGAATTCCATGATGTTTACCCCTTTAGATCCTAAAGCGGGCCCCACCGGTGGAGCTGGATTGGCAGCACCACCTTTGATCTGTAATTTGATCAATCCTGCTACTACTTTAGCCATTTATATAAAAATTATGTAGTCAAACATGAGTATTCACGG
>Ga0138280_1075338_pt1 | contig 10301 bp, 21 predicted proteins | sample M_140625_M_mt_FD_106909 | JGI IMG/M metagenome (GOLD analysis project Ga0138280, IMG submission 106909) | Freshwater microbial communities from Lake Montjoie, Canada - M_140625_M_mt (Metagenome Metatranscriptome) | ecosystem: Environmental > Aquatic > Freshwater > Lake | place: Canada: Quebec...
CCGGGCCGCGCTGTCTTCAGGTGCCGTGCCGGACCGGTCAGGCCGCGGCGGCGGGCTCTGGCCGAACGACCGTCGCTGTCACGGTGCCACCGGCTTTCTCAATCGCGGCACGCGCCGTGGCCGAGACACCGGAGACCGTGATGTTCACGGCACGCTTGATCTCGCCAACGCCCAGCAAACGGATCCCGTCGAGCTGGTGGTTGCCGAGACCGGCCGCCGTCAGCATCGCCTCGTCAATCGGCTGGCTGGCGTCGAGTTTGCCGGCTTCGATCGCCGCATCCAACGTGCCGACATTCAACGGCGCGTAGACCTTGCGATACAGGTTCCGGAACCCGCGCTTCGGCAGACGTCGATAGATGGGGAGCTGACCGCCTTCGAAGCCGTTCAGCGACACGCCTTCGCGCGCCTTCTGACCCTTCACGCCCTTGCCGGACGTCTTGCCCTTGCCCGAGCCAATTCCGCGGCCAAGCCGCTTGAATTTCAGGCGCGCGCCCTCGTTGTCGCGCAGTTCGTTCAGTTTCATCTCAGGAAAGCTCCTCCACCTTGATCAGGTGGGCGACTTTTCGAAGCATGCCGCGCACCGAAGGCGTATCTTCGAGCTCGCGGGTGCGGCGGATGGTTTTCAGGCCGAGGCCGAGAAGGGTTTCCTTCTGGCCGGGCTTGCGTCCCAGAGCGGACTTGATCTGGGTCACACGAACCTTAGGCATTCGGAGTCTCCTCGGCGGGCGCGGCTGCCGCGGCGGGGGCATCGCGGCGGCCGAAAATCTCGGACACTTTTTTGCCCCGGCGCGTGGCGACGGACCGCGGGCTGGCGCAATGCTTCAGCGCGTCGAACGTCGCCTTGACCATGTTATGCGGGTTGCGGCTGCCAAGGCTCTTGGCGACGACATCGCCGATACCAAGGGTCTCGAACACCGCGCGCATCGGGCCGCCGGCGATGATGCCGGTGCCAGCCGTGGCGGAGCGCAGGATCACACTGCCGGCGCCGAAGTGACCTTCGACGTCGTGATGCAGGGTCCGGCCTTCCTTCATGGGGACGCGGATCATGGCGCGCTTGGCACGCTCGGTGGCTTTTCGAATTGCCTCCGGCACCTCACGCGCTTTGCCCGCGCCGTAACCAACCCTGCCCTTCTGATCCCCGACCACCATCAGCGCGGCGAAAGCGAAGCGGCGTCCGCCCTTCACCACTTTCGCGACGCGGTTGATGGAGACCATTTTCTCGATGATGCCGTCGTCAGGCTCGCGCTCGCGGTCCCGATCGCGACCGCCACGTCCACCGCCTTCTCTGGGTTCCCGTGCCATTCGCTTTTTTCCTCAGAAATCCAGCCCGGCTTCACGGGCGGCTTCGGCCAGGGCCTTGACCCGGCCGTGATACAGATAAGAGCCGCGATCGAAGACGACCTGCGTCACACCGGCCGCCAACGCGCGTTCCGCGAGCAACTTGCCCACGGCCGTGGCGGCTTCCTTGTTCGCGCCGGTGCGCAGCGACTCGCGCAGCCCCTTGTCCAGCGAGGACGCCGCGGCGAGGGTATGGCCCTGTGCGTCGTCGATCACCTGCGCATGAATGTTCTGCTCCGAGCGGAACACCGACAAACGCGGGCGGCCGTGGCCCTTCTGGCGAAGCTGATAGCGCAGCCGCTCTTTGCGGCGGAGGCGAAGATCCTGTTTCGAGCTCATTTCTTCTTGCCTTCCTTCCGCCGGATCGTCTCGTCGGTGTAGCGCGCGCCCTTGCCCTTATAGGGTTCCGGCGGACGGAACGAGCGGATCTCGGCGGCGACCTGGCCGACGAGGCGCTTGTCGATCCCCTCGACCTTGATCGCGGTCGGGCGTTCGCAGCTGATTTTGATCCCGGCGGGGATCGGATAGATGACGGGATGGGAGAACCCGAGATTCATTTCCAGGTTCGCCCCCGCGACCGCGGCGCGATAGCCGGTGCCGGTGATTTCCAGGGATTTGGTGAACCCCGTGGAAACGCCCGTCACCATGTTGGCGATCAACGCCCGCGTGGTGCCCCACATCATCCGGGCCTTCTGGTCGCCGCTCTTCGGCGCGACGGCGACCTTGTTGCCTTCGATGGTGGTTTCCACCAGGTCGGTGAGCGGCAGACGCAGCTCGCCGAGCTTGCCCTTCGCGGTCAGAATGCCCTCGACGACGGCGATCTGCACGCCCGCGGGGATTTCGACCGGATATTTTCCAACGCGTGACATATGCCTGTCTCCGTCAGAACACGCGGCAGAGGACTTCGCCGCCAACATTGGCGGCGCGGGCCTCGGCATCGCTCATCACGCCGCGCGGCGTGGAGAGGATGGAAATACCGAGGCCGGCGTAGACCCGCGGCAGTTCCTTGATCTTCGAATACACGCGGCGGCCGGGCCGGGAGACGCGTGTGATCTCCTTGATGACCGGTTCGCCCTCGTTATATTTCAGCTCGATCTTCAAACGGGCCACGCCGGGACGGAGTTCTTCCGCCGAGTAGCCGCGAATGAAGCCTTCGCGCTTCAGCACGCCCAGAACGTTCGCGCGCAGCTGGGAGGCCGGCGAAACGCAGCTGGAATGACGCGCGCGCTGCGCGTTACGAATCCGTGTGAGCATATCGCCCAGGGGATCGGAAAGTGACATTGGTCCGTTCCCTTCTTACCAGCTGGCCTTGACCATGCCGGGGATCTGCCCGGCACTCGCGAGGTCGCGCAGCGCGATGCGGCACAGTTTGAATTTGCGATAATTGCCGCGGGCACGCCCGGTCAGCTCGCAGCGAAGCCGGACGCGGACTTTCGCGCCGTTGCGCGGCAGTTGCGCCAGTTTCAACGTCGCGTTGAACCGGTCTTCCACCGCCAATGTGCGGTCCATGACAATATCCTTGAGCGCCTTGCGCTTGCCCTTGTCGCGGGCCGCCAGACGTTCGCGCATCTTGTTACGGTTGACCTGAGAAGTTTTGGCCATCCTGTCTTCTTACCTCCGGAACCTGCCTGATCCCCCGGTCAAGCCGGGGGACGGTGGTTTTCCATAAAACTCAGTTGGCGAAGGGTAGATCGAAAGCCTTGAGCAGGGCTTTCGCCTCGGCGTCGGTTTTCGCGGTGGTGACGAACTGGATGTCCATCCCACGCACGTTCTCGACGCGATCGTAGTTGATCTCCGGGAAGATGATCTGTTCCTTGAGACCCATCGCGAAATTGCCGCGGCCGTCGAAGCCCTTGCCCTGGATGCCGCGGAAGTCGCGGACACGGGGCAGCGCGATCGTGACGAGGCGATCCATGAACTCGTACATACGTGCCTTACGGAGCGTCACCTTGCAGCCGATCGGCAGACCCTTGCGGATCTTGAAGCCCGCGATGGCCTTCTTGGCCACGGTCTTCACCGGCTTCTGCGCGGCGATCGCCTGCAACTCGGACACGGCGGCGTCGAGCTTCTTCTGGTCGCCCGTCGCTTCGCCCACGCCCATGTTGATGACGATCTTCTCGAGACGCGGCACCTGCATCGGGTTCTTGTAGCCGAACTCCGCCGTCATCTTGCCGCGGATTTCGTCGACGTAACGCTTGTGGAAACGCGTCAACCCCTCGGGCGAGGCTTTGGGATCGGCGACGCCGGCCCCGTCCTGCATCCGTGCGGCGCGGCGCTCCTCGCGACCCGGAGGGGCAGCGCCTTGGTTGCCACGCCCGCCACCGGCGGCGTTCTTCTTGGCGCCGGGTTTGGCGCCGGATTTTTTGGTTCCGCTCATTGCTCGCGCCTCAGCTCTCGATCACGGCGCCGGTCTTCCGGGCGACACGGACCTTTCGGCCGTCCTCCAGAACCCGGAACCCGACCTTGGTCGGCTCATTGGTTTTCGGGTCGATCAGCTTCAGGTTCGACATGTGGATCGTCGCTTCCCGCCGCTGAATGCCGCCCGGATCGCCCGCGCGGGTCGGTTTCACGTGATGCGTGGCCAGATTGACGCCGGACACGATCGCGCGATTTTCCTTCGGCTTCACCACGGCGACCTCGCCGCGACGGCCTTTGCTGGCGCCACTGATCACAAGAACCGTGTCGCCTTTACGAATACGCGCGGCCATTATCGTGTCTCCGATACGTGGGACATTATAATACCTCCGGCGCGAGCGAGATGATCTTCATGAACTTCTTGGCGCGCAGTTCGCGGACCACCGGTCCGAAAATACGCGTGCCGATCGGCTCCATCGACTTGTTGATCAGCACGGCCGCGTTGCGGTCGAAACGGATCGCGGACCCGTCGGCGCGGCGCACCGGATAAGACGTGCGCACGATCACCGCCTGGTGGACGTCGCCCTTCTTCACCTTGCCGCGGGGAATGGCTTCGCGGATCGAGACAACAATGACATCGCCAACCGAAGCGGTCTTACGCTTCGAGCCACCGAGCACCTTGATGCACAACACCTTTCGCGCGCCGGAGTTGTCGGCGACATCGAGCGTGGATTCGGACTGGATCATGCCGCGACTCCTTCGGGATGCGCGTCATGGCTGACCGCCAGAGGCTGGCCGTTACGCTCGACAACCGTCCACGTCTTGCGCTTGGATATCGGGCGGCATTCCTCAATGCGCACCTGATCGCCGATCTTGCAGACATTGACCTCGTCGTGCGCCGCGTATTTCTTCGAACGGCGGATGAATTTCTTATAGAGCGGATGCATGACGCGGCGATCGACAAGCACCGTCACGGTCTTGTCCATTTTGTCGCTGGTCACTCGTCCCGTCAGGACGCGTTTCGGCATCGTCCCGGTCTCCTATGCGGGGGACGCGGTTTTCGCCGCGTCCCGTTTCAGTTGCGCCTGGACCGTCTTGATCCGGGCGATTTCCCGACGCGCCTGCTTCACCCGGCCCAGACCTTCGTTCTGGCCCGTGGCACGCTGAAAGCGCAGATTGAACTGCTCCTTGCGGAGCTCCAGAAGCAGCTTGGCGATCTGGTCCGGCGACTTCGCGCGGATATCGCCGATCTTGTGCAACGCGGCCTTTGCCATCTCAGGCGTCTCCCATCCGCGTGATGAATTTCGTTTTGATCGGCAGCTTGGCCGCGCCCAGGGAAAGCGCTTCCTTGGCGAGTTCCGGCGCCACGCCGTCGATCTCGAACATGATGCGGCCCGGTGCCACGCGCGCCACCCAGAACTCGGGCGACCCCTTGCCGGAGCCCATGCGGACCTCGGCCGGCTTCGTCGACACCGGCACATCCGGGAAAATCCGGATCCACACGCGGCCCGCGCGCTTCATCGCGCGGGTGATCGCGCGCCGCGCCGATTCGATCTGCCGCGCGGTAATCCGCTCGGGCTGCAACGCCTTGAGACCGAAGGAACCGAAGGTCAGCGAGGTGCCGCCCTTGGCGAGACCGTGAATGCGGCCCTTGTGCTGTTTGCGGAATTTCGTCCGCTTCGGAGACATCATGGCCGTTTACCTTTGCGGAGCTTGCTCGGCCGCGCGGCGATCTTGCGCCATCGGGTCGTGCTGCATGATTTCGCCCTTGAACACCCAGACTTTCACGCCGCAGGTGCCATATGTCGTCTTCGCCGTGGCCACGCCGTAATCGACATCGCCGCGCAGCGTGTGCAACGGCACCCGGCCCTCGCGATACCACTCGACACGCGCGATTTCGGCCCCGCCAAGACGCCCGCCGCAGTTGATCCGGATGCCCAAAGCGCCAAGACGCATGGCGGACTGCACCGCGCGCTTCATGGCGCGGCGGAAGGCAACGCGGCGTTCGAGCTGCTGCGCGATGTTCTCGGCGATCAGCGTCGCGTCGATTTCCGGCTTGCGGATTTCGACGATGTTCAATGACACTTCGGCGTTGGCCATCTTGCTGAGGTCTTTCTTCAAGACCTCGATGTCCGTGCCCTTCTTGCCGATCACCACACCGGGACGCGCGGCATAGATCGTGACGCGGGGCTTCTTCGCCGGACGTTCGATCACCACGCGGGACACGCCGGCGCCGCGCAGCTTGGTGCGCAGATGCGCGCGGAGCTTCAGATCGTCGTGCAGCAGACGGGCGTAGTCGGCGCCCGCGTACCAGCGGCTATCCCAGGTCCGGTTGATGCCGAGGCGAAGCCCGACCGGATTGACTTTATGACCCATCCTACGAAGCTCCCTGCTCGGCGGCGGTTTCGGGCACCGGAATGGCGGTCGCCTCGATCGTGTTGTCGTCGGTCTCGATGTCGTCGGGACGCTCGGCGACCACGATCTTCATGTGGCTGAACCATTTCTCGATCCGCGCCGAACGGCCACGGCCACGCGCGTGGAAGCGGCGCATCACGATGGAGCGGCCAACCTCGGCCCGCGTCACGACCAGACGATCGACATCGAGCTGGTGATTGTTTTCCGCGTTCGCGATCGCGCTCTCCAGGGTTTTTCGCACTTGATGCGCGATACGGCGCTTGGAGAAGGTCAGCGTGGCGATCGCGCGTTGCGCCGGGAGGTTGCGGATCATCGCCGCCACCAGGTTCAACTTGCGGGGGCTGGTGCGGACATTGCTCAGGATCGCCTGAGCTTCGTGATCCGCGAGGCCGCGTGCGTGTTTCGGCTTGCTCATATCAGCCCCGCTTCGCCTTTTTGTCCGCCGAATGGCCGGTGAACGTGCGGGTCGGCGAGAACTCGCCGAATTTGTGACCCACCATGTTTTCGTTCACCTGCACCGGCAGGAACTTGTGGCCGTTATAAACACCGAACGTGAGCCCGACGAATTGCGGCAGGATGGTCGAACGGCGCGACCAGATCTTAATGATCTCGTTGCGGCCGGAGGCTCGGGAGGTTTCCGCTTTCGCCAGCATATAGCCGTCGACGAACGGACCTTTCCAGACGGAACGCGCCATCTTATTTGCCCTTGTTGCGGCGGCGGATAATCAGACTATCCGTCCGCTTGTTGGTGCGCGTCTTCGCGCCCTTGGTCGGCTTGCCCCACGGAGTGACCGGGTGACGGCCGCCCGAGGTCCGGCCTTCGCCACCGCCATGCGGGTGATCGACCGGGTTCATGACAACGCCACGGTTATGCGGGCGGAAACCGAGCCAGCGCATACGCCCGGCTTTGCCAAGCTTTTGGTTCATGTTGTCCGGATTGGACACCGCGCCAATGGTCGCCATGCATTCGGCGCGCACCACGCGAAGTTCGCCGGATGTCAGCTTGATCTGCGCGTAGCCCGAGTCCTTGCCGACCAACTGAGCATACGTCCCGGCGGAGCGGGCGATCTTGCCCCCGGCGCCGATCTTCATCTCGATGTTGTGGATGATCGTGCCAACCGGGATCGCCGACAACGGCATCGCGTTGCCCGGCTTGATGTCGGCACGGGCCGAAGCGACCACCGCGTCGCCAACCTTCAGACGCTGCGGCGCCAGAATATAGGCCAGCTCGTTGTCGGCGTATTTGACCAACGCGAGGAACGCGGTGCGGTTCGGATCGTACTCCAGCCGCTCCACCACGCCCGCGACGTCGAACTTGCGGCGCTTAAAATCCACGATACGGTAGGACTGCTTATGCCCGCCGCCCCGGAACCGGCTGGTGATACGGCCGTGATTGTTACGTCCGCCGTGGCTGTGCTGACCCTCGGTCAAACCCTTGATGGGCTTGCCCTTCCACAGGTCGGAACGGTCGATCAGAACGGTGCCGCGAAGGCTCGCCGTGACCGGATTGAATTGTCTTAATGCCATCTCGCGCGCGCCTTACGACAGGCTGGTGGTGAAATCGATCGCCTGGTCTTTCGCCAGACGCACGATCGCGTTTTTCACGTCCGAGCGGCGGCCGGGACGGCCCTTGACCCGCTTGGTCTTGCCCTTGCGGACCAGCGTGTTCACGGCCACCACCTGAACCCCGAACAAACCCTCAATCGCGGCCTTGATCCGCGGCTTGGTGGCGTCCAGCGCGACGCGGAAAACATACTGGTTCTTCTCGGACAGCAGCGTCGCCTTTTCGGTGATCACCGGAGAGCGGATGATTTGAAACATCGCCTCCTTCGACAACACCGGACGAGCGGCCTTCTTTTCGATCGTCTCGCTCATGCCGCTTCTCCCGCCTTGGCCGCGCCGGTCAGCCGCGCCTTCAGCCCCTCGATGCCCGCGACCGTGATCGCCAGAACATCGTGGTTCAGAATGTCGTAAACATTCGCGCCCACGGTCGGCAGGATGTCGATCTTGTGCAGATTGCGGCTCGCCTTCAGGAAGTCGCCATCGACCTCGCGATCCACGATCAGCGCCGACGACCAGCCGAGAACCTTCAGCTTCTTCGCCAGCTCGGCGGTCCTGGCGACGCCGGAGGCCGCATCCAGAACCACCAGCTTGCCCTGCGCGGCCTTCTGCGACAGCGCGCAAATCAGGCCCAGACGGCGAACCTTCTTGTTCAGGCTGTATTCGTGCGAGCGCACGACGGGACCATGAACCACGCCACCGGTGCGGAACTGCGGTGCCCGCAAGCTACCCTGACGGGCGTTGCCGGTGCCCTTCTGCCGGTACGGCTTCTTGGTCGTGCCGGAGACCTCGCCCATGCCTTTAATCTTGTGATTGCCCGACCGGCGCTTGGCGAGCTGCCAGTGCACGACGCGCGCCATGATGTCGGCACGCGGCTTGGCCGCGAAAAACTCGTCCGGCAGCTCGGCGCTGCCAGCGGTTCCCTTGTCCAGAGTGGTGATATCGATCTGCATCGTCGTTCCTCAGCCCGCCGCCGGCGCGGCTTCAAGCAGCACCGCCGGAAAAGCGGCGTCCTTCGGCGGCATCTTCACCGCGTCGCGGATACGGACATATCCGCCCTTCGCGCCGGGCACCGCGCCCTTGATCATCAGCAAACCCTTGTCCGCGTCCACCGCCGCCACTTCGACATTCAGCGTGGTGATGCGCTCGACACCCAAATGGCCCGCCATCTTCTTGTTCTTGAAGGTCCGGCCCGGATCCTGCCGGTTACCCGTCGATCCCAGCGAGCGATGCGAAATCGACACACCGTGAGAGGCTTCGAGACCCGAATAGTTCCAGCGCTTCATACCGCCGGCGAAACCCTTGCCCTTGCTGGTCCCGCACACGTCGACCTTCTGGCCCACGGCGAAATGCGCCGCCGACAAGGTCGCGCCGGGTTCCAGAAGCGCGTCGGCGTCGACGCGGAATTCCATCACCTTCGACTTCGGTTCCACCTTCGCCTTGGCGAAATGGCCCCGGTTCGGCTGGCTGACGTTCTTCACCTTGGCCTTGCCCCAGCCAAGCTGCACGGCCGTGTAGCCGTCCTTGTCCTGGGTCTTGGCGGCGACAACCTGAAGCTGATCGACCCGCAGGACCGTGACGGGCACATGCGTGCCGTCCTCCCGAAAGATCCGGGTCATCCCCAGTTTTTTGGCCAACAGGCCTGTGCGTAGCTTTGCCATGGGCTTGCTCATCTCGCTCCCCGGGCCTCAGATCTTGATCTCGACGTCCACGCCGGCGGCGAGGTCGAGCTTCATCAGCGCGTCCACCGTCTGCGGGGTCGGTTCGACAATGTCCAAAAGGCGGCGGTGCGTCCGAATCTCGAACTGCTCGCGGCTTTTCTTGTCGACGTGCGGGGAGCGGTTGACCGTGAAACGCTCGATATGGGTCGGCAGCGGGATCGGTCCGCGAACCCGGGCACCGGTGCGCTTGGCCGTGTTCACGATCTCCTTCGTGCTGTTGTCCAGCACGCGGTGATCGTAGGCCTTGAGCCTGATGCGTATGTTCTGGTTGTCCATCGTTCGCTCTTAGTCCCCCGCGCCCGAACCGTCGGGCTCCAAAACGCACCGGCGCCTGACCTTTCGGCCAGGCGCCGGGAACTTTCTTTAACTCAGGCCTGGATGCTGGCGACGACGCCCGCGCCCACCGTCCGGCCGCCTTCGCGAATGGCGAACCGAAGCCCGTCATCCATGGCGATCGGCGCGATCAGCTCGACATCCATCGACACGTTATCGCCAGGCATCACCATCTCGACACCTTCCGGCAGGTTCACCACGCCCGTCACGTCGGTCGTGCGGAAGTAGAACTGCGGACGATAGTTGGTGAAGAACGGCGTGTGACGGCCACCCTCTTCCTTCGTCAGGATGTAAGCCTCGGCCTTGAACTTCGTGTGCGGCGTGATCGAACCCGGCTTGGCCAGAACCTGACCGCGCTCCACGTCCTCACGCTTCGTGCCACGCAGCAGCGCTCCAATGTTGTCGCCGGCCTGGCCCTGATCGAGCAGCTTGCGGAACATTTCCACGCCCGTGACGACCGTCTTCACGGTGTCCTTGATGCCGACGATCTCGACTTCCTCGCCCACCTTCACGATGCCGCGCTCGACACGGCCGGTCACGACGGTGCCGCGGCCGGAGATGGAGAACACGTCTTCGATC
>Ga0138280_1082022_pt1 | contig 10031 bp, 1 predicted proteins | sample M_140625_M_mt_FD_106909 | JGI IMG/M metagenome (GOLD analysis project Ga0138280, IMG submission 106909) | Freshwater microbial communities from Lake Montjoie, Canada - M_140625_M_mt (Metagenome Metatranscriptome) | ecosystem: Environmental > Aquatic > Freshwater > Lake | place: Canada: Quebec...
ACAGCAGCGTGCCACAATAGTTGCACTACCTCGCTCACAGACTATCTTACATCCGACACTATTTCAGGTGTAATCACTTATCACTGTATCGTCGCTGTCCAGGTGAATAGTCTGTGCACCGGTGACTTCATAGCCTTGGGCACACGTGCTCCATGTATTTGTTAAAGAGGAACCCGTTGAACCTTCTTTACATGCGATGCCAGATCCTCTAGCGAAGTTCAAGTTTACCATGCTCTTATACATTTTGCCCCCCCGAAGCTCTACTTCATTTGGGAAGTTTATGTTACCACTGGTATCCATCTTTATCCAGTTCTGTGTAGATGCGGTACCTAGCACGTCGTAACTAAAGACGAGCTCTTGAGCCTTATTCATGCCGATCTGGTAACCTTCCCCTTTCTTATTACCACGCAACTCAAGGTAGACCTCCTTAGCGGCATTTACATTCCGTGATTCAATTCGAATGCTCGCGTCATTGTCATTTGAATAGTAGCTCACAACCCTTCCAAGCTCCCGTAAGCCATCATACTCTGTGTCTCCAGAACATTGAACCTCCCTGGGCCAACAGGTCCTAGTTCTGCCGCCCCCAGATCGGTTACCTCCTCCGCGTTAAGATGAGTATCCTCTGTTGACAGCAATCGACGCTCTGACCTTCCATTTCCTCTGCTGTACATCTTTGTGATGGCCTTATTCAAAAGCGCTTTCTTCGTAATTCTGGTAGCTGCCCGTAGAGACTTCAACTCTGTCTCCATGTGTACCTTCTCTTTTTGTACCTTGACTTTTGCTAGCACGATCTCATGTAACGTTTTTATCTCCTCCGCTTCTCTTGGGTTCGTTGGGTCCCCTCCACCCGTCGCCTCTCTCTCCTCTCTCTCGGAAGAGATCTCACCCAAGGTTCTCTCGCTCTCCCTTTGATTTGAAACCATCACAGGCACGGTGCAGGTTGTGGGCAAGTCGGGCACGGCAGTAGGGGCAACACCGCATGTGCCGGTGTTTGTGTTGATCCATGCATCCGTTTGTCCGGCCGAGGACCATCGGCAATTAGCTTCAGTGAGCCATGCTGAGCCGGTTCGAATGTTGGTTGATTTCATTGACTTCCACAAGACTTTATTCTGAGATCCTTCTCCACAGGCCGTGCCAGTGTAAGTGATTTGGGTAGTTCCATCAGCCTTCCCACACAGCATCTCATTTGCCGTCGATGTCGTGAAGGTCATGGTGGCAGCACACTGCACTAAATTGACAGTTGGAGTTGTTCGGGAGAGGTACTGAGCCGCTGACTCGGTCTCTACAGTGACCTCTGGTGCGATGACGTAATACACGCTGTTCCTCCATCCACTGCCGCATTGCTGTTTTGAATTGCCCCTACATTGCTGATTGCACTCATTGGGGGCTTCACCATATCTCGAGTATCCAGTACTAGCTGTCTCATCATTCCCACAAAAGCACTGATTGGAGTTCTGCAATCCTAAGAATTTGTACCCTTGGCATTTGCTCATGCAGAGTTCTAACGTAAGACTGTCGCCTCCATAGGCATAAGTCGAAATTGCACGAGTTCCCGAGTCGCGAAAACATCCAATATAAGCCGATTTTTGTAAACCTTTCGGTTGCTGTTCAAAGAAAACATTCCCTCTGAAGGCCACAGTCCCTGTTGGCGATATTTCAATCGCAGTTCTTCGGTCCGTGACCGGCTGTCCCCTCGGACCATACGCGATCCGTAAGATATTATCCGCCCCTGTGCCTATGGCCCACGCGTTTTCTTGATTCGCGTTCCGTAGTTCGTAGAAAACGTTTTGATAGTTGTCTGCAAGACTTTCGACTCGGAGACTTACGTCATCATCGGTGGACCACCAGGTGGCAGCAGGACTTTGGGCTCCCGACCCTCCATACTCCTTTAAAGGCAATTTCGGAGGCTCAGTGGTGGAAGTCGCCTCACCGAGCGAGCCTCCAAAAGCTTTATTATCTACTGACGCTTTACTATTGTCAGTTTCATCCGACAAGGGACTCTCCATTTGAATTGGTAACGTCATATCCATCCTAATACTGCTACTGCTGCTGCTCCTCGGAGAGGAATTCAAAATACTTTCCTGTAGAAGTGCTGCTGTCTCTACCTCTGCCACCTCCTTCTCTGCAGCAATAAATTTGGCACCTTTAGCAAAAGTTGCCAACTTATGGATAATAACTGTCCCATCTGGTTTGACTGTCATGGCGCATCGGGCTTTGTTCATAGTGCCTATTTGTCCGTAACAAAACTTCAAATCTTGGCTTTGAGTCATACCAATGCCCCACGCGCGGTCTTTGAGTTGATTCCTCAGCTCGATGAAGACATCTTTTGGGTAATTTCCTCTGTTCTCGACCCGAATACTCGCGCCAGACGTCCTCGAACTAATACTCAAACTAGGCTCGAGCTTACCGGACCCACCCCCACCCCCGGCATTTGTAGCTATTGAGGTGCAGGATGATCCAGTGAGTCGGGTGATATTGCAGTAAGATTTCACTACGGTTGGTACAGTTGTTAAACACCAAGGACCTTTCGGGTCTTTATTCGGGTTACGACAGTAATTGTGATCTCCCAGGCCCGTGCCAGGATTGTTCGCTTCTGTGAACATGTGTTTTTGAGGGCTCTGCGCCAACCATGACTGACAGTTCAAATTTTCTATCGTCTTGCTGATCGTTCCTCGATAATCTGAGCCATCCTGTTGACAATACCCACCTACGTTCTCGAGGTTGGATTTTTCGTAGTAAATGGCATCAGTTTTGGCAACAAGATCGATTGGAGGTAATGACCCAGTCGTTAAAGAATACAGGCTGCACTTCCCTTGAAAATACACGAAAGATTTGCAAGCTGCATTGTCCATGCAGGAGACGGCACATTCGAGAGAAACAGTATTATCCTTACTACTCAGAGGCGTAACCAACGCCGCGGCATCCACCGCATTTACTCGCGAGAATTGATCTAAAATACTCCCTATGCCTTCTTTGATCAGCTCAACCTGTGACAACGCCGTATTTCCGGTAGCCCCGCCATAAGTTGAAAGCACCGTTAATTTCCAGTACTGTCCGACTGAGGGCGTGAACTGGAACTCCTGCGCAGTGGGGTTGGCCCCTGTGTTCTTAAGCTCTGACCCTAGGATATACCTGTAAACGACACCATCGGCCTGGGCTCCTTCGAGTTTGAACTTTCTAACTCCGGATACTGAAGTTGCACCTAAGCCACTCGTTTTACCATTGTAAATTATCAGTTTGATCAGTTCGATCGGTGTCCCCACATTGAAGGAAACCCATGCTGAGCCCACAAAACTATTAGCGAACTGCCACATAGTCGACACTGACAAGTCCGTGATTTGTAAGACAGAAGAGATGCCGGTGCCACCACTGTTCGATGTCATCCAGCTCAATGGACCCATATTGAGTTCCCCTGTCAATGCTTTCGGGAATCCGCTATTCTTGCAACACGCAGCAGGAGCCACATGTCTCTTCGATTTGCAGTTCACCGTGCCAAAGTAAGCACTGGTGGACGCCATCCACATCGGGGCATTGTGTGCTCGGCAAGCTCCATTCTCGTCGTTATTCCAAATAGACCTCCGATTTTTGTCGGTGTTGCTAAATGATCCCACGATCCATGCATGTTCCTTCAGTCTGATATGTGAAAAGGATCCGTAGACAACAGCCTCACTCCAATCACAAAGGTGCCAGTCTTCACCACATATTTTCTGACCTCTCCCTTCATCTCCATCTAATAGCTTCTCCATGTCCAAGTAATTCCGCTTTCCCACAAGCTTTAGCACACTCGCAGAATCTATGGCAGCTCTCTGCTGACGGTTAGTGCAGCATGCGACAGGTAGCTCCTCGCGCTCACTGTTACAGGACACAACTCCCCGATACGACCCTTGTTTGTTTAACCACACTGGGTATTTTGAGCCGCTACATAATGTTCGATCGTTTCCATCCCATGCCGACCGTCGATGGGGCTCCCAATCAGAGAACTGGCCAACGATCCACACTTTTGGACTGTCCCAAACGTGACCCTCTTGTGCCCCGTACTGTGTGGCCTCGGCGAAGTTGCAGACGTGCCAATTGGCCCCGCAGACCGTAAGCCCATTCGACATACGATCGAGTTCTTTGTTAAGTTTGATGTAATTCATCTTCGGGCCCTTCTTCACAGAGAAGACCTTTTTGTCTGGGAGGTTACCACAGCAGGCCACTCGGGACTTGACAGATCTGTGCTCACAGGCGACGTCACCAGTATACGAAAGTTCTGTCCCTATCCATCGCGGTCCTCTCCACTTCGAACAGCGGGGTGCTTCTTTTTTCTGATCACCCCATATAGAACGCATTCCCTCTCCAGCATAGGATCCGACGATCCATCCCTTGCTCCCTGAAAGATTCTCTTTCTGTCGGGTGCCGTAGATTGTGGTCTCTTGTGCATTACAAACGTGAAATCCTGGCCCACAGACGCTTGCCCCAGAAGGGTCGTCACGAAGTTGACTCTCCAACGCATCGTACGTCATATCGCCCACCAGCTTTACACCCCCTTTACTGAACGAAACTTTCTCAACAGCGATGGCACGCGCAACAAGGATGACCAGGCCAGCGGTGCCTCCTGTTATGGGCCCGAGAGAAACTAATCCCGCCGGCTGAACCTCAGATTTGTACACCAAAAACGTTTCAGACATTATGTCATTTGGGGGAGCACCCACGTAATATGCGTAATTAGATTGCCCACCCCTTGTCTTACTAGTCCATGTCCCCCCCACCAACGAAGAGGGCCCACAGTCTCTGGGAAACCCAATACCAGGATCGTTGTAGTTACAAGAGGTCCATGCATTTTTCCCATTCATCATATCATCATAGGTACTATACAACTTGAAGTCTACGTTCATTGCGTTATTGGTACTAGACCAAGTTATGACCATATTGTTGTACATCGAAAATCCAGCGGGGATGGGCGTGATCCGCTTATAATAAATATACGCATGAGATACAGGACATGAGCTGCATTGCCGGTAAAACCACTTACTTTGTGCAAATTGTGCGTCGGTGTATGCTGCTCCCTGATCAACATTTCCAAAGGTTCCAGCGCTAAACACTAGTGGATCTTTTGCATTACAAGTGAGTGCTAGAATCCCTGATCTCATCGAAACGTGTTGATTCCAAGCAGTTGGTTCGATCCGCACGTATCGGGCAGTCACCGGACTTATGAATTTATTTGTTAATTTTGTATTACGATCATTGTTACCGGGGAACACTTTTCCACCATCCACTGCTGTCCAGGTGGTACCATCCAAGCTGGTGCTAACCTTAAAGTTTGTAACACGTTGATCACAATCAGCACGACCCTGTGTGATGACCCCAACGATACTCTTCTCAGCTCCAGCGTCCATCCTCCACCATTGGTTTAAATTGTTTGACTGCGCAGACCACCCTTGAGGTGAATCCAGCTGGCCACGCCCATGACCGACCCCAATGGCTTCACCACTCCATACTGACGAAGCAATCGCATACCCTGCTCCAGGACTCTCAGTCCTCTCGTTATTGCACCCAAACACTTCAGTCCATTTGTAATAATCCTCGGCAGCAAATGATACTACAGTGGTCATAGCACGGAGAGTACACTTGGTGATGGTCCCTGTGGGGCACATCACACATAAACAGGCTGAGTTTAGCATGCAAGCCTCTTTCGATTCTTGCAGTGTCCTTTCAAAGTCATCTCCATTGGCCATTCCTTGGCATGAACTCCCGGTAAACTGGGTCCAATCAACTCTACGAGGAAGCCTCCCTTTGACCGGGATGTTGATGTCCGGAAGTAGCTTGTATCCCGCTTTCAAGAGAGACGGCTCAGCAACTGCGTTTGGTGCTCTGGAATCGTAGAGCACGTAGAACACAGACGGTTGGTTGGTGTTCAGAGATAGAGCGATCGCGTTTGCCCTGTCCTTGTTTGGTAGTATAATGCCTAGCAATCCTTTCAATCCACCTTCATTATTGGCTGGTAAGGCACCCACGGTCCAACTTTCATCTGTGTAAATTTTAGCACCAACATCGAAAGAAGCCATGAGCTGAGCTGTACCTGCTGAGGCTGTACCTTGTACAGTATCCCCTATACTCCAATAATAATAATCTTTTGTCGCAGATACAGTAACACTGTTCATAGCCTGGAGCGAACATCTAGTTGTCTGTCCAGTTGGACATGTAATACATCGGCACGCCGCATTTTTGGCACACGACTCCTGCGATGCGGCTAATGACCGCTCAGTGGTATCTCCATTTGGTACTCCATTACATGATGAACCAGCTATCATAGTCCAAATTTTATTCATTTGATCTGCAATATATGAGATCTCTGTGATCTGTAATAACGTATCAGTTGCTGCACAGACGAACCCGGATTCACATTTGCAGCTGCTACTGCAGCCATCTCCATCGTTCAGATTTCCGTCGTCACATTCCTTGCGACCCTTCCTACCATCACCACAAACGTCTACAGGCGGTTTGCGTCGTAAGGAGCATTCTTTAACTGCGCGGATCTGCTTAATGCCATTGGATTTTGGCTCTGTCGAGGAGCCTGTACGATAGAAACCAGACAGGAAGGTTTGATCGGAGCTGAATGACCATCCCTCCTGTGAGAAAGTTTCCCTCCAATTCTGATTCGTGGTGCAAGTATCGGATTCCATATCGGCTACCTCGCAACATTTCGCCTTTTCGAGACAGTACAGTGACTGACAATCACTACGATACAAACCTTGGATGAAAAACCCTGGGGAACATTTCGACCAACCTTCGCTCACCATAGATGCCTTCCAGTTCTGGACATAGCAACGGCCAATGCCACTTTGTTTGCTATCTTGGCAATGTCCAGAACAGCGTCCCATCTGAATACAGTGCAACCCTTCACATTCTGTGCTAGAGCGATATAGCCCAGTGAGTAGCTGGTCACTGGGGCAGGATGCCCACCCAAGAACGTTAAGTGTGGACCACCAGTTCATAACGGTTGATCCACAAGTAGAGGACCCTTCACATGCCGAGCCACTATATCCACTATTGCATGAGCACAACCCAGTCAAACGATCACAACTTCCTTTCCCGTTGCAGTTTTGACGGCACTTGTAATACTGGCACCACGGGCCAGTTCTATCCAAGTTGCATGCACAAGTACCATCATTCGTATTACATATACCGGCTTTGCTACAATCTGCAGGGCATTTCATGATTCCACAGCCGACGCCTTCGAAGCCATCACGACATAGGCAAGTACCTTCCTCACGGTTACAATCTCCTCGACCGAGACACACGGAGGCCTCATGCCGTTTGAACAGGATGCTCGCGCTCTCGGCAGGGCATTTCTTGTACTGGCACTGCCTTCCGTAGAATTCTGATTGGCATTGGCAGAAGCCTATCTTTTTGTCGCAGATGCCCCTGCCTCCACAGTTACCATCACCTGCACACTCGCGCACATCGCAGGCCTTAGCAGGTCCGTGGGATCGACGCCCTGAAATCTTATCATAATTATTCGCGGTCGTTGAGTCCAAAAATTTTCCTGCTACAAGAGCTTCTGACATCCCGAGTGAAACGAGTCCACACGTCGAAGATCCAGGAGTTGTTGTACTTAGCGCATAATTAAACGATTTACATTTTGTCTCCGCCAGACACGCACTAGCGCATGCTTCCAACGTGATCCCATCGTTGAGTCTAGCGTAGTCTGCACCTGTGATCTCCTTGAACTCAGACTTTGAAAACACGTCGTCTGCTGGCATCTTCCACTTCCTAGCACTCCCGTGCAGCTGCACTTCAAAGACCTGAATCGTTGACTGAGCCGCTGTGAAGGCGACCTTCCAGTATCTTGCTTCTACTACACTAAACAGAGCCGTCGGGAACCATTCTGAAGCTGGCCTGACAACAACAGGAGCAGCAGGCTGAACCCACGGGCCATCAACTCCCCCTATGCTGTAATAGACTGTGAACTGATTAGGTGATTTGTTAGTATTGCTGGTACCGAAGTAACGGATTTGGTCTATGAAATTCGCAGTGATTAAATCGAAGACTACCCATAGAGAATTGGTCGGTGCAAGGACTTCAAATGGTTGACCCGAAGGTGGAGACGAACTTGTCAGACCGTCCAACAGTGCCGACACTGGATTACTTCGTGCGGTAGGTACATCCGCATCCATGCTCAATCGAGTGCATCCACCAATGGATACGCTGTCGAAGGCAACGTAGCCCCATCTATCCATGCTGGACAAGTCATATGCCCTAAGACGTAACGTGAGACCTGCGAACTCAGCAATGTCCCACGTCACATTTCTGAAAGTGTCGTCGTTTTCTCCCGTAGCCCACTTTAGCATGCGCCCCCCTAGACCCTCCACAGACTCCAGTGCGACTCCGACCATGCCCGCCTTCTCCCCACCGGAGCAAGAGACGTCACTCCCATCAAGCTCACCTTTCCACTCACTCTTACCGCCGGAAACTCGGAACGAAACTGTCGCAGTGCTGTCGACAGTGAACATAGGACTATCGAATGCTCCGATGTTACTGCTCCCAAAGTATTGGGAGTTTGAAAAATCACTTCGGACCACCTTTTTGCCGGGTTTGAGGGCTACTCCGTCGATGTCTTTCTGCGTACAGCCGATGGGTACAAGCACAATGATATGATTGAGTTGTTGGCCTGTGGGGTATGCCGGTGACGTAATGCTTACGCTTCCAGATATGGAAACTTTGGACTTGAATACAGTGAATTCCGCTTGGGATGTTGGCTCTATATTTCCCAACACCTTGGCCCGCAAACCCATGACGTCCACTCCATTGTGCCAACGTGGCGCAGTTTCCCCAAGCGATTCTTCCTCAACATTTGATTCGCAGAAGCACAGTCGTTGCCTGCTCGCCGACGTTGCAGCACAGTCCACCGTGCTGGTGCGATCTGCGTTATCATAGCATATATTATTATTGTCGTAACTTGGGCGATCTGAGGCGCTCACACTGTTATCAAAGCCCCCTGTACAACCTTTCCCCCCAAACGTATCAAGTACTAGACCCATGCCGTCACTGCTTTCTTTGCTAGCCCACAGACTCATCATTGCCTTCATATTCGCAGGAACACATGTGCTACCTGTACGCTGGCAGGTAGCAGTGCACGATGCACCAAAAGCTCCTAGAGCCCATTTCTTTTTATCAACAGATACTCCTTCAACGGGTATTCGTAACCCTTCAACCTTGGTATAGTCAGCTGCAGGTAGCCATGATGGATTGGCAGTGACGCCTGCAACCAGCACATACACGTTGACAGGCTCCACGACAGTAAATGCCACTGTCTGCGGGCCGAGTTTCCCAGCATCGGTGCTACTTAGGGCCGGCATGCCATATAGCTGGTCGTCTGACATTTCTGGACCGAATGCTGCGCGCAGTGCTAATGACACCTTGTCAGAGTAAGGTCTGCGACCGACACCGAAACCTCCGGGGATCAGTTTCCAGGTGGAAGGACTGATGCCCTGTACATTGACCCCTCCACGAGCATCTTCAGATCCATCCACCTTGGAAAAGTTGCACTGGGCCACGGCCATGGGCTGCCCATAGAAGGCTCCTGAACATGAGAGTTCTGGTGGGACTGACCATGGAGGTTCTCGCGGATCATCGAACGTTGTATTACAGAAGGAGGTGATCTTGCCGGTAACAGAACGGAATTCACGGGATTCTCGGATCCAAGTTGGCGATGGGTCCAACCATTTCGGGCCACTGACGCCCTTGACAAAGACCAATGATGGCGTCGAGGAGACATTTAGAGTAGAACTGAATATCAGAGGTGCGTAGACGTAGAAGATAGTGGCGCCCTCAATTCGGCTGTTCATGATGGAGTCAGCAGCGTCAAAGTCGTTCTCAGCCTCGCTTAGCTGCTCTTCATCCGGTACAACATCGCTATCCTCCACTACTGCAATCGTTTCAAGGTCACTTTTGGCAAAGCTAAATGCAGCGCACCTGTCGTCGTGCAGACACCGACGATATGCCCGCCCAAACGTAAGGGTCTCGGGTAATGTGTCCGGTACTGTCAA
>Ga0138280_1323528_pt1 | contig 9710 bp, 2 predicted proteins | sample M_140625_M_mt_FD_106909 | JGI IMG/M metagenome (GOLD analysis project Ga0138280, IMG submission 106909) | Freshwater microbial communities from Lake Montjoie, Canada - M_140625_M_mt (Metagenome Metatranscriptome) | ecosystem: Environmental > Aquatic > Freshwater > Lake | place: Canada: Quebec...
GTCAGCTTTAGCTGACTTCTTTCTGCCAGAACCATTACTGGTCCTTTGGATATAAATTATGAGATTTGGGACTCCTAGAATCCGTTGATTCTTTGAGATGCCGCCGGGCTTGCCAAAGAAATATAAAATATCATTTATGATATTTTGTATAATTAAATTACGAAGAATTCAAATCAATCAAGAAAACATGCGGTTCACACTACCCGTATTTATATAGGCTCTGTGAACACTTTAAAAATGACATGAAATAAATTAGTTTTAATTATAATACTACACACAACTTTATTAGTAGTAGGACAGTTTAGATGAAAAATATTTTGTGCGTTTATTCCCTTTGAAAAGGAAGAGATGCGTTCTCCTGAACGAAGAAAAATTCTAAAACTCGGTTCTGACCGGGGTCAAAATGACGTGTAGAAGATTTATTTCTGGCGGTATCCTTTGTGTTAAGTGTGTACGCCGCACATAGTGAGATTATCCCCGATCACTATGGTCCCCAAGGAAATATTTACAAAGCAATAAACTTTGATGTTAAAATAATGAAATTAAAGCAAGGTTTAATTATAGAAACAATTCTTTAGTACCTAGACGAATCTTGTATTTCATAGGCATGGAGCAGTAGTGCATTGTATGGTAACATGCGTGTATTACCGTGTCGGCTCTTCGAGAGCTTCTAGGATTAGCGGGCTTAGATGTGAAATGTTATTTTGAAATACAAGAGGATCCTGTGGGAACTTTTTGAGGGTCTATAAGGTAGACGACGGACTTTTAAGTTCAAATACAGTCTTAGCTGGTCTAAAATTTCGCATGCGTGTAACCCCACGGATAGCGGATTCATACCTGGATGTGAATTAAGTAAATCTAAAGGTATGGCTGTACTCTGGCTAACTTGGTGAAGGGCTCAAGAAGATGTCCTAAAAATTCCTTATATCGCAGACAACACTAAGAATTAACTCAAGCTATTTAAAAACTTTGAAAAATTCTTACACATATTATTCCAAATAAAATATTACAATTATTAAAAATGGCATTGACATTTGATCAACAATTAAATATCCTTTCAAAAGGATTTGAGACAGTAGTGCACGAATGTAATCTTACAAAGATTATTCATTATCATTTTGTTGGAGCTCCATTTAGAGGGTTGGTTTCACATGATATTCAAAAGAAACGTGATGACGAAAAAATTCAGAAGAATGTAGCAAAACATCCAAAAGCAAATAAGATTCCATTGAAGGTTTCTTACAATGATGACGAAGGTTGGAAAATGGTTTATGAGCTTGCAGAATTATCTATTGCAGAAACGTATGTGGTCGAAGAAATAATAAAAAAACAGCGTATTTTCTTGACATCAAGAGTAATTACACAGGATCCTTTTGATCCTAATCCCCACATTTTCAATTTAGAACGAGAAATCATATTTGGAGAAGAAAGTTGTAGAGCACGTCAGGAATTAGCAAAACATCGCAATAAACTCATTCACGCATTAAATGGAAACATATATCAAGTAGGAGATACTTATGTATCAGATGGAGTGGTTTACTTATGGACCGAAGAGCAAATCAAGAGTAGAATATTACAACAATATCAACATAGTTTAGGGTTGAAAAAACCTGCTCAAGATATCGATTATGTGAGCTTATTGAATGAACTCGATATGTATGAAAATAAAAAACTTACTTTGAGTTTTGAAATGATGACACCAACATCTGGACGAGCTGCAATGATTGTACGTGATGATTATGTTTGTGCTTATGGTACTGGTAGTAATAAAAAGAAAGTGAAACTTCTTTCGAGTTATAAACTTTTGAAGAAGTTATTGTCAAGTTATTATTTTGGTATAACATCTAATTTAAAAATGAAATTATCAGGAATTTTCATTGTAGAAACACCAAAAATGCAGAGTGAGTTTAAAGAAGACACAAGGCGTAATAGTAAAACAATAAAACATGACAATTCAAAACGTTCAATTCTTTTACAAAATAAGGGTCATGAGAAGTTTGCACGAAAACATGCTGATAATGAAGAATATAAAAGATTGCAGAAAATATATTCAATACAGCGTAAACAAGAGAAAGTTAAGACTGATGCAATAATTGCACAATTACAGAGTTTAGATGGTAATGATATTGCAGATTTAGAATGGAAAGTTCCAGTTAATGTCACATTTGGTGATTTTCAAGAAATTATTGATTCAATGGAGAATTTCTTCTCAGATGATGTGAAGAAGTTAGTTGATTGGGTTTCAGTACTCAATTGTTTATATTTACTTTATTCAAATCCAGATTTAATGGTTAAATGGAATGCGTGTGATAATTTGAGAAGGATTTTAGGAATTAAGACTATGTCAGTTGCAGTTTTTGCAAGTTTAATATTGCATGTTTGTAAACAATTGGGCTTTGTTGTAAATGACACACATCCAAAAGTTCAATCATTTGAGCCATCTTCAACTCTATCGATTATAATAACATTAGTTTTGACAATTTTATATAGAAATAATCCAAAAGCATCAACAGTAGAAGTTTTAGTAAATTCTTGTAAAGATTTACCTCTTGCCACCAAAGGTGTTGGTCTACTGGAAGAAGTTGTTAAGAGAGTGTGTGATTATGTCAAGGGAGTTGAGAATTTAGATGACATTATACCAAAGACACTTAAAAGAATGAAGCAGAAAGTAGAGGAGTTGAGTACGAAACAAGGAATTTTACTTTTAACAACAGACGAAGCAACATTTTTGGAAATTTGTAAATTGAGGATGGAAATTATTGAATTGTCATCAATGATCGATTCGCGATCAGAATATTATCAGAAATTTTTAGTTTTGAAAGGATACATTAATAATATGTATACAATAGCACAACGTTCACCAGTTGCAGGTTGTGGTAGGAGGAAAAGACCAGTTGTATTCCATATTTGGGGTGATGCTGGTATTGGTAAATCACGTATTATTAATTTAGTTTCGGCAGATACAATATCAACAATTTTAAGTCTTGAAGGTTATACAGATAAAGATATGGATGAAGCACTTGATTGTTATGATCAATTTGTATATTATAGACCAGTTGGAGTTCAATATGAACAGAATTTTATTTCGACACGAGCAAAGATTTATGTCTGTGATGATGCGAATCAAGTAGATGCAAAATATTTACAACATGGAACACCTTTTCCACAGGCTATGATTCATTTGAATAACGAACACGATCATATGTTGCCTGTTGCAGAATTGGAAATGAAAGCACAAGCGTTATTTAAATCTGCACTTATAATAGCAACAGATAATAAACAAACACCCGATTTATCATATTTGCAATGTCCAGAAGCATATCATCGTCGAATTGATTTTTCGTTTAAAATGGTTTTAAAAGAGGAATTTTCCAAATTGCATAAAGGAACGAGAATGGTAGACATAACACAATTGAATTTAACATCACCGAATGAACACATTTATGAATTTCATAGTGGAGGAAAGATATACTCATATGTAGAAATAATTGCAATGCTTAGAAATGAATTGAGAGATGTTCATAAACGTTTTAAGGAAGAATCTGTAGTTTATAAAACTAGAGCAAAAGATACAAGAGAAAATATGCGTACAACACCAGACGAGACGGCGCCAGAATATGTTGCAGATATTGTACAAAATGCAATGAGACCAGGACGAATTCAGAAATATACGACACGATTTCGTCAAGCAATGGGAATGAAAATAGAATCACAGCCTGTGAAGGATGATGTTGTTATTAATATGGAGCATGTCGAGGAACCTAAACCAAGCACATCAAATGCAAAATTAGAAGTGGCAGCGACACAATCATTTTTCTCAAGAAATATTTTCCCACATGTAGAATTTGAATATATAAGACCACCACACAGAACTTGGTTTAACGCATTTATGCTTAGTTTTATTTTTCCATTTTTGCCAGATTCTTGGGCAGAAAAATTAAATAACTTTTTCTTTGGAAGAACGCCTGAGGATAAACAAAATAGGAAAATAGTTCTGGCAACAGCAGCATTTTTAGTCACATCTTTTGCGGCATATAAATTATATCAGAGATATTATCCAAAAACAAAGAAGAAAGTGAAGAAACAGAGTGTTAATTTGACAAAGATTGAGGTTCTGGAGACGAAAAAGAGAGAACTTGAAAATGAGATTGAGAAGCTTGGAGAGGAAGAAATCGACACGCAAAAATATAATGATGGTCAGCCAAAATCAGTTAAAGCCAAAGATAAGATGCCATCAGAAAAACCCGTTGTTGTTGTTCCAGTTTTTAAATCAGAAAGTATAGTAAATACAGATGTTACTAAGATAGACATTAAAGAATATGTGAATTCATCAGATTCACAATTAGCATGTCCGTTAGCATATAGAACAGAAAAGATGGTTTTACAAAATATGTATGTTATGGTCTTGGAATACAAACGACAGGGACAGTGGAATTATGGTATATTGAGGGGCACATTTATCAATGATAGATTATTAATAACAAATCGTCATTTCTTTTCGATAAGTGATGAGGAATATAAAACTGCAGTGGTATCATTATTTAATCCTTTTAAAGAATATATTAGAATACAAACTTCGGCATTATCAGTCATGTCTTTTGCACATGAAGACGAAAGAGAAAGTTTATATTATGATTTGATAGCAATTAAATTTCCAGATTCAGTTAAGAGTCATATTGATTTAACAATGAGAACAGATTTAGAATATAATTTTATTAAAATGGAAGATATGGATAAGATTTTACATCAGAATGTCACCATGGTATCACTATGTGAAGCTGTAGAATTTGAGAAGATTAAAGGAATTGATACTATTGCAAAGAATGCAGAATGGTTATTAACAGCAGAAAAGCAACGTTTAACAATTAAGTCAGTGAATAAAGAACCATTGCGAGCAACAGATCCAAATGGTGAAATGTTATACACTTGGAAGACTGTATCATATGATGCACAAACTATACCAGGTTCATGTGGAAGTATTTTAGTTTCAAATTCATCGAATGAGGCGGGTAAGATTATTGGAATCCATATGGCAGGATATTGTATGACAGATGATGCATTTGGACAATTGATAACATGCGAAATGATTAAAGCTATAAAGCCATATTGTCAAATGATGTATAAACCAGGAAAAGCAGTAACAATTTTGCCAAACGATTTTCCGATCATAGATGTGATTAGTAGACCACTTTATATGCCATCAGAGACGAAAATAAGACAATCAATTTGTTATGGAGAAATAACAGAAACAAAGAAAGCACCAGCAAAATTAAAATATGGGAAAAATGAAGAACATGGTGCAGCGATTTCTATTAAGAAATATTTAAATCCTAGTTATTATATGTCGGAAGAGGATAGTGCAATTTGTCGTGCATATATGTATTACCATTTTAAACCAGTTAGAAATGTTGTTCAAATGTCAAGAGAAGTGGCGATACGTGGTATTGAGGGAAATCAATATATTCAAGCTATAAATCGTATTTCAAGTGCAGGATATCCATTAGCTTCAGAAACAAAAAAGACGGGAAAACAAGAATATTTAGGGAAAGATGATGTATTTATATTTGATCATCCTAGATTAACACAACTTTTGGATGAAATTCTTGAAAATATAAATGAAAATAAACGACCAGAAATTTATTTTACTGTAACAATGAAAGATGAACTTCGAAAATTGGACAAGCTTTTGGCACGAATTTTTGCGGCAGGACCAGTGCAATACACAATATTATTTAGGGAATATTATATTGATTTCTTCGCAGCCACTATGGAAAGAAGAATTTTTAATACATCACTTATAGGAATTAATATGTTAAGTTCAGACGTTGATGTCCTTGTTAAATATTTACTTGAGGTGACACATCCTTCAGAGTGTGCATTTTTAGCAGGTGATTTTAGAAATTTTGATGGAACATTAATGTCTTGTTTATTATGGGAAATTTATGAAATAATTGAACAATTTTACGGTAGGGAAAGTAAGATAACACGAGCACTTTGGCTCGAGATTACAGATTCACGTCAAATTTTTGGAAGTGCAGTAGCTCATATAGCTGCTGGACAGCCTTCAGGAAATCCAGCAACAACTTTTATTAATACAATGTACAATACTTCACTTTTATATTTAGTAATTTCGAAAATTTTACTTGCAGTTGGAACATCTGAAGCTTTTGAAATTCGCGTTGATTTAACAAAACATTTTAGAGTAGTAACTTATGGTGACGATAACCTTATGTCGTTTTCACCAAAATTGAAAAGATTAATAGCACCTGCTAGAATAACAGAAACAATGAAGACACTTGGCCATACTTATACCAATGATGCAAAAGATGGGAAAGAATTAGAATACAAGTATCTCTCAGAGGTATCCATTTTGAAAAGATCGTTTTCATTAGATAAATTACATGGATGGATAGCACCTTTGGAATTACCTTCCATACTTGAATGTTTGAATTGGGATAAAGTAGACACACGGAAACGAGAGGAAAAACGAGCGCAAACTATAGTCAATATGCGTGTGGCAATTCGAGAATTAAGTCTACACACGCAAGAAATATTTGAAAAATACAGACAATTAATTCTAACTTCAGCTGAGAGGCATGGACTAATATTACCACCAGAATGTAGGTTTTCACAAAGTGATTTGCGAAATATGACAAGGAATGGCGATAATTTATTTTATTTCTCCGATGATTTCAGTGTAATCACTGATCATAAGCTACGTCAGAGTATTTACTTGGAGCAAGACGATAACATGCTCAACGAAATTCAAGACCTTTGGCCGCGTCTTGAAATGAAACAATGGTCAGCAACAGAACAAAAAAATGAAAATCAATCAAGCGAAGTTACAAATCAACAAATTGTAACATACGACAAAGAAACGACCTTTTTAGAGGAGACAATTCCAGGAGAAAGAAAATTATCAGAAGAGAAATTGTATCAATTTGAAGAAATTAGAGATCATGCAGTTAGAGATATTATAAGCAGAGTTTATAACGTAACGACAATAACAGTGCCAACAGGTGGATTGCCAGGTGATGTATTATATACTTTCGACCCTTTAACTACTTTATTAAGTCAAACAAATGTAAGAGCAAAATTAGCAAAGTTCGCTGCAATTAGAACTAATATAGTAATTAGAACTTTAATCACAACAGCGCGAACATGTTCAGGAGCGATTATGCCACAGTATATTCCACCATTAGGCACACAACGAGTATCAACTCTTCTTCAACAGTCACAATCAATTAGACAGGTTATACCATTATCAACAGGAGGTCAAGTAGATATAACAGCACCTTGGGTGGATGCGTTTTTAGCGAGGAATTTGGCAACATCAACAGGAAGTCTTGGAACTTTTAGAATTTCAAGAGTAACACCATCACAAATTGATTCTTTTCGAATCAAGATTCAAATTTTCTGCCCAAAAGAAACATTGCGTGTGGAATATCCTACTTTTATTGATCAACTGACTCGTGTGGTAGATCTCAAAGTGGAAAAGGAAAGAATTGAACAGTTAATTGAAAGAATGGAAGCAAAACCGACAATTCATGTTACACCAATTTATCCAAGATTGCAAATGAATTCTCTAAGAAATATTGTTCAGAAGTTATCGACGATGGTGCCAACACATACTCCATCAGAGGCACCTATAACAGCAGTGAAATGGCAACCAGGAATGGGATTATTGAATGATAAGGCAGAGGTTCCAATGCATAATTTGACAATTAATAAACAACAGTGTGTTGATACAGCGAATGGACAGTTTGGATCAAGTATTGATGAAATGGAGGTTGAAAAAATTATGAACAGTGAGAATATTATAGGAGTTTTTCCACTAACAACATCAGATGTAGTTCATACTGTATTATATGCACGTCCTTGCACCATAACAGATTTTATTGGTTCAACAGCAGGAACACCAGCAGTAACAACAATGTCAATTTCTCATCAAACATTTGTAGCATCTATGGCACAAGAATGGTCAGCAAAATTAAATTTTAAAATTTGTGGAACACATAATCAATTACATTCATATCAGTTAAGATCAGTCTTTGTGCCAGAGGATGTTGGAAAGTATACAGTAGGACAAGTTATGACAACAGACGATGTGAATGCAATTAAGGGTCAAATACATAAATTTGGAGCAGACAATATGATGGGTGAACACGTGGTAGAACCTATGGCAACAACGAATATGAAGAATGTTCCTTCACCAAGAAATGCAGCGGGAGTAGCAAGTTTAGCAAATTATACAGCAAATCAATTTACACATGAATGTTCTTATGGAATGTTTTATATTATTTTAGAAGTGCCACTTATTGCTGCGGCACAAGTGGCTCCGACAGTTTATGTGTATATTGATTTTTATGCATCAGATGTAATATTGTCAGAAGCAGAAACTTGGTTATATTTACTTCCACAGACACAAATGAAGGGAATTGAAGGAGAAAGTTTTGAGCAAAATAAAGATAAATCAAAATCAAAAATTATTGAGAGAGGAGAATCTTCACAAACAATTGGCAGAATGCCAAATCCAAATTCAACAATTTCACAGTCACTTGGAGAGCGAATTACAAATTTAAAACAATTAGCATCAGCAGCGACGGTTTTTTCAAACTCATTTTCAAATACAGCATTGCAGGCATTTTTAATTGCACCATTTATTTTTAGAACGACAAGTAGTCAGTCTTCAGTAGAAGCAGGACAGTATAATGATCATATAGATTTTTTATTTTCTGCATTTGCCTTCTTCAAAGGTGGAATGGTAATATCAATGGGAAAAAGAGGTGTTGATCAGACACCATTTGGAGAAATGATGTTAATTAATTCAAGAAATAATTTTACAGGAGCATCTTTAGGCTCACCTAGTGGCATTGTTACTATTCCAGCACCAAATTCTTTTAGTTCATCATCACGTGTTCAACCGATTTACTCAGAAGAATGTATCCCACAAATAACTGTTCCATATCTTCAGCCATTTAATATTAACAGAACGACAATAACATCAGATGGCTTCAATACAGGCACTAATAGAAAACATTTACTATTGAGGCCATACACTGCGACAAATGTGCGATTTTTCAGATCAGCAGCAAGGGATTTTCGATTAGGATTCTTAACTTCATTACCTCAGTACACATTAAATGTGACCGCAACAGTTTTTACATAATGGTGTTTGATCATATGTTCGCAATAATCGACAACCTTAGTTTCTCAAAGAAGGAAGAGAATTCTACAGGTACTAAATTAAAATCAAAATTTAACTATCCTTCATTAGATACTGCATTTTTAGTAGCAATAACTTTAATAGCAATATTCATTTACGCTTTTTATATAATAAAACAACGACGTAAGAAACACTACAGGAAGAAATATACTGGAGTGGAACTACAAGACATTCGAGCATGTGCCCCTTTGGCACCAATACGACAAATATATTAAAAGCTTTTAACAAAACACTATATTTCAAAACAGATCTAATTCATTAAAAAGGGAAGGGATCAAGGAATAAATTTACTAACACCATTTTACTTTATTCAACTATAATATATAAAAATATTATATAAAAATGTTAATATATTATATTAAATATTGACATCAAAATCCAGATATACGTTCACAATTTACGAATCTAGCAAGATAATTGCTTTGACTGAAATACCATTTTGGTTGTATTTAATTATAACATAATTAACTAATAAAACTTAACA
>Ga0138280_1326703_pt1 | contig 9610 bp, 8 predicted proteins | sample M_140625_M_mt_FD_106909 | JGI IMG/M metagenome (GOLD analysis project Ga0138280, IMG submission 106909) | Freshwater microbial communities from Lake Montjoie, Canada - M_140625_M_mt (Metagenome Metatranscriptome) | ecosystem: Environmental > Aquatic > Freshwater > Lake | place: Canada: Quebec...
CTTGGTGGCGTGTCGAACTCGCAGGCGACTTTTTCAAGCGACGGGAGCTAAGATGGCTAAGGAAACTTACGTCAAGACCAAGCCACACGTCAATGTGGGTACGATCGGTCACATTGACCACGGCAAGACCACACTCACGGCCGCTCTGCTGCAAGTGCTTTCGGTGGCAAGCGGTGGCAAGACCAAAACCTATGCTGATATCGCCAAGGGCGGTACGGTGCGTGATGCAACCAAAACGGTGACCATCGCTGTTTCCCACGTGGAATACGAATCAGCCAACCGTCACTACGCCCACATCGACTGCCCAGGCCACGCCGACTATATCAAAAATATGATCACGGGTGCGGCCCAGATGGACGGAGCGATTTTGGTCGTTTCCGCAGCAGATGGACCCATGCCACAGACTCGCGAGCACATTCTGCTTGCCCGTCAGGTGGGTGTACCTGCCTTGGTGGTGTTTCTGAACAAAATTGACTTGGTCGACGACGAAGAGTTGCTCGAACTGGTTGAGATGGAACTTCGCGAACTTCTAACCAAGTACAAGTTCCCGGGCGACGACATTCCGATCACTCGGGGATGTGCACGACCTGCATACGATCATCCCAAGGATCCTGCTAAAAATCAGTGTATTTTCGACCTGGTCAAGACCATGGATGAATACATTCCGGAACCTATTCGGGACAAAGACAAGCCATTCCTCATGCCAGTTGAAGACGTATTCTCGATCATGGGTCGTGGTACAGTCGGAACAGGCAAGATTGATCGTGGCGTAGTTAAGGTTGGCGATACGGTAGAAATCATCGGTTTCGAGCGGAACAAAACCACCACGGTTACCGGTGTGGAAATGTTCCAGAAAACCATGGAAATGGGTGAAGCCGGCGACAACGTTGGTATTCTCCTTCGAGGCGTCGCAAAGACCGATCTGGAACGTGGGCAAGTCATTTGCAAGCCAGGTTCAATCACACCCCACACCAAATTTGAGGCCGAAGTTTACGTCCTTAGCAAAGAAGAAGGTGGTCGTCATACACCATTCTTCAAAAACTATCGCCCACAGTTTTACTTCCGGACCACGGATGTGACAGGTTCAGTACTAAACCTGCTCAACCCTGATGATGGTGGTGAAGCAGAAATGTGTATGCCAGGTGACAACATCAAAATGGTTGTTGAACTGATAACACCGATCGCTATGGAAGAAAATCTTCGCTTCGCAATCCGCGAAGGCGGTCGTACCGTGGGTGCAGGCGTCGTGACCAAAATCCTTGCCTGATCAATCTGGAATCTTTTCGTCGCGGAAGTTCATCAAGGTGGCTTCCGCGACAGCTTTCTAATTGCGAGTTGAACGATGAGAGAATACGTCTGGCTGGAATGTACAGAAACTGGTGACCGCAACTACAGGGTCCAAAAAGAGACTCGTGGCGCAGGTCGTCTTGAATTGATGAAGTACTGTCCACGCCTTCGCAAGCATACCTTGCATAAAGAGTCACGAAAGAAGTAATCTGTCTACTGGGATGGTTGATCTGTAAAAGAATCAGTCATTTACGAGCGTAGCTCAATTGGTAGAGCACCGGTTTCCAAAACCGGCGGTTGGGGGTTCGAGTCCCTCCGCTCGTGTTACGGTTCGCAAAAGCAAGAATAGTCTTGCGAGTCAATTCGAGGTGGGTCATGAGCAAGGTCGAAAAAAAAACACAAGTTGAACGATCTACTCGAAACAATGAACCGGTCAAAAAGGTTCAAAATGTTTCTAGTGCGACACGTAAGACATTCGCACGTTTTCTCTCTAATTTCCTGAGTACTGAGCGTTACAAACCTGCTCAAGGTTTTACGGCGCGTACTTCGACTGCTCTGGCACTGGGCGTGATTTTTGCCGCAGGTCTTTGGAGACTTGCTGAAACGCTGGTTGCAGTTTCGTCACCATCTTGGGTCAGTCAGCCTGTCAGTCGATTAGGAATTCCTCTGGCTCTCGCTGCGGCTGCCACTTGGTTTTTATATCGACTGGTGAACCAATCCGATTTTGCAGAATTTCTGATTGCGACTGAGTCGGAGATGAATAAAGTCTCCTGGACAACATGGGCTGATCTAAAGCGAGCTACAACAGTTGTTTTGGTTACTGTCGTTTTCATGACGACTTATCTCTGGATAGTTGATCAGGTTTGGTCCACACTCTTGAAGTGGATTGGTGTTTTACGGATTTGATTACGTATCTGAGATGCGATTTCCTGAAACACAATCAAGACTGGCGAATATCGAATCATGATTAAAGTCCCTGACCTTCCAGTAGCAACAGATGAATCAGAAGAACCAAAGCTTGAATGGTTTGTTCTGAAGGTCCAAAGTGGCCGTGAAGATACGATTCGAGATACGATCGTTCGACGTGTTAAAATGGAAGGTCATGACCGCTTTTTTAAGCAAGTTGTGGTTCCGACAGAAAAAAGCACAGAGATACGCAATAACAAGAAAAAAATCGTAGAGCGAAAAAGCTATCCAGGCTACATTATGGTGCAAATGGAACTTAATGAGAAGACTTGGTTTCTGGTACGGGAAACTTCAGGTGTCGGTGATTTTGTTGGTGCTTACGGTAGCCCATCCCGGATGACGGATGTCGAAGTCAATCGTATGCTTGGTCAGGCAGTACCGGTGAAGGCCGAAGAATCTGCTAAATTGAAAATTGATCTTGAACGAGGTGATCGTGTCAAAATCAAAGATGGTCCATTCGAGAATTTCGAAGGTACAGTTGAAGAAGTCATTGAAGGTCGAGCATCTGTTAAAGTGATGCTGATCATTTTCAATCGCCCAACACCTGTCGATCTTGAATATTGGCAAGTTGAAAAAATCTGAGTTGGTGTGGTTCATTTCTGAAGGGGCGGCAATCGCTTCTTCATATTGTCGTCAAGGTCTCTTGAGGCTCCCATGGCTAAGGTCGCTACCGCGAAAGTCAAGTTACAATGTCCTGGTGGACAGGCCACCCCGGCTCCCCCGGTGGGCCCTGCTCTGGGTCAGCATGGTGTGAATATTGGTCAGTTCGTGATGCAGTTCAACGAACGGACCAAAGAAATGAAGGGGACGATCATACCGTGTGAAATCACGATATATTCGGATCGAACTTTCGAATTCATAACCAAAAGTCCTCCAGCTGCGATTTTGCTGAAGCAGTCTGCAGGTATCGCCGCAGGATCGGCCACGCCTCACAAGGTCAAAGTTGCCAAAGTCACACTTGAGCAGGTTCGCAAGATTGCGGAGACCAAGTTCAATGATTTGAACGCACGTGATCTCGATCATGCATGTCGTATCATAGCTGGTACGGCACGAAGTATGGGCATTGATATCGAAGGCTGATTCAGCTACTTAAACGTAATCGGCCCTGTCACCGCCCAGGCCGATTACGTGGACCAATGGCGGGAGCACTCCTCTTTCGAGATGAAAGGAGCGCGCCACTTGCCCAAGCACTCGAAGCGCTACAACGCATTGTTGTCGCGGTTAAAGTCTGAGGATTCTATTCCTCTGGCTGAGGCGGTGCGCCAACTCAAAACCTTCAACTCGACCAAATTTGATCAGACTGTTGAAGTCTCTACCAACCTGGGAATTGATCCAAAGCAAAGCGATCAGAACGTTCGCGGAGCTGTTGGGTTACCAAATGGGATTGGTAAGACGGTCAGGGTTGCTGTTTTCGCCCAAGGTGAGAACGCAGAGAGAGCTAGAGCTGAAGGTGCCGACATAGTCGGTGCTGAAGACCTGGCGAAACAGATCAAAGATGGTTTGATGAATTTCGATGTTGCACTTGCAACTCCCGATATGATGGGATTGGTTGGCCCTCTCGGTCGCATACTCGGTCCGCGTGGCTTGATGCCGTCGCCCAGATCCGGGACAGTCACCACAGACGTGGTCTCTGCCGTGCGTGAATTCAAGGCTGGTAAGATTGAGTTTCGAAACGACAAGGGCGGAAATGTTGCCGCTCGCGTTGGTAAGCTGAGTTTCAGCGATGAGAACTTGATTGAAAACATCCTTGCATTCCTTACCTATCTCCGAACCCTGAAACCGAGCGCATCCAAAGGGGTGTTTATTCGGTCGATCACGATTTCCGCGACGATGAGTCCTGGAATTCATGTTCAGGTCTAAGGTTCCACTCTAACGGAGATGGGAGCATAGCAAGGCATGAGTCGCTACGTTAAAGAGATGATGATGTCTCAGTTGCGTCAGGACTTCGGTGACACGAAAAGTCTGTTGATCCTTGATCTCAAGGGTCTCGACGCGATGTCTGAATTCCAATTCCGCCGCGATCTTCGCAAGAAGTCGATTCATGTTCGAACTTTGAAGAATAATCTGGCCGCCAAGGTTTTTAATGACCTTGGAATTCATGGTCTTGATAAATTTCTGTCAGGTCCGAGCGTTGCGGTTTGGGGTGGAGATGGTGTGGCCGAACTGGCCAAAGAGATCAGCAAACAAGTCAAGAAACTCAAAAAACCTGCAATCAAAGGTGGCGTCGTTGACGGCACGGTGATTACGGCTGACAGTGTCGAGAGCTTGACCAAATTGCCAAGTCGTGAAGCCCTTATTGGGCGAGTCGTCAATTTGGCCCTTGCACCCGCCCAGCGCGTGGTATCCTTGGCCAACAGCCCCGCGAGCCAACTTGCCTCGCAATTGCAAACAATCGCTGATGGCGGCCCTGAAGCCGTCGTTGAAGAAAGCGAAGCCGCGGGCTGAAAACCCAGGTCTCGACTCTGACTGGTATTCTGTATTTCCGTGTATAGTCTCGGGTAAATGGGTTTCCTCTACGTCAATACCCATCCTGAAGATTTCATGATCCACTGAAAGGAACTTATTTCACAATGGCTACCGCCGAAGTGACCTCCTATGCTGACAATATCAAAGTTCTGGGTGATTCCATCGTCAAATTGACGGTGCTTGAAGCCAAGGCTTTGGGTGATTATCTTGAAGTTGTTCACGGCATCAAGCCAGCAGCAGCCGCTGTTGTAGCTGGACCAGCCGCATCTTCTGAGGCTGCACCAGCCGCAGCAGCTCAAACCGAATTCGAAGTTGTTCTTGAAGCCTTTGGCGCCAAGAAACTTGACGTCATCAAAGTGGTTCGTGCCATCACAGGTCTTGGGCTTAAAGAAGCCAAGGATCTTGTCGAAGGTGCTCCTAAGACTGTCAAGCTTGGAGTTTCCAAAGACGAAGCCGATAAGCTCAAGAAAGAACTTGAAGAGTCTGGCGCTACAGTCAAAATCAAGTGAGTCAATCAAGTCTTTTCTTGATTCCAAACTTACCCCACGACGGAGAACCGCTCCGCGGTTTTTCGTTGTGGAGTTGTTTCGTTTGACGCTTGCTCTTGCTTTTATTAACCTATTCCTGGGAGTAGGTTTGGATCTGCAAAAGCTAGTCGTTGCCCCTACTGTCATCATCTTGCACGTCTTTGTCCTATTAAACCACCGCCTTTCGCTTCCGAATCACGAGGAGTCCCACAGGCGATGTCCATCACAGTTCGTCACAAGTCATCCGCACGTCGAATTATTCCACAAAGAATTCGCAATTTCGGGAGGATCAAGGACGATTTCTCAATTCCTGATTTGACCAAAATTCAAACCATTTCCTATGATCGTTTTCTCCAGGCGGATCTCCCACCTGATAAACGTCAAGATGTTGGCTTGGAATCGGTTCTTCGTGAAATATTCCCTATTGAAAACCATGATAAGACAATTCGCTTAGAATTTGTCCGCTATGAACTTGGTAAACAAAGGTACGATCAGGATGAATGCCGACAGCTTCGTCTAACATATGGTCGCCCTTTGAATGTCTGGTTACGACTTTTCAAGGGAGATACCCCGATTGATCAGTCCGTCTATCTAGGCGATCTTCCGATTATGATTGGTGGCGGCGAGTTCATCATCAATGGTGCAGAACGAGTTGTTGTCAGTCAGTTGCATCGTAGTCCCGGAGTTGACTTTGTCGAAGAAACTGAGATTGGTGACAAGAAGATCCATGCATGCCGCGTGATCCCGGAACGAGGCAGTTGGGTTGAGCTTCAAGTGACTAAGAAAGACTCGCTTGGTGTGCGGATCGATCAATCTGGTAAATTCTCTTCGATTACTTTACTTCGGGCACTTGACCCAAAGTATTCGGATGATGAAGCCGTACTTGAAGAATTTTACGAGACGGAAGTCGTCGAGGTTGGCGAACCGGAAGCTGTCGCAAGACTGGTTGGTAAAGTCGCCTGTGGTGACATCATCAACCCGGTTGATGGAGAAGTTCTCTATGAATCTGGTCATAAGATCAATGAGACTGCTGCAAAGATTCTCGCTGAGTCAGGACATCTTGGATCGATCAAGATTCTCAAGGATGTCAAAGACGAATTAATCCTTCGTTCGATTCAGGAAGACACCACCTCTGATCATCAAAATGCCTTGTTGAGAATTTATCAGAGACTTCGTCCTGGTAATCCTCCACAACTTGAGAAGGCACGTGACCTTTTTGGTGAGAAATTCTACGATGCCAATCGGTACCGACTTGGTCGCGTAGGTCGCTTTCGAATCAATCGAAAGTTCAATCAGGATGTTCCTGATGACAAGATGACATTTGATGTTCTTGATTACGTCAATGCCATCAAGTACATCATGGATCTGCGGCGAGGCAAAGGCCAGCGCGACGATATTGACCATCTCGGTAATCGACGTTTACGCACGATTGATGAATTGGCTGCAGAAGAGCTGCGAAAAGGCTTTCTGAAGTTGCGCCGAACTGTTCAGGAGCGCATGAATCTCAAAGATGCTGAGGATCTTGAGCCGCGTACTTTGATCAATCAGAAGTCAATTGGTGCAGCAATTGAGTATTTCTTTGGTCGTGGTGAACTCTCGCAAGTGGTTGACCAGACGAATCCTTTGGCTCAGTTGACGCATGAACGTCGACTCTCTGCGCTTGGGCCTGGTGGTTTAAATCGGAAACGTGCTGGCTTCGAAGTCCGCGACGTCCATATTTCACACTATGGTCGTATTTGTCCTATTGAAACGCCTGAAGGAACGAACATTGGTCTGATTTCCAGCCTTGCCATTTATGGTGGGGTTGATGAATACGGGTTTCTTGTGGCTCCTTATCGCAAGGTTGTCGGTGGGAAACTGACCGATGAGATTCGATGGATGAGGGCGGATGAAGAAGGCGAAGCACATCTTGCGCCTGCTGATACTGCTTTGACATCCGAAGGACATTTAAAAAGCCCGGTACTGGCACGTTTTGAAGGTGACTTCTATTATGTACCAGCCGAGAAGATCGAATATATCGATATTTCTCCTAAGCAGATGGTAGGAATTTCAGCAGGTTTGATACCGTTTTTGGAGCATGACGATGCGAACCGCGCCCTGATGGGTTCGAACATGCAACGTCAGGCCGTGCCATTACTGATTGCTGAGCCTCCAATTGTTGCTACGGGTTTGGAACATGCCGTCGCTCAGAATTCGGGCATGGTGATTAAGGCAAAGAAAAACGGCACAGTAACCTATGTCGATTCGACACGGATTGTTGTGGACTACGAAGATGGCCAGGCTGCCGTCTTCAATCTTCGGAAATATGTTGGTCTAAATGAGCAGACTTGTCTCAATCAGAAGCCGATAGTCGAGGTTGGCCAGAAGGTTAAGGCTAGCGAGATCATTGCTGATGGTGCCAGCACCTTCCGTGGTGAACTTGCTTTAGGTCGAAACGTACTAGTCGGATTCATGGCATGGGATGGTTACAATTTTGAAGATGCGATCATTATCAGCGAGAAGCTGGTTAAGCAGGACGTATACACGTCTTTGCACATCGAAGAATTCGAAGTTGAAATCAAAGAGACCAAGCTTGGTCGTGAAGAGTTTACCAGAGACATTCCAAATGTCTCGGAGAAAGCACTTCGCAATCTCGACGAGAATGGTGTTGTTCGGGTTGGGACTTACGTCAAGACAGGTGATGTTCTTGTCGGCAAGGTATCGCCCAAGTCCAAGAGTGAGTTGACACCTGAAGAGAAGCTTCTGCACGCGATTTTTGGTCGTGCTGGTGAGGATGTCAAGAACGACTCTCTGGAAGTTCCGTCTGGTGTTGAGGGCATTGTGATCAACACCCAGCGTTTTTCGAGGAAGATGAGTCTTCCGGAAGACGAACGTAAGGAATTGGAACGTGAAATCCGCAATGCCGAGCTCGAGGAAGACACGCGTATCGCTGGTGAATATCGCCAGATGATTCGTAAGCTCGAGCAAATCTTTGATGGGCCAGTGGCTCGTAAGGGTAAGACCTACGGCAAGGATAAAGACGCCAAGATTCTTGTGGATGAATCGCGTGCATTCAAGCTTGAAGATCTTGATATCCGTACTCCGGAGACCCAGGAGCAAGCCGAGAAAATTGTTCGAGAGTATCGCCCACGGATTGAGAATCTGATTCAGGAAAAAGAACGCCGAATCAATAGCATGAAGCGTGGCGATGAGTTGCCCGCAGGCGTCTTACAGATGGTCAAGGTCTATGTAGCCACCAAGCGGGTGATTTCCGTAGGTGACAAGATGGCTGGCCGTCACGGTAACAAGGGTGTGATTTCGAAGATCTTACCTGAAGAGGATATGCCATTTCTTGAGGATGGCACTTCTGTTGAGATCCTATTGAATCCGCTTGGTGTTCCCAGCCGGATGAATGTGGGTCAGATTCTCGAGACACACCTTGGCTGGGCTGCTGTGAAGCAAGGCTTCCAGGCGGTTTGTCCGGTCTTTGATGGTGCCGACGAGGATGTTATCCGCAAGTGTCTTGTTGATGCCGGTTTACCTGAAAATGGCAAAGCCCGGTTATTTGATGGTCGCACAGGCGATCCATTTGACCAGCGTGTTACGGTCGGTTACATCTATATGCTGAAACTGCACCACCTTGTAGACGCCAAGATTCACGCCCGTGCGACAGGTCCTTATTCCCTCATTACGCAGCAGCCATTGGGTGGAAAAGCCCGATTTGGTGGCCAGCGGTTTGGTGAGATGGAAGTCTGGGCGCTTGAAGCTTATGGGGCCGCATTCATACTTCAGGAACTGCTCACGGTCAAGAGCGATGACGTGGAAGGCCGGACCAAGATTTATGAATCCATGGTCAAGGGCGAAAATACACTTGAAGCTGGTACACCTGCCAGTTTTGACGTGTTGACCAATGAAATCTGCGGTCTTGGCCTGCATATGCAGCTCATCAAGAAACGGATTTGACAAGTCTTCGCATTTGTCGTCCCTCGGTTCATACAAGTTTTGAATCGTGGGACGCCAAGCGATCGCTTGACAAATACCAGACTTTCAGATACGTCTAAGGTTTACTGGCCCCACATGCGGTGGATCCGATGAGACCTTGGTACAGGATGGATGGGTGCAGCTTGACGTTCTTAACCTTGTTCAGCCTCTGGTTGGATTTGGACCTTAGACGTTTAAGCAACCTTTCTCCCAAATAATGCGGAGGAATCCTTAAGGTTCATGCCTGATCGATTCCCAAACAGCGGCTTGAAGAGACGTTCCGCCAGATACATACGATATCGGCGTTATCACCCCTTGTTGAAGGAGTGTGTTCTGTGAGCATGGGCGAAAGTGCCTACGATCGCGTTAATGACTATGGTGCCGTGAAGGTCCGCCTTGCCAGC
>Ga0138280_1095899_pt1 | contig 9588 bp, 1 predicted proteins | sample M_140625_M_mt_FD_106909 | JGI IMG/M metagenome (GOLD analysis project Ga0138280, IMG submission 106909) | Freshwater microbial communities from Lake Montjoie, Canada - M_140625_M_mt (Metagenome Metatranscriptome) | ecosystem: Environmental > Aquatic > Freshwater > Lake | place: Canada: Quebec...
CCCCACTAAGCGCAACCCTGAAAGTAAGTAAAATGAATGCATAACTGAAATACAGTGTCAATGCATAGAAATATAATGAGTGGGATAATAAATATGTGAGGAAAGCCGGGAAACCTCTGAAAGAAAATTTAAAAGTAAAACAACAGGCCCGGTGCAAATGTTGTATGAAATTAAAAATGTAATGGTGCAGCGTCGGTTATAAAAACCCAAGCACCAAGACAATAGAAACGCAATCGCCGTGATAAAATATTTGTACAAAATAATTTTGAGTTTAAAGTGTAGTTAACACTGATAAAGCGGACGCGATTGCTAGAAATGAATAAAATTCAAATAAAAGAAAATAAATTAAAATAAATTAATAAATTAAAATAAAAGAAGTAAATTAAAAACGAATTGAAATTCGATTGGTCTTTATACAGGCCGTAAATAAACCTCATTGTTGGAGAAGACATCTGTGAGAAAGCTCGAACAGAATACTTTAGCAACGCAACAACAAAGTTAGTGTAGAGCTAGTACGAAGGCAAACGAAATTTAACGCTTTTTAACCTACTTGAGCACACGAATGCGTGTGAATTCACATACGAAACGTAACATGTGAGACCACTCAAGTAAGAGCGGCAAAATAATGATTAAACAACAAAATAAAATTCTAAATAAAATAAGAAAAAAATAAATTAAAATTAAACGTACCGACCGGTACGGTAGTTTCCCTGAACTTTACGAATTCGGGAATGAGAACGCGAATTGACACCACGACTGATTGACTTGGAACGAGATTGACGCATAGCAGGCGATTTAGAGCGAGTGCGTGAATTAGATCTCATTGAAGCAACGGAAGATGAACGACTGGAAGAGCGACCACGAGAATTAGAACGTGTTCGCGAACGACCACGCGATTGAGAGCGTGGTTCAGCTTCAGCGTCTGCAGGGACTCTAAGGTTCTTAAGACCGGAGGTCTTTGGCATGGGCTCCTTTTTGGAACGACCACCAGCAATGTTGCCAACAAGATTACCAATTTCCGGCGCAAACTGAAAGAGCTTAGGCAGAATTTTGCCAGCCATAGCTGCGAGGCCACCAAGAAAATTATCTTTGGCTTCAAGCATATCAGGTTGGGAATTGGAGATCTGAGCGCGACGCTCTAAGGCAAGGGGGTCATAAACAGGAGCATCACGAATGCATGATGATAGAACAGAGCTAGGTGCAGGCTGAAAGGCAATATTGATGTTAGTTTCAGTCTTCATAGGGGCAATGGGGTATGTGAGTTGAGTAGGAGCGGTAGTGCTAGGAAGCCCTGCGGCAAAGTCATGTAAGACCAACCCGAATTGGAAGTTATTCCACGGGACGTCAAACGGACCGCCAGCATGGTTTCCAGCGATGGAAGTAGGAAATTGGATAAGATACCAAAGACCCTGCGCTTGAAACTCAGCAAAAGACAATACGCCATAACCGGTGGCGGGTGTAGAATTCGCTTCGCTAGTGTAAGAACGAATGACAGAGGTGTAGCTGTTAATAGGTTCAGTTTGATGCTGAATCATAAACGCACCTTTGTCAGCTTTCCAGGTGACGGATTTGCCGGGATTTCTGGCAATAATGTCGCCACCATTGAAAGTGTAAGGACCGAGAGAAAATACCTGAATAGAATTACCAATGGATGGAGTTCCTACTTCGGGCGTATCATCATCGGAGACCTTGAGCTTGTTCTTAAACTGACCGGCGATGTGGCAGAAATCGTCGTCTCCCACTTTAACTGTTTTACGAGCAGAAGGAGAGAAGTGTTGTTTGACGATTTGGTCATAACCAATATGCTTGTGGAATCGTTCGTGAAACGGATTTCGTTGATTGACGATTACTGCGGTGGTGTAAATGCCGATGTTCGGACGTATTTTGGCACCGTAAAGCATAGTGTTATTGTTGACCGACATGGAGTCCTGAGTGAAGGTAGTGGAACGACCGATGAGTCGATATGATTCCATGTTGTTAGCCATGGATTCCAAACTGAGGTTTGGATTGCGAGTAGTACCAGCCTCATAAAAGATGGGGTAGCCTCCTCCGACTTTAAGCTCCGGAGTGCCTTGAGGTGTAATTCTTAGCACAATGAAGTCATAAAGGGGAGAATTGGTCATAATGTACAGATATTTGGAGTACTTAATGACCGGTACTGCGTCGAGACTCATCGGATTGATTGGTTGTTCGTTAATGATGGGGTAATGCAGGCAAACGGAAGCCTGAGCGGAGAGATCTGGTTGATCCTTAACCGGTCTGTTAGGTGTGCGACCGGTGGGAGGATGGAGGCAATTAGAAAGCCAGTCCATGCCAGATTGCGTTTCCGCAAGTTTACCCTTACCACCTTTAATCATTTTGTAAATTAAAAAGTTTTAAAAAGAAAGCAGAAAAATTAAAATTGCAAATGACAAAAATAAAAACAGCATATATATAAAACAATTAAAATATTTATTTATTTACAAAAGAAAAAGGAGGTTTTAATAAAATTAACGAAAATTTACTAATTTTTCATATCATGGTTGTGGTAAGTCATGGTAGAAGTGTTGGAATGCATGTTAGCAGAGTTGAGTGGATCTCTCTCATTGTCGAAATCATGAGTGTAAATGAAATCGTGAGTCGGGACGGCAACCAAATCGTCAAACTCGTAAGTGGAACAAGTTTTAGCGAACTCTATAAACATGCGAGCTCTTTGAGGAGTTAAGCGAAAGTTCTTATCACCGAGATTGCGGTAGTGATACGCAATAGCGTGAGACGCGGCCTCAATAGCAGCTTGGGAAGTCAAAGCAGAAATATCTTGCTGGACGTTCAACTTAGATTGATTTAAATGCTCCTGATCTCGATAACGAGCACTCAAAAATTTGGTCACAGCGCGGAAAAAGTCACGAGCTAAGCCGTATGAGGTGACAAACTTGCCAGCAACTTCACCAACTTGATCAAATTCAATCTTAAGGCTGAATCCCATTAAATCTACAACAAACTTCTTACCAGTTTCGGAAAACTCAAAGCCGAGAGCTTTGAGCAAAGAATCGTCACCTTTTATGATCGCATAATAAAGGCAAATAGTTATGATGAATTTGCAAATCATCGCAAAGTTCTGCTTGGTGTTACCATGGAGTGTGATCTGTTCACCACTCAAACGATTAACTTTGGAGGTTAAGATGACAAACCAATCTCCAAAAGCATCGCACATGGTCCAATGAGATCTGTGATCGCGATAGTAAGATATCAAAAGCGGAGGCATACGAATAAATTCGTACTCCATACAATCAAACTCAACGTTGGCACGGTTGTTCTTACTATCCCATTCATCAAAATCGCAAGCGAAAAACGAAGCATCACAATCTCGGAATTCAAACTCACGTTCAGCGACCCATTCAGAGAGCTCATCTTCAGGCATATCCGATGCAAAAAGAATGTTCTTAGCATCAGCAAGCTGTCGCCTGAAAACAGCGGCAACAGCACGGGTGTGACCAGCGAAAACGATGTTTAAAACCTTGTCAACAGCAGAGACACCTTGGGCGGCTTTTGGAAGTGAATCCATAAACTCCTTGACACCAAATTTCTGAGATTTCTTAGCGAAAAAGCTGATAGTGTATTTTCGCAGTTCATCAAATGAGTTGCTCAGCTTGAGGACAGCATCTTTAGCGCTTTTGGTTTGATTGGCAACCTTGCGTTGAAGATTCTGTATGTAATCAAGAGAATGAGCTTTAATCTCTTCATCGGTGACAGCTTGATAATAGGACATATACTTGGCCCAAGGATCCTTTTCCTTCGGGAACAAGTTTTCGGCTAAAGTATGATGTAACTCCTCAGCAGCAGCCCTGGCTTTATGCAAAGGCATATCCACAACGTGTTGACCATAGCGCTTGACCATAGCATTGACCATCTCGGTCGTGGAACCAGAATGCTGTTTGTTAAAAGAAATACACTCAGAGATCTTCTTGTGAACTTTGAATTGTCGTTCAGGCAAGACTGCAGGCAATGCAGCGTGAAATTTGGTATCTGATTTAGTAATACCAGGCAAATGAGTGTTCTTATAAACGTTGATAAGAGGAGTGGGACGATTGTAAACCGGCAAAAGTTTGACCAACATATCCTCAATGATCGGAAGACTGACCGTATTCATAAAAGGATGAGTGTTCACTATATGAGGGCTCAAAGGGTGATCAATGAGCTTTGGACAAATAGTGTCACTGGTGATGATAATGCCGGCTGTTTCCAGAGAATTAAGTATGGGTTGAGAGAGCCTATACTCTTTTTCCAAGCAATTGTACTTGCCAGTCACAACAAGTTGGTTAAGGTGGCGAGAAATGCCAACAGTGATGTGACCAGGAGATTCCATAATACCAGAGGTGATAGATTTGGTATCAAAATCCCAGACAAGCCCATTGAATGTGGTGCCCATAGATTGGTGAATAGTGATATTATGAGGAATGCTAGCGTGAGTCTGCTGGTTAAACCTCATAATAGGTAATCTGAAAGAATCCGGAGATTCCTCAGAAAATCGAATAGAATTCACAACCTTGCTGGTGCTGGAGTATGAGCGCTTGTAAAGGTGATTGAGGAGCTTAACAACGTCCTGAGGCATGCGATGACTAACCAACATAGTGTTAGATATAGGGCTATCAGTGAGATAAGATCTAGAAATATCAAAGATAGTCTTAAAGTCGGCATGCTTACGGTAGTTGATCGCATTGATCTGATCAACATCACCAGTCAAGATGAACTTAACGAAGCTATTCTTAGCTGAGCAGTGCTTGTAGAGATCGTAATAGTAGGACAATTGCATGCTTTGAGCTTCATCAATAACAACGAGAAGTTCGCCGTTGTAACATTTGAGAGCTATATGAAAAGTATGCACCTTGGAGTGACCCTGCTTGTTCCAATCTGCCTTGAGTTCAACTGAAGGAACAATAACAAAAGCATCCGGGAATCTTTTACGAATCATAGTCGACTTGCCGCAACCAGGAATACCAAAAACACCTCTAAAATGAAAACTAACATCAGTCGAATGATCGAAAGATTTGACAATGTTGTTATACTCTGCAGCAGCAACGTGATCGAAATCAAGGCCAACAGAGGCTTCATACATTTTAGGTGTTATCACAGCCTGATAATCAATTAGATGTTCTTCATGGTGTAGTTCGGTGTTGCTACCCTTGTTATAGAAGTATCCAAAAGAATAGTGTTCATCGGATTGAGCTCGAGTACCAGGAACACGCTGGCATTGAGACTTTTGGAATTTGTTCATGAGCTTTGTAAGATTCGGGTTGTTCATGAAATGCTTGACAACTATCGAATCACCGCCTTTTAAGACGGTGTAAAGCCAAATGAAATACTTCTCAAGAATAGGTTCTGTGATATGAGCACCAATATCAGAAACAAAGACATTTGGGGCAGCAGCAGGTATTATGATTTGATTGAAATCTTCATAATACTGAACATCAGAGAGGCACTTATGAGCAAGAGCAGAATCAAAGCCTAATGCGCCAGGTCCACGGTAAACAGCGGCATGAATGGGTAACTTGCAGATCGACAACAAGCCACCAGGAGCAGCGGAAACATCGAGAAGGATAGGATCTTTAACCTCCCTCTTAATATTCTCAAGCAAATAATTGTACTTGCTCAAAGCTCTTTCCTTTGGAAAACCGCCTGCATTCTCGTTAGAACCACCACGAAAAATGGAGTAATGGTTACCATTGTAATGCAGAACAATGGGATTAATCTCTTTCGCAACTTCGGCATTAATGTGATGTTCATAATACTGACCTCTAATTGTAGAACAGATCAAAATATCACGAAAGGTAACATCAGCAAAAACGCGAGGAAGAATGTCAACCAAAGCACTACGCCAGTGACCACCAACGTAACGACGAAACAAATCAAGTGCCTGAGGTAAAGGAAGCAAATCATTGTAAACGCCGGTGCGAATTCGAGCGATGGCATAATCCAACAACAACGCAGGTCTGATCGAAGTAATGACAGAAACACAACGAAGGAGACAGTGACCATTACCAAGCTGAAAATCGGCCGGAACTAACGGATCAAAGGTCTCAAGAGATTGAACGACTGGTTCGCAATAAGAGATATTATCATAGAATATTGGTTCTTTGATGCTAATCTTCTTCTCAACAGGCTTCGTTTGATAGTATTTAGCAAGCTTCGAAAAGCGCAACCAATCAACGAGAGACCACAGACAATCACGACATCTACAGACACGAAAGCAATCAGCTTTAGCACACTCAGCAACAGAAGTATGACCGCAAACACCAAAGTGATGATCAAGATTGGACTCATAATCATCTTTGACGGAAGTGAGATTTTTGCGGACATCTGCAACGATGGTCAATTCTGCGCAAGCGATCGTAATTTCATCAGCAGTAGCACTAGCAAGATCGAGCAAATACAACTTTTCCAAACGCGATAATGTGCGTTCAACAGATAAAAGAGTTTCATCAAAGCCTCTAATCTGAAGGCCAGCTTTAAAACCAACCTTAGGAGCTGTAGGTCTATACAAATTTTCGATCTTGTAAAGAACAATACCTTTACCAACATAAGAACCATAAGTATGAGAGAGATGAGAACGACCATCAATGAACTTACAGTCTTTTTCGACGACGCGATAGAAAGAATTAGGAACAGCTGGCAACTGAGATTCGCGCGGAGCGCATATGTAAAGCGGGTTACCAGTAGCAATAATCATCTGAATGAGATCCCTAATTTTAGCGTATTCGCGACATTTGACATCGTAAAAGGTGAATGGTGGATTAATCAAATAAACACCTTTACGCAAAGAAACTAGATCTATATCAAACGCGTTACCTTTGGAACCAAAGACAATATCAGCATGAAAGCGAGAGAAATAGATCTTAGAACGTGTGTTAAGCGGAGAAGCAAAAACTTCCGCATCAATCTTGTATTTGTTAAAATAATCAGGATGCAAAGAAGCACTGCAGTGAGCTCCGAAAGAAAAGTTGGTAGCAGTTGAACCGACGGGAGGGGTAAAGGTCTTAAAATAACCCTCATAAGTCTGGAGAAGAAGATAAACGCTAGCGATGAAATAATCAGGTTCACCAACGTAATTATCAGCTAAATAATCATACTTAGTCATGGTAATCTTTTGAGTGCTGTTAGTAGAGAGAGAATTCAACACAACAAAGTTATCATCCATGGTAACTGAGATATCAAAATGATACGCAGTTCTAAATATGCCACTTAAAGCGCCGGCCTTGCTTTTACTCTCAACCACATCACGATCAAGAAGAGGAGTGAGTGCTTCGTGTTTGACTGTAATGACACCTTTAAGCTCTGTATATTGAAAATCCGCGAACAGCTCCTTGAGCTCCCGAAGGAGTTCTCGTCTAAAGTGAGTGATTCGAGAATCACCGTTAGGGACGTTTGGATCAAATGGAGGGTTCTTGGCGGCTTTAATCAAAGCAATGTTAAGAGCGACGATGCTATCGTTGGCAGTGTGAATGGTTTTGCCATGAGGCATCGGTGGTGCACTCGGAAGAACTATTTTGGGAAGAGGAACGAGAAAGGATTCAAAGATCATCTTGGTGTGAGGATTGATAAAACAATCGAGATGAGTGCCTTTGAAATGAGTTAGAAAAATCTGACGGCAACTATAACCAGGGTGCAAATTGCAGCGAGGTTGAGGGTGAGTAAGTTTTAAAACATCGCAAGAAAAGTACGGATGCGCCCTGCCATTATCACAACCGGAGTTGGTGCAGGAAAGAGGAGAAGCTCGAAAGCATTCAAACTCTACGCAATTCATACCATTATGCGAGCAATCACCATGAGAAAAGATAGATTTGCCGTGAGAATCGGGGTGCGTATAAACGCCTTGATGAAGGTGAAGCCAGTGAAAATTAAGAATATCCTGACAAGTGTAACCAGCTCCATGGTCACAATCAGGTGAATGAAGGTAATGAGTTCGTTCTCGAGGTATCCAACCGTTATGATTCTTAGAAAAACGATATGAAAACCAAGGATGAAAATCAGGTTCAATGGAACGAAGACGAGGTACCCATGTTTTGGAAATAAATTCCCAATGTAGATGACTGGGAGCGGCGGGCCGTTTGATCTTAACAATGCGCTTTGGTGGATGGTAAAGTGCATTTAATTTAAGCCTGGCGCTTTTAAAAACCTCGTTGTAAGCGATATCGGAAGGATAGATAGGTCTCATATCAAGTATCCTAAGAATATCAGCATCATCGGTGGTGGCCTCGGAAGGTGCACCAATGGTATTTTTACCATCATTCATTTCAAGATCAACATACCAAATGCGTCGAATATGAGCAACAAGCTCATCAGCACGGCGGCGAATATAACCAGCATCAGCGCTAGACTGAATGTGCTTAAAAGATTTGGACGCTATTTGAGTCTGGTGGAAGCGATTAATGGCCGACAAAATATATAATGATACCGAAATAACAATATAGATGTCTGCGTGTTCTGACCATTTACGCCAAATGATGTGTTTACCAGCTCTTATATCATGTTGAAATGAGTACATGTAAGAAAGTGCGTTGCTGAGATTGAAGTTTTGTGCTGTCATACGATCTAAGTATGCAATGATAGCTTCGAAGGCACCTCTAGGCATAGACAAGTAGCAGATTGTTTCGAATTTGAGGCAAAAATTGTAATTTGCTGCAGTGTAAAAATCAGGGATGAGAACCACATCATGTGCGATTTTCGATAGGGGATAAATCCTAGTTGGTATAACAGTTGGAGCCGAAGCTACTGTCTGCATTTGTAAACACCAAAAATCACCGTGATTTTCAACAAATTCGATAGTTATCTGATAATCGCATAAATCTATCATAGTGGTACGAAGCCACTTAGACCAATTCTTTAGATTATGAACATATGTCTTTGACGCATCTTTGACATGAAACATTACGACGTCACCGTTGACGTTGAGAGAATAATGAGGGTTATTAGCGGGTGACCATTCCTTGCGAACAAGTGACGGTGGAATCCAAAGCCAATGCATGCCGTTGGTCGAACCCTTATTAATAACTGCATCTGCATAATCCTGCAGCGTAATGTCGTAAAGCGTATTAACGCTAACGATTGTGTCGGCTTTCACAGAACACTTTTGAACACCACGGTAGCACAAACCGGGTGTGATAGCCCCCTCTTTAACATACAGATTAATCTGACGATCTGTAGGGAGAGAACTGTGATCAGTGTGTGAAGCGTAACGAGCTTTATCTTCAGGAGTTTGAAGAAGAAAACAGTTGTGATCGGCTCGCTTATGCGATCGCAATGTTGGGGAGATTTCGCAAACCTTTCTCCCAGCTTTATTCTCGGCTCTTATGAAGTTTTCAATGTGATCATTGGCATAGTGAGAAATACAGGCTGGGATAGGGTGACCGGTGTCTTTTATCGGATTAAAAGAAACTAGTCGGTGCGGGAAATACTCCTGCAGTTCGGTGAGAGTTGCGTCATTCATACGAAATGGAAACTCTAATTTGTCATTAATGCGAGATTGCATGTTGAGACCAACAACACTCGCATATTGAGCAATGATAGCGTCTCGCTCCTTCGGAGCGAGAGAATCGGAAGTCAATGGAAGCA
>Ga0138280_1061574_pt1 | contig 9563 bp, 7 predicted proteins | sample M_140625_M_mt_FD_106909 | JGI IMG/M metagenome (GOLD analysis project Ga0138280, IMG submission 106909) | Freshwater microbial communities from Lake Montjoie, Canada - M_140625_M_mt (Metagenome Metatranscriptome) | ecosystem: Environmental > Aquatic > Freshwater > Lake | place: Canada: Quebec...
CAGATATTTCCTAATAAGGTGTCACGATTGAAGAGAGGCGAACGTATCCAACGTTCACCTCTTTCAGGATCGTGGTTTCACAGGGAGAGGGTGAGCTATGTACTAAGGTGTTAAGCTAGAAGCTGACTCGATGGAGTTTAATATACTCTCGATCGTTTGTATTTCCTTTAGTATTAAGTCTTCCTCCCTCTTCATAGAAGACAGCACCTGGCTAGTAGTTAATGTATCGGAGCTAGCGTATGCATTTTGCAGAGCTCTGTTCGTATCCAGCGAGGTGTGCAGTTGTGAAAGGGTTTTTCTTAGAAGTTTCTTGGTTTTAAGAGCGGCTTTATCAGGTACGTTATGTGCGACCTTAATGCCCAGCAGCTTAAGTATAGCGCGAATATTCGGCAACAGGGAGCTGCTTACTAGTGCATTTATTAAGTCGATGACTCGTTTCATGGGTAGATGGGTTTAAGTGAATATATGGGATTAAAAATTAAAGTTTGTACGAACAAAAGTTGATCTTCAGTTCATCATCGGTAGCCGTTAGGACGTCCAATAACTGATCCAATGCCTGCTTAAGTGGCTCATGCGTTACAGGAGTCCACCAGACTTCAGGCTGAGATCTTATTTTGTCCTCTGCGTTAATGCCTAACACGAATAGATTTTCATGTTGCATGAAATAAGGAGGAAGAGGGTTTTCTGCGTTCAAGAAGGAATTCTTAGCAGGCACTGATTTGGATAATTCTAGCGTGTTTAATTTATCATGGAACTGGGATGCCGACACGTGACCGTCAACGGCATCCAAGGTGAAATATTTTACCATTTCAGCTGTGCGAGCTTCATCCGAGATTAATTTCGCCGCTCGGATAAATGGATGGTCAGGTGAAAACTGGCTGAATAACTCGGTTAGAACTACCATTGGATCTTTGTCCGTAGTAACTTTGTAAATGGAATTTTCTTGCATAAAGTGTTATGTTTTTAAAAGTTTTTAAAGAGGGAGAGGTTTAACACCCAGAGTGTCACTTGCATATTTGAAGAAGGCCTCTTCCTTAGCCATTACTGCTTTAATCGTGGAGTCTAACCCAGGGGCCAACTCTAATAGCTGATCGAGCATAAGACTTGAAGAAGGGATATTGCGATCCTTATACAGGCTGTATATCCAAGCCGCAACAGAACCGGATTCAGCTAACTTCTTGAGCATTTCCTGTTGTTCCCGAGCTAATTGGCGAGCGACGTTTTGCCTGAAATTGTTCAGTGGCAGACTGTGACCTGGTAAAGCGGTCCTGGTTAAGCCGGACAATTCTTTACACATGTAATCGCCCGCTTTCACGAAACTTGAGAGAAGGTTAACAGCCGATTCGCTTTTGTGAGCGGATGTGCTTACAAAGTGAAGAAGACTTTTGAGCATTTCGGTGGTGAACTCTGCCTCTTGTACACTTACCGCCTGTAGGCTACCAGTCTCGAATGGGTCTACTGTCTTGATACCCAGGAGGCCGTCCGTCCGAGAAGCCAAACCCGCCAGGAAGATAATCTCGGATGGAGGACTAGACTCATTAGATAATGTATTTTGCCACACTCTAGCTGGTACAGGTCTGTCGCAGCCGGCTTGCATGTGTCGCATCAGGAAACGGTCAGCTATTTCAACTTCCCCTTTCAGACCCGCGGCTTTAACAGCGTCTCTGAACAAAGTTGCTTGTTTCTTCAGATTGGCGGGGTCTGATGCTATGAGCTCTGTGTCATCTGATTGAACATAATAGTACTCGGTCTTAGTGCCGGTGGGACTACTAATGTACTGAGTCAGATAATCGTATAACCTTTGTTCATCCCATCCATACGTGCGGGCTAACACTTCACCATTAACAACGGAGTTAACTAGAGTACCTGCTTCGGAAGTGGCCTTTACACCAGACATCAACCCGAGTTCGCCTGGTTTAAATAACCACCCGTTGCCAGTTTCTAAGCTAGTAAAGTCAGGCCATACAAGGTTAGCGTCAGTGTGTAGGTACATAGCGGCTTCAGTCCAGTACGCAGGATTGGGTGTTAACTGAGCTATCGATGCTATAATCTCCTCCATTATATCAATAGGTATGAAACGATCATAGTTACTGTAATCCGCTTCAGCAAGCCACAGCCGCCCTTTCTTGAACTGTGAGCGAAGAATTGACATGCGATGGAGCTTGGAAGGTCCATCATGGTAGAGTCCTGGTAGGATCATCCGAATTGTCTTCATCGCAATTTGAAAAGGAGTTAGCAACAGGTTGTACGTATAGGGAACCATCCAAGCTACCCGTTGAGAATTAACCCCTTTCTCATCAAAAGCCGTGCGCATGCCTGATGGCGTAACATTGAACTGATGTTGCCACTTCCGCCCAGGCTGTTGCCGGCGAAGGGCAGCTACGCAAAAAGGAAATCCTTCCATACCATATTTACCTGCCCTCACGTCAACGTCAGCGATCAATTTTTCCCAATCGAACCCGTTAGCTCGTTGAAGATTGCGAAATAGTTCAATCGTTTGGATTCTGGTCACAGGATTTCCGTCTTTGTCAACAGTGGCGTTGAAAAATGGGTAACCGGGATTGGTATCTAAGGGGTCTGACGCTGAGGCCCAGTTCTTATGATATAAATGTTTGCCTTTAGCTGAAGTTATTATGTCCCTAAAAGCTCTTTTGTGAGCGGCGAGCGAGGTAGCGAAGAAGTTTCTGTCAACTGACTTCTTTCCTCTATAAGACACGCACCACCATCCTGCATTAACGGTTCGGACTATACACGCCTTTTTCATGATGTCGCTATTAGCTATTATGAAATAAACAGCGTTCAAGTTATTCTTCAACGTCTGATGTAAGGGATGACTAGAATCGAGTGCGTCAAATGCCTCTTCAGAGTTGATGATATCAATCTGACGGTCATCATCATGTTTTAATGAAAAGCCTAAGTCCGTCCACTGCTTATTAAGAACGTCAATAAGATGCTTAGCGTGGTCGCTAAACTCCTTCAGCGATGAAGCACCTTTGAATACAAAACCATCCTCTACCGCTGGTTGATACGTTCTCTGTTTGTTGTCTCGCTCTAAGAAACCAAATTTACCCACAAAACCCGTAGGAACAGCGGAGGGGTAGTATATTTTAATCAACTCAGGAATGGTCACGCCTGGCCCTATTACCCTATCGGACGTGGCATCCACGGGTTCTGTGAATGCACGTGTCATACGGGGAAAAGCGGACATTTTGGGTGATATTCCGAGTCGCTGCGTTATCTATTTGCATGATAAAAGAGGAATTTAAAAGTTAAAGGATTTATAAGTCTGATTGAGTCTCTTCTTTAGCGGCATCTATCCTTGCGTTCTGAGCCTTATTCGCCGTTGAGACTTCATTAGCGATTTCTTTCGCCGTAGATCCAGCTGCGTGACCAACTTTTTCCGTCAGAGCTTCTGCCTCTTTGACATCCGTCGTAATAGCGTGTTCTATCTTTTTCACCGCTTCCGTCAGCTGAGTGGTTTCACTTACGCCTGGAATGGCACCGGCTGGAGAAAGGTAACTGCCAAAATGCTTATAATCGATGAAGAACTGCGACCTGTCATCCTTCCACTCAGTAGTATGTATGGTTATGGGGTAGTTCTCTCTGGTAGGTTCTGACACGGATGGTTTGTAATACAAGTCAGTATTGATGTACAACTGCTGTGTCAAATAGGCGTACTTCGGAGTGAACTTCACTGATGGCACATTAGCGTTAAGGGAGCCTGGTATCATAGCGAAATTGATTAAGCCTTCTCCTAACACCCATTGCGACACTTCCATGTTCGAGGAATTTGAAGCGAAGTACATAGTAGGGCGTTGAGAGTAGAAATCAGCATCCCTCCTTAACTCGTCGACTACGATAGGAACGCGCTGATGCATCCTGATATACATGTGATCGCCAAACTCTATTAATTCAGTATTCTTATCAAGCACTCCTTGTAGTGACTCGAGAACGGTGTAAGTATTGCCGTACGGTTGGCCGTGTCCAATTATCAAATTAAGGCTATCCAAGTCAGTGGCTGATGCGTCTTTATCCCTAATATAAAGCAAGCCAAATGATGATATAAAGGTTGCCCACACTTTACGCAAGTGAGGTAAAGATAACTCCCGAATGGCGATTTCGTAGTTAACACCGGACATAGTTTCTATTAACTCACGAATGACTTGTTTGTGTGCTTTCAACTGGTTGAGAGTGTATAGCTTATCTCCTGAAAATAAAGAGCTAGGTACCAAAGTCGCCCATTGGTAATTTAACATACCTCTGAGTTCCGCTGCACGATCGTAATCGGGAAGCATGAGAGGGGAGAAGCTCGTGTAGTTCTTAGCGATTAGAGTGTCAGTTGTAAGACGAAATCTCAACGTATCCCGCACGTAAGTGTGAAAATCCCAGCTGAAGAGAGGAGTTCCACTATCTAAGGCCAGTTTACCATCTCTAATACCCTGACGAGCTCCCGACCCTACCTGGTAACTAGTAGCGTGCGGAATAGTGAAAGGTAGGGAAGCGGCTATATTCAGACTCTTGAGTCTATCGATGGTAGCGGAGCCGGTGCCACCCGTCATAGAAGGAAGTAATATCGATAAAGATTTTCGGATTTCCTCTGCTACTATTTTATTAGTTAAAAGAACTTGGGCTAACTGATAAGTAATGTCTAGAGACGAAGCAGCGACGCCGGATATCAGCGGTAAATACTCAGGCTTGTCTAGATCCAGCAAGTTGGACAGATCGCCAGCTAACGCGTGTTTACCGGCTTCACTCTCAACGCGCTTAACCGCTTGCATCAACCCAAAATCAGCCACGAATTCTTTAGGAAACACGATGGCCTTAAGATCGTCTTTACTTGAGTTTGAAAAACTGTCAATAAGTTGGTCGACATCGTGCCGAGCATTTAATAAATCATGTTTTCTGAGTATCACCTCCAGATTTTGTAAGGTGGTAGGATCAAGAGGAGGAAAATGTAGAATCCAGTCTTGTACCAGGTCATAAGACTTCATGAACATCTCAACTGAGAAGAACTGGTAATAAGTTAATAAACTATGACAATAGACCGCAAATACGCGAAGAGTTTTAGCCCTTTCCAGGTTAGTTACAACATCGGCTTTGGAACGAGGCGATACGAAACTGTACCAAGCGTCTTTATCCAACAAGAGTTGGTAAACGTGGTCTATTACGCGCGTCATTGCATATTTGTATATAGTGTACACGTCTTTTCCTTTGCCTGATTCGAGCTCGTGAGGCGTCAGAGCTTCAATCTGAGGTAACTGGTTGAAAGGTACGATAGTACTGGTTCGTGGTGAGTAGACGTGCAGACTCATGTCCTGAGGGCTGTTCAGTACTTTCTCGTAGAGCGACTTCACTTGCTGATGTAAGTCCTGACTCCCATCGATAGCACCGCCCTGCAGCATCCAGGCTGAATTATTCGCTTCAAAAGATGTGATTAAATGTGCTATTAAGTCCAGTTCCTGCTCCGAGGGAGTGAAGTTATTCTGTGTTCTAGTGATGTTAGAAACGTAAGCTATTATCTCGGTCCTGTCCATGTGATACTTCTCGACTTTTGTGCCCTCCATGCTTTCGATGACCTCCGCAGTCACGAAAGCTATAGATGATACACGATGCAGAGAATCAAGTAGGCTCTCTATGGAATCCAGTTTGATGGAGCGTTGAAGACGGCCTATAGCGTGAATAGCACAAGGATAACCAGACATGCGAGATATATAACTAAGTCGCGTTAAATAAAGCTGTCTGAACTTCGATGATAAAGGTAAAACTACCGCTGCGCGGGATGGGAAATTCTGCGTCGTAATTCTTTTCATTAATGATTATTTAGTTGTTTAAGATTTTGTTAAAGTTCGTGGGAATCCGTTGTCTTGCTATGAAAGAAAAGCGTGAAGTACAATCACTTCACGCTTTAATTTAAATTGTGTTATCTTTATTACTGTGTATTGACTAGGTCCATACCAAATTGGTCCATGTCGCCGCCTCCACCGATGCTAGCACCAGTGTTGTAGCTTTGAGTAGGAACGTAATCGTCTCCACCCTCATCACGTGTGTCAGGCTGGAAGTAAGGGTTCATCTCCGGGTTTGAGGCCTCCATTTGAGCGCCCTGCTTCCTGTACTTATCTAAGTATTCTTCCACACTGGTCGAGTCTTCCGGTCCGTAATAACCAGCGTTTGCTTTCGCTTCCTTAGCCAAGATTAATCTAGCGGTACGAGCATTACGCACTGACTGACGAGCGGCTTTCCTTCCTGCTCTCCTAGTTTTGCGCTGTACAGCACGCATTTTAGCATTAACGCGAGCGCGGGTAAATAGACCGCCCATCTCGGCGTCAAGTGAGCCTTCAGCGTCACCATATTCGCCGTCCAAACCGTCTAGTACGCTAGCGATAACTGCTTCGTCATCATCAGAGTTACCTGTAGATTCGAAAGCGTCACCGGCCAAATCGACTATCTCACCTATACACCCTTCTATATCGCCCATAGCATAATGATGTGCTACTTGAGGTCCGAAGTTCTCGGCCACTTTAGATGTAGCGTCTCCAATTCCAGCAGACTTGGCGATAGAATTCAGTAAGCTAAGAGCTTGTTTGAAGTCGCCAGAATCTATGGCCACTTTAGCGTGATACAGGTTGCCATGATTTCCAGTCATATGGCGTTGCAAAGCTTCAGCGGCAGCTGGGTCATGACTAGGAGAATGTTTAGAAGCTTTATCGTGAAGGATGGTCTTGGCTTGGTTGTAGAAGGACTTGATATTCCTACCTATCAACTTCGCTGCTTTACCGTATAAGCTCCATGGAAGGATGCCCCCCATCTCTTGTTCTGCGATGTCTCCCATTGCTACTTCGTACTGGTCTACTGGGTCGCCTCCTGCTTCGGCTACGTCCCCGTAAAGTTTCTGAGTACCTTGGAACACACCCATGCTTTTGGCAAGTAATGCTTGTGATTTCATGAGATGCGCACGAGTGATTAGATCATCGATTACTGTTCCGAACGTTTTAACTTCATAAAGGAAATCGATGTCATACTGTTGATCTTGGTCGTTCTCCCAGTTAGTACCCAATATACTAGGAACTAAGTTGATAGCCTTACGTATCGTTTCTTGTAATGCGTCGCTCAGTTTCTTGAGTGTACCAACCGTTGATACTTTGGGATCACCCCCTATTACATCGATGGTTTCAACTTTTCGAGCGAGAGCGGCGGCCATATCCTCTGGAATGAAAAACGTCGTTCTTAAAACGTTCTCATAGAAGTCATTATCCTGTTTTAATCGTCTTAATTGCGACACGTAGATCGCTCCCATTCCTAAGAAGATCTGAGGGAAGTCCTCGTCTGGAATATATTCGCGAGAGAATATCGCGTACGGCTTGATTGGGCCCTCACCATCGGCTAAGTCCGATATAACGGACCTTCCTCGAGTGTTGACCAAATCGATGACGTCAGATACCATATCTGGACTCATTGATGCTAGAATGTAAGCCGCCTTATTCATTCTAGGATTGGTGTAGTATACTTTCATTTTGTGTAAAATTAATGATTATTATTTTAAAATTTGGTTTAACCAGCGATAAGCCCATGGAGCTTAAATCAATCTGTTTCTCATTGCAATAGTCCAAGGATGTAATGATCCTGGCACGATCAGATTAACGGTAGCGGAAGCGGGAAGCCCTGCAACGTTCACAACGATATTGGTAGCGGGCGTAGAGTTGTAAGCTCCTAATGCCAACACTGGTTTATTAACCACCAATTGCCAAGGAAACATCAAGAATTTCGCATAGTAAACGGAAGCACGCAAAGTGAAAGAAAAAGGGTTAGTTGAAATGATCAATGAACCGCCATTAACAGTCGGAAATGAACCGGTCACAGAGAAGATGGTACCCGGGTTAGCATTCAGGATAGCGATACCCACGGTCAAAAATAAACCCGTGTAATAGCGGGTAGCCGCTGTACCTACTGCAGTACAAGTAAACTGAGGTGCAGAGTAAATACCATTAGCGATCTCAACTTCGAACGGAGTGTCCGTCGATTGGCGATCCATATTGTATTTCAAGGTATCCGCAGCGAACGCTTCGGTTGGGGCCAAAGGAAAGCTGTTTAAAGTAGCGCCAATAATTTGGTAAAATGGGAACTGAGCGGATCTGTCCACTTTACCCATCAGACGACGAGCGGCTATTTGATTTGAGATAGTGTTAGCATGACCTGAACCGGCAAGTGCGTTTTTCACTCTAGCAGCCTTAGCTCGTTTTTGTTTGATGGCACGAGCGATGGCGTAAGCTCCCGCTCCCGCTGCAGCCACGCCACCTCCGATTAATAGTTTGCGCTTAAGGGAAGGCCCGCCTACTTCTTCAGCGTCGCCTATTAAAGTATCCCATGTATTCAACGCTGCCGTATTAACGTCACCGTAAGATGCGTCACCGTAGGATGCGTCGCCGTACAATGCGTCTACGTCGCCGTAATCGTCTGAAACGTCACCCATTAAGTGACTAGCATTTGAAATGTCAGCATGAGGCGCACGCGCGTCAGTGCTGTTAACGATTGCCGATAATGGCAATAAAGGAAGAATTTTCATGTGTTTTGGTTTTTGAATTTAATTTTAAAAATTGGTGATTATGCGTAATGGTTACTGCAACATGGGTAAGTTCATCCGTTCATATGTGTCCGGATAAACAGGTTTAGCGACCTTCCATTTAACGATATGTGTAGGAAGGGAGTCAGGGATAGAAGTAGATGGATCGCGTTCGCCCGACAACACCTGAATGTGAAGATGATCTGGTTCTATAAAGATACCTAACTTCATACCGCTCAGTGGCACGAATTTAACGGTTGTTAAAGTCTGCAGTTGACGAATCAACTTAGTCCGCTTATATAGTACAGGATCTGAATTCTTGGTGACAGCATAATGTGAAGCGGCGACAGGTGAGAAATCAGGTGCCAAATCGAAAGCTTGACCTCTCTTATGGGACGGACTGTCTCTGATGTAAGACGTATTTTTCCATCTGTGACCCGTGACTTTTTCTATTGCTCTCCAGACATTAAGAAATACGGGAAGAAACAATCTACCTGTGTCAGTTCTGTATTCAACGGGAAGTGCGGTAGGGTCCTGCGAAACGAAATGGTAGTTACCCAGTTTGAATTGTTTCTCTCCCAACAATTTGACAATATCAATATGTGACATGCGTGTGGTTTTTAAAATTAAGTGATGTTGTTAACTGCAAGCTTCCATCTAGATTTAGGATCTGACAGTGGATCGGATTCGACTTCAGGCTTCAAATTAGATCCCATGTTGTTAGGATTGAAATATTCGAAATGCAAGTGGAAATCCGCTGTACCAGTATTACCTGACATACCAATAATTTGGCCTTTCATCACTCTATGACCGGCAGAAACTAACAACTTTGAGAGATGGGCATACCTGAACCCTGAGCCATCGTTAGCTTTGAGTAAGATCATCTTCCCATATGACGGCACCAGTGTAGATATATCGGTACGCACCACGACGCCAGAATCTACGGCATAAACGGGCACGGGAGTTTGCGCCCTTAGGTCTACACCTTCATGGTTGCCACTCTTCC